>WFLX010118455.1_pt1 | contig 14017 bp, 18 predicted proteins | sample 4967041 | NCBI WGS metagenome assembly WFLX01 (sample SAMN12857096, study PRJNA449069) | gut metagenome | isolation source: stool from male and female vole | host: Microtus ochrogaster | place: USA:Florida | collected 2017
GGTGTAACTTATCTGAAAGGAACCGGCGGATACGAAAAAAAGGAAAAACAGGTAATTCTTTGTGTGGTCAAAAAGCCTATGGCACATAAGGTAGAGGAAATCGTAAAGCAGGAGGATTCGGCAGCGTTTATGATCATATCCAGCGCCTCCGAGATTTATGGAGAGGGCTATAAAAGCTATTTTGGAGAAAAATTGTAATAATGATTTAGAAGAAGGAATATTTAAACAATTGAAAAAGATTTCGATTCATACTATACTTAGGGCAGTGCAATAGTTAATTAGTCGGAAGGATAGGTAAAATGGCAAATACATCGAGAAGAAGCAGAAGAAAACAGCGGATCAGTCTGATTACAAATATTATTTTTTGTCTGATCACACTGACAGCGCTGACCGGTTGCATTGTTCTGGTTTTACAGAATTATGGGCTGAAAAACGAAAGCAGGCAGGCTATGAGCCGGTTAGAGGAATATCAGGAACATGAGGAAGAGTATGTCTACTCACAGGCGGATTTGGATGCTTATATTGCGGAGGCTTCAACGCTTGCAGAAGAGAATAAAGAGAAGGAGTTGTTAGCGGAATTGAAAGCCCGAATGGAAAACGGCGATTCCACAGCAGAAACATTGAGAGATTTTTATCCGGAGGATGTAGTTGTTTATTCCGACGGGAGATTTCATTTTTTTCCTATTTTGGACAGTTTAAAGCAGCATAACTATGTGTATGACAACTTTGTTCTTCAGGAAAATGATGAGATTGTTTATGTGGACGATACGAATGAGATACATTCCTTAAAAGGAATTGACGTGTCCAGACATCAGGAGTCGATCAATTGGAAAAAGGTTGCGGAAGACGGGGTATCTTATGCTTTTATTCGGGGAGGATACCGGGGATATTCAGAGGGTAAAATTGTAGAAGATGAATATTTTCAGGATAATATTGAAGGGGCACTGGATAACGATATTAAGGTAGGAGTATATTTTTATACACAGGCAATTTCGGAGGAGGAGGCTGTCGAGGAAGCAGAATTTCTCTTAGATTTGTTAGAGCCCTATGATGTGACGTATCCGATCGTTCTGGATCTGGAAGATCCGGAGACTTCTTCGGCAAGGACGGCCAATATGACAAAAGAAGAGTACACAAAGGCGGCTATTGCCTTTTTGGAAACTGTCAAAAATGCGGGATATACCCCCATGATCTACGGGAATTTAAAGACATTTATGTTGATGCTGGATATTGAGCAGCTTGAAGACTATGAGAAGTGGTTTGCATATTACAATGCGACGGTTTACTTCCCTTATGAATTTTCCATATGGCAATACAGCTCAAAAGGCAGAGTGGATGGCATCAAGGGTGACGTAGATATGAATGTGGGTATGAAGGATTATGCAGCTGACTAAAGAAGCATTAAAAAGCGGATATCTTTTAGAAAAATTCCGTCTGTTTCATTTAAAAGACGATTCACCGAGAGAGTATGAGTACCATTACCACGACTTTCATAAATTGATTTGGTTTATTTCCGGTGAGGTGGAATATCATATTGAGGGTAAGAGCTATAAACTGGAACCTCATGATATTTTGTTAGTCAACAGGGGAGAGATTCATAAGCCCTTTGTGACACCAGGAACTGTTTATGAGAGGTATGTGTTTTATATTTCCACGGATTTTCTCGATGAGCATTCGGAAGGGGAGGACTCCCTTGATTTGTGTTTTCAAATGGCGCTCCAAGAGCAGGGAAATGTAATTCGTTTGGCGCCTTCCTGGAGCCGTACACTGTTCGAGACCGTGAAGCTTCTTGACCGGGCGGAAGGGGAAGCACAGTATGCAGGCGAAATGTATAGCCGGATTCTTTTTTTGAAGCTGCTTATTGAATTGAATCGGTGCTGCATTAGTAATCCGGAAGTTTTTCATAAGATGGCAAGATACGATAAGAAGGTTGTTGAAATCATTCACTATATCAACGAAAATCTTGCTTCTGACCTGACTATAGAGACGTTATCAGACAAATTCTTTTTAAGTAAGTATCATATGATGCGGAAATTTAAGGAAGAGACCGGTTATTCCATGCATCAGTATATTTTAGAAAAGAGGGTGCTTGCCGCCAGAAATCTCATTCTGGCAGGAAGTGCGGCGACTGTTGCAAGCGCGGAATGCGGTTTTAAGGATTATTCCACTTTCAGCAGGGCATATAAGAAGCTTTTGGGGAAAATTCCATCGGATGGTTAGAATACTAGAAAATGATAGATTTATAGAGGTTAACATAATTCAATTATGTTAACTAGTTTTAAATAGTTGCATAATTGATGCAGCTTTGTTTTAGTCAAAATACTTTTTGTGGAAATCAGCAACAGTAATGACACAACTATCTTGTGGAAAATNTTTTTTACTTTCAGTGATGAGTATTGCACAGCAAAACTTTGCAACTTCNNAGAATTTTTTNCAAAATNTTTCNCTGCTTTCATCATTGAATGGAATATNTGGTANTGGATCAGCAGCAACAGAAATACCGTTTGCTGTTATTACATTGAGAAGATTTTGGATTTCCCATTCCGTAAATGCAAACTTTGGGTGTCTGAGGACATGATAATATTCGTTCAAAATGCGATAGTCGTAGCAAACGGAAAAGCTACGGGAAAGAACGGCATTAACAATGATAGCAGGTTTACTGTTGGCTGACCACAAGGCAGATATTATGACATTATTATCCAAAACGATATTCATATAATCAGTCTCCTTTCCGTGCAATTTCAATTTCTGTTTTTATTTCTTTATCGCTTAAAAATCCTTTTACGGCGGCACGGCTATGCATATTGTTGAAAGCAATCATAGCCTTTGCCTGTCTGATTGCCTGAATCGTGACTTCAAAATTATCTTCTGTGATATCAAGCATAAGAGCGGCAGGCTTGCCGTTATTTGTGATGATGGCTTGCCCGTTTTCCTTAAGGCTTGCCCATATGTTTTTTGATTTAGTTCTTAAATCTCGTATAGAATAAAAATTCATTTAATCACCTCTCAAATAAACGTATTCAATGGCCATTGAATTATCAATAAAAATATCCACAATAGAAATGATATGTAAAATAACATAAATCATTCATAAATTTTTTTTTTATTTTCATGCTTTTGAGGTACACTGATAAAAGCACCGCCCGGCGGCGGTGCTTTTCATGAAGAAAGGCCTGTATAATCTTGGTTTATAACTTGAACTTCCCAACTTCAGAATTTAATCTGTCAACAATTTCCAGATTGAGATTTGCTTCTTTTTCGATATCGCTGACATTTTCTGTCAGATCCACAGCCGTTTCGGTGACATTTGTAATACCTATTGCACATTCACTGACCGCAGTTTTGACATCATCTAAAGATTCCTTGATCTCATTCATATTGCGTTTTAACCGTTCACTCTCTGATGCAAAGTGCTGCATCATTTTATGCATGTCCCCAACATTATTTTGATAACTCTCACTGGTTTCCAGGAGCTTTTCGTAACCTTGTATTGCAGTTTTGTTCATGAAAGCAATCATTTCCTCAGCTTCAGCGGCCAGGTCATCTACTGTTTGAATTACTTCAGCAGTTACGTTTTGGATTTCCGTTGCGGAAGCAGCGGAATTTGATGCTAGTTTTCCAATTTCATCAGCAACCACCGCAAAGCCTTTGCCGGCTTCTCCGGCTCTGGCAGCTTCAATGCTGGCATTTAACGCCAGAAGGTTTGTAGCGCTGGTAATACTGATAATATTTTTGGTCAGTTCTTTTATTTTTTCCACGTCTTTGGATTTTTCAACTTTTTCCTGAACAGATGCAGCCATGCTTTCAACTTGTGCTGTAGCCTCCTGCTTGGCTTTTATTGCCCGGCTGTGTACTTCAGAAGCATCATTCATAATGTTGTCAGAGGAAATTCGTCCGCTTTCAGCCTGTTCATAAATCCCTTCTATTGATACAAAAATGTGCTTGGTAGATTCATTAACCTGTTCTAGGGAAGCACTGGATTGTTCGATACCGGCGCTCATTTCTTCCATTACGGAAGATACATCAGTAATTCCAATTTCAGCGTTTGCCAGTTTGCTGGATACTGTGCGGGAGGATTCCCTTAATTGCTCAGCGTTTGCAGAGATGTTTAACATGATTTCACGTATATGCCCAAGCAGGTCATTGACATTTTCTGCAATCATTTCCATTTCATCACCGGTATGAACCTCCAAAGTCTGTGTTAAATCACCTTCATTATGTACCAGTTCATAAATTTTGCCGTCTACCATATGTAATTTTTTAATTACAGCGCTGACTAAGAGATTAAGGAGGAGCAGAGCAACGATAAGACAGATGACCGAAATCTGGATTACCCTCTGTAATGCAAGGTCTAACCGTTCCACTACTCCGGAAGCGTCATAGTCACAGCCAACAATGCCTATGATAGTACCATTGTTGTCGGTAAGAGGCATATAGGCTGAAATTAAATCGCCATCTTCGGTAGAACCAATATAAGCCTGCACATACATTTTTCCATCAAAAACAGATTTTAGTTCCTGTTAGGATACCTCAAAAGGAGCACCGAAATCATGATGGGAGGCAGTAGTGTCTGCATCAACCCCATAATATACGTTGTTTTTGTCTGTATACAGCGTGTACAGATATTTGATCCCGCAATCCTCTTTAATGCCGCACATAGAAGTGAGCAGTGTGTTATATGCCTCAGTTCCGCCGTTATCTGTGGATATCTCGGCCAATTGGTCTACATCAATAGCTTTGGTAGAGATAATTGCAGCCATCTGTGCTTCTTCTACGCCCATAGCGATCAGTCCTTCTTTGGTGCGAAGATAAGAATTTAGTCCCATGATTACACATAGCAGGATAATCATTACACTTGTAGGAAACAAAATTTTTGTCCGAATCCCAATTCCTCTTGTTTTTCTGTTTTTCATAGTTTTCATTCCTTTCGATTTCAGTGTCTTTTTTCCTGTCTGTGATGTATATTCTTTATCTAACGATGAAGGATGTGCCTATAGAAGTATTCGGTAAAAGATTCTGAAAAATATTATATAAGTATTGTATCACACAATCACTTTATTGTACTAAAATTTTTCTTTTTTTTAAAAAATATTTTTTACAATTAAAGGTAAGTTTCAGTTATATGATCTTAAAACTTGACATTTTATAATCTGAGTATTACAATTTTGTTGTTCACGCGGAGGCGGATTATTCAGAAGAAATAACGAGCCGGATAAGGTGACAGGTTGAGATACCTGTTTTCTTATCCGGCTTTTTGTGTAGAAGATTCTTCGGATTGCGATTTTCAGTGGGAGGTATAAAAGGAATATGAAAGAAGTACATGATTTTACAAAGGGAGGTATCCTGGGACCTTTAATGAAATTTGCCGGTCCTATTTTAATGGCAATGTTTTTACAGTCCATGTATGGCGCTGTAGACTTGTTGATAGTAGGAAAATTTGCAGCTACAATTGATGTATCTGCTGTGGCTACAGGCAGCCAGATGATGTTTAGCATTACCGGGGTAATTACAGGACTGGCAATGGGAGTTACCATTCTTTTGGGACAATATATAGGAGAAAAGAAGCTGGATCAGGCAGGGAAAGTAATAGGAAGCAGCATTGTTCTATTTTTTATCATTGCAGTTGTGGCAACCATTGTATTTGCAGGGTTTTCCGGTTTCTTTGCCTCACTGCTTAAGGCACCCCGGGAAGCATATGAAAGTACGGTACATTACTTACAGATTTGTGCCTTGGGCATTGTTTTTATCATTGCGTTTAATGCTCTGAGCAGTATATTTCGGGGAATCGGAGATTCTAAAATGCCGTTGCTTACAGTCAGTATTGCTTGTGTTGTAAACATTTTAGGTGACCTGTTATTGGTAGCCGGTTTTCAGATGGGAGCAGCCGGCGCTGCTCTTGCAACGATTTTTGCACAGGCGGCAAGCGTGTTACTTTCTTTTGTTATTATTTCCAAAAGGGAATTGCCTTTTCGTTTTTCAATAAGCTACATAAGACCGGATTGGTTTTATATAGGGCGAATACTGAAATTTGGGGTTCCGGTAGCACTGCAGGATATGTTGGTAAGTTTATCTTTTTTAGTGATCATGGCGATCATTAATCAATTAGGTTTGACGAAGTCGGCAGGGGTTGGCGTGGCTGAGAAGGTCTGCGGTTTTATTATGCTGGTGCCATCGGCATATATGCAGGCTTTGTCTGCCTATGTTGCCCAGAATATGGGGGCAGGGAAATTAGAGCGTGCGAAAAAAGCATTGTATTATTCTATTGGGACTTCTATTGTGGCAGGTATGATCATGTTTTATATTGCTTTTTTCCATGGAGAGTTGCTGGCATCAATTTTTTCAAATGACAGAGAAGTGATCCATCAGGCGTCAGATTATCTGAAAGCCTATGGTATTGACTGTCTGCTGACAGCAGAGCTGTTTTGCTTCAATGGATATTTCAGCGGATTAGGCAAAACGACCTTTGTTATGCTGCAGGGCATATTTGCGGCCTTTTGCATCCGGATTCCTGTTTCCTGGGCGGTCAGCCGGATAGCAGGAGCAAGCTTGTTTCATATAGGACTTGGAATACCTGTGTCTACAATTGTGCAGATTTTGTTGTGTCTGCTCTTTATGTTTTATCTGTCAAGGAGACAAAAACAGAAAAGCTAAAAATAATTTAAAAGCGTCAAGCAAAAACACTTGACAACCATTTTTTTTTATTGTATTCTATCACAGGTGAGAATAAATGGAAAAGATTGTTGAGCAGGGGCTTCTCTATGATTTTTACGGAGAACTGCTGACCGAACATCAGAAAAAAATATACGAAGATGTTGTTTACAATGACCTTTCGCTTGCTGAAATAGCGAAGGAAAGCGGCATTTCCCGTCAGGGTGTGCACGATTTGGTGCGGCGCTGTGATCGAAGTCTTCAGGAGTATGAGGATAAACTCCATTTGGTGGAAAGGTTTATGAAGATTAAAAGCCGGATCAGCGGACTGGAAAAGCTGGCGGATGATACAGAGATAACAAGAGAAGAGCTTATGCGGGAAGTAAAGGTATTATCTCATCAGATATTAGAGGAATTATAAATTATGGCGTTTGAAAGTTTAACGGATAAACTTCAAAATGTATTTAAAAATTTGCGCAGCAAGGGAAGGCTGACAGAGGCGGATGTTAAAACGGCACTCCGTGAAGTGAAGCTTGCGCTGCTGGAAGCAGATGTGAACTTTAAGGTTGTCAAGCAGTTTGTGAAGGCAGTGGAAGAGCGCGCAATCGGTGCGGATGTGATGAACGGTTTGAATCCGGGGCAGATGGTCATTAAGATCGTTAATGAAGAGATGGTGTCTTTGATGGGTTCAGAGACTACCGAGATTCAGATGCAGCCGGGAAAGTCCATTACCACAATTATGATGTGCGGCCTTCAGGGTGCAGGTAAAACGACTACGACGGCGAAGATTGCAGGGAAGTTAAAGCTGAAAGGGAAAAAGCCTCTTTTAGTGGCGTGTGATGTTTATCGTCCTGCCGCAATCAAGCAGTTACAGGTAAACGGTGAAAAGCAGCAAGTGGACGTTTTTTCCATGGGGGATAATCAGAATCCCGTGGATATTGCAAAGGCAGCAATCGAGCATGCCAGGAAAAACGGCCATAATGTAGTGATACTGGATACTGCCGGTCGTCTTCATATTGATGAGGACATGATGACCGAGCTTTCCAATATCAAAGGTCAGGTGGATGTCCATCAGACGCTTTTGGTTGTAGATGCCATGACCGGACAGGATGCGGTTACCGTGGCAGGTGAATTTAATGACCGTATTGGAATCGATGGTGTTGTTCTTTCAAAGATGGATGGTGATACCAGAGGCGGTGCAGCCCTTTCCGTTAAAGCGGTTACCGGGAAGCATATACTTTTTGTAGGTATGGGTGAAAAACTGTCCGATTTGGAGCTGTTTTATCCGGACAGAATGGCAAAGCGTATCTTAGGTATGGGTGATGTGCTTTCGCTGATTGAAAAGGCACAGGAGAACATTTCCATTGATGAGGATAAAGAAAAGGAAATGGCTGCCCGGATGAAGAAGGGCAAGTTTGACTTTAATGATTATCTGGAAAGCATGAAGCAGATGCGCAATATGGGAGGCCTTGGCAGTATACTCAGTATGCTTCCCGGTATGAGCAAACAGATGGGAAATATAGAGTCCATGATTGACGAAAAGCAGCTGGCACGGACGGAAGCAATTATTTTAAGTATGACCCCCGAAGAACGAAGGAACCCCAAGCTCCTTAACCTTAGCAGGAAAGGCAGGATTGCCAAGGGGGCAGGCGTAGATATTGCGGTAGTAAACCGTTTTGTGAAGCAGTTTGAACAGTCACAGAAAATGATGAAACAGATGCCCGGAATGATGGGTGGAAAGCGCGGCAGAGGCGGATTTGGCGGAATGAGGTTTCCTTTCTAGTCAATAAATGCCAAACGCAAGGGTCTGATAATGTTGTTGAAACAGGAAATTCTTTTCAGGGAAGTTATTCTTTGGAAACAGGACCTTTTCAAGATAAAGAATGTAAAGAAAATTTATGGAGGTGAAAAAGATGGCAGTAAAGATCAGATTAAGAAGAATGGGACAAAAGAAGGCTCCTTTCTATAGAATCGTGGTTGCAGATTCCAGATCTCCCAGAGACGGAAGATTTATTGAAGAAATCGGAACTTATGATCCCAACACAGATCCCAGTACCTTTAAGGTAAATGAGGAACTTGCTAAGAANTGGCNTGCAAACGGTGCTCAGCCTACGGAAGTNGTCAGCAAGATTTTCAAGCAGGCAGGCATTGAAAAATAANAACTGTTGACAGAGCTTTTGGAGGTGGCCTATGAAAGAATTAGTTGAAGTAATTGCAAAAGCGCTTGTAGAGCATCCGGATGAGGTAGTAGTTACCCAGAAGGAAGANGGGAAGCATATTACCCTTGAACTTCATGTTGCAGCATCCGATATGGGAAAAGTAATCGGAAAGCAGGGAAGAATTGCAAAGGCAATTCGTTCTGTAGTGAAAGCAGCATCATCCAAAGAAAATCAGAAAGTGGACGTTGAAATCGTCTAGATATTTTAGAAAGCGTCGCCACGGGGCGGCGCTTTTTACAAATAGGTAATTCCTATGTGACGAAANTTTTTAATACGGAGAATAGAAATGGAAGATTTGTTAAAGGTTGGGATTATCTCNTCCACACATGGGATAAGAGGGGAAGTGAAGGTNTTTCCNACTACAGATGACCCNCAGCGATTCAAAAAACTTAAAAATATATTGTTGGACAGTGGAAANGAAAAAAGAAACCTGAAAATACAAAGTGTGAAATTTTTTAAACAGTTTGTAATTNTAAAGTTTGAAGAGATAGATGATATNAATGANNTNGAAAAATANAAGGGAAGCAGCNTGTATGTNACCAGAGATCAGGCAGTNAAGCTTNAGAAGGACGAATANTTTNTTGCAGACCTGATTGGGCTTACNGTGATTGCAGAAGAGGAAAAGCTTGAGGGAACACTGAAAGATGTGATGGAAACAGGGGCNAATGATGTCTATGTGATAGANCTTACAGATGGGCGGGAGCTGTTGCTGCCNGCAATCAAGGAATGTGTTCTTTCTGTGGATATNGAAAAGGGNGAGATGCAGATCCGTCTTCTNGACGGGCTTTTGGATTAAGGAGAAGAAAAAGTGAACTTCCANGTACTTACACTTTTCCCGGATATGATCTTAAGNGGNTTGGAGACCAGTATTACGGGACGTGCTATTTCGGCAGGGATCATTTCCCTCGAGGCAGTCAATATCCGGGATTATACAGTAAATAAGCATAAAAAGGTGGATGATTANCCCTATGGAGGCGGTGCAGGTATGCTGATGCAGGCNCAGCCTGTTTATGACGCATGGNAGGACGTAGAGAAGAAGATTCATCAGCGAAGAANNATCGCAGCAGATGAAAGCCGGNNTGGACAATCTGATGAAGCAAAGAAAACGAGGGTGATNTATTTAACGCCACAGGGAACAACGTTTCATCANCAGATGGCAAAGGAACTGGCNAANGAAGAAGACTTGATCTTCCTTTGCGGACACTATGAGGGGATTGATGAGCGTGTCCTTCAGGANATTGTTACAGATAATGTATCTATTGGGGATTATGTGCTTACCGGCGGTGAGCTGCCAGCAATGGTCATGATCGATGCTATAGCCCGGATGGTGCCGGGGGTCCTCAGCAATCAGGAATCCGGAGAGACAGAAAGCTTTTCCAATTATCTGCTGGAATATCCGCAGTATTCCAGACCGGAGGTTTGGCGGGAGCAGAAGGTNCCGGAGGTTTTACTTTCCGGTGATCATAAAAAGATAGAGGAATGGCGGCTGGAGCAGTCGTTAGAGAGAACCAGGCAGCTCCGCCCTGAATTATATGAAAAGTGGGCAGTAGAAAATCAGGAATATTTTATCAGGAAGGCAAAGAAAGAAGAGCGTCAGAGGAAGAAGCTGTTAAAGCAGCATAAGAGACAGACGGCAGTGAGCCAAAACGGGGTTGTGGGAGAAGAAAGCGCAGATGAGGAAGATGCTTAGAAAACGTAATTTTAAAAGAATAATGGCTTTGATTCTTACTGCTTTTATTTTGACGGCATGCGGACAAAAGGCAGGAGAAGAGAGTAACATAAGGATTCAAAGTAAAGCAGATGTAAGGCTCTTGGATTATCCGGGAGCAAGTTCTTATGACCAGACGTTAACGCAGGGAATCAATAATTTTGCCTACAACATGTCAGCACATCTTGCAGAAAGCGGAGAAAATTATTTCTTTTCCCCGTATAGTATCTGTGCGTCATTAAGCGTTCTTGATAATGCGGCACAGGGAGAGACCAAAAGCCAGATAGAGCAGATGCTGGGAATATCAAACCTTATGGACTGGAATATGCAGATGGAGCTATTTATGGAGACGGGGCAGAGTAAGAAGGCCATGCTTACCAGTGCTAATTCCATATGGGTTGATAAAAAGTTTGATTTGTCGGAGGAGTTATACGAAAATTACCTTCCCCTTGTGGAGAATTATTACCGTGCATCCATGTATCAGGCAGATTTTGCAAAGGATTCCGCAGAGTTAAAGAAACAGATGGATCAGTGGGTTACGGAAAATACGGCTGGAATGATCAATAGCTGTGGGCAAGAGCCTGATACCAATACCGCATTGGCATTAATAAATGCAGTATATTTTTATGGGGAATGGAAACGGCCTTTTCATGCCGGCACCAAACAATGGATGTTTTATGGAACCGAAGAGGAAAATGAGGTTGATGTGATGTTTCTGTCTGATTGCGGGATGCATTACTATGTCTCTGACGGGCTTCGTGCAATCAGCCTGCCTTATGGAAACGGAAGCANGGTCATGAATATCCTGATTCCCGTAGGAAATGGGNAAGATCAGCCGAAGGATTTTGAACAGACAGCCGCAGGCATATTTGGGGCAATGAGCACGGAGGAAAAAAACAGCTTCTTGGATAATCTCNTAACAGGAGAAAAGAAATGGATTACGACAATCAGGCTTCCTAAGTTTAGTATGGAATATCGTGTTCCTCAGATGAGCAGTCTGTTACAGAGAATGGGAATGGAAAATGCCTTTAATGANAGACTGGCNGATTTTCNGGGAATTGGGGAANTNTNTGTAACAGATGTAATGCATAANGCNAAAATNGANGTGGATGAGCTTGGAAGCAGAGCNGCGGCAGTAACAGAAGATGCATGGGCAGTAGCATCAGAGGATGAACCGGAAATAGAAATCATCCGTTTTATTGTAGATCAGCCCTTTTTATTTATGATACAGGATACAGAAACGGGAATTATTTTGTTTATGGGGCAGGTCAATAATTTATAACAAGTAAAAATTTCACTTGCATTTTATCGGAAGATATGGTAAATTACTAATGTTGCGAAATTGTGATGGTCCTCTGTTACGGAATGTATTAAGAACATCTGATGAATCAAATGGAGGTTTAATATGAACGANATTATTAAGAGCATTGAAGATGANCAGTTNAAAGNAGTGAATGCGTTTAACGTAGGCGATACCGTTAANGTGTACGGTAAGATNAAGGAAGGAAACCGNGAGAGAATCCAGGTTTTTGAGGGTGTTGTCCTTAAAAGACAGGGAACCGGAGCAAGAGAGACATTCACCGTAAGNAAGACTTCTAACGGTGTAGGCGTAGAGAAGACATGGCCGGTTTACTCACCCAANGTAGAGAAGATCGAAGTAGTCCGCAGAGGTAAAGTAAGAAGAGCAAANCTGAATTACTTAAGAGGACGTGTTGGTAAAAGAGCAAAGGTTAAAGANATTCTCAGATAATTTCGGGCTATGTGACAGAGCACAAGGGCAATTGGTTATACAATTGTCCTTTTCTTATGTTTGAAGATGTGGTANAATATAAGGAAATGCGAGAGGAACAATGTAATGGCAAGGCGTAAGAAGGGATTAACCTTTTATGAGAAGGAAAAGAAAATCAGTAAGGAANTGATCCATGAAATATTAGCTACGGGATTTTATTGTTGNGCCGCTGTANTGGTTGCNNTTGTNATTGTTTTTCTGNTAGGAATGAAGATCAGTGTGATCGGAGTNTCCATGGAACCTGCGCTTTATAATGGGCAGGAGGTTTTGATCAATCGATTTGTTTATAANTTATTTGCACCGGGAAGAGGGGATATTGTTGCATTTCTTCCAAATGGAAATCAAAATTCACATTATTATCTGAAACGAGTGGTGGGACTTCCGGGGGAGCATGTCCAGATTATAGGAGGGTATGTTTATATTGATGGTGTGCTTTTGGAGGAGGATGAAACATACGATAAGATTTCTGATCCGGGAATTGCAGAAAATGAGATCGTACTTGGAAGCAATGAATATTTTGTGCTTGGGGATAATCGAAATAACAGTGAAGACAGCCGGTCGGGAAATATAGGACCGGTGAACAGAGATACGATCACAGGCAAAGCATGGTTTCACTTAGGATGTGAGAAAGATACTCTCGGGTTTATCAAGTGAACCGTGAAACAGAAAGGGAAGTGAAATGAATTATCAGTGGTATCCGGGGCATATGACNAAAGCCAAACGGATGATGGAGGAAAATATCAAGCTGATNGATCTGGTCATAGANCTNGTAGATGCCAGAATTCCCATGAGCAGTAAAAATCCGGAAATTGATCAGATTGGAAGAAATAAATCGAGAATTATTTTACTCAATAAAGCAGACCTGGCCGATCAAAAATGGAATGATTTCTGGTCAGAATATTTTAAGAATAAAGGTTTTTATGTTCAGGAAATGAACTCTAAGACTGGTGCGGGACTGAAAACAATACAGGGACTTGTACAAAATGCCTGCAAAGAAAAGATTGAACGGGATAGGAAAAGAGGAATTTTAAACCGGCCTGTCCGGGCTATGGTAGTAGGAATCCCCAATGTTGGGAAATCGACTTTTATCAATGCGCTGGCAGGTAAAGCATGTACGAAAACAGGAAATAAGCCCGGAGTTACAAAGGGAAAGCAATGGATAAGGTTAAATAAAAATTTGGAACTTCTAGATACGCCAGGTATACTCTGGCCCAAATTTGAAGATCAGAAGGTTGGCGAGAGACTTGCGATGATCGGTTCCATTAAAGATGAACTTTTGCATGCAGATGAATTGGCAATCGCTTTACTTTCCTATCTGCAAAAAGAATATCCACAGACACTTAAGGAGCGGTATCAGATAAATATAGAAGAGGATGCATATAAGACATTGGAAAGTATCTGTATCAGCAGAAAATGCTTTCAAAAGGGGGAGCAGCCAGACATTCTTCGAGCATCAGGCATGGTGTTGGAGGATTTCAGAAGTGGCAGAATCGGTAAAATAACGCTTGAGCATCCGGAGGAGTGGCAGTGAACAGAAAATTAAGAGAGATATTAAGCACAAGTCTTTATTTTTTAATTGTCCTTGTAGCGACCTTTTTGGTGGTTAATTATGTTGGACAGCGTACGATGGTTATTGGAACATCCATGGAACCC
>WFLX010061687.1_pt1 | contig 14007 bp, 10 predicted proteins | sample 4967041 | NCBI WGS metagenome assembly WFLX01 (sample SAMN12857096, study PRJNA449069) | gut metagenome | isolation source: stool from male and female vole | host: Microtus ochrogaster | place: USA:Florida | collected 2017
GACGAACTGATTATACTGCATTGGCAGGGCATCTGTTGAGTGCCAAGCTTAACGGAGCCGGAGAGATAGTCATAAACAAGTACACAGGAGAACTTCCACGATACCATAATGATCAAATCGGTCTGAATATGTATAGATTCTGTATGGAATAAAGAGACGTTTAGACGGAATTTGACTATTAATAATAGACAGATAAAGAATCAATGCTCGGTCTGTCTATTGTGCTTTCAATCATCACTCGTACTTCATTCCCAGAGGTAGCTTTTTTCTGGTGGAAGTCTTTTTTACACCAATATCTGTCCTTACCTTTGATCTGGGCAATATGGTTTCCACATTCGATTATTATTGTCAATGGCAATACCATTCGAACGTGATTGTCTATTTCTTCTTTAATTTTATTTTCTACCTCTTTATGTCCTATCGCTGGCACTCCGTCCTTCAACTAAGTTAGATTTGCGCTATATGTTTGCCGAGAGTAAGATCAAGGCTGGGAGGAGTAGCGTGTGGAGGTATATATATCCGAAAGTCAGACTAAACAACGGCAAATTATTTTGAAATTTGCCGTTGTTTAGTTATCTTTGCACCAAGAAACCAAGATATTCTATGATTGAAACAAGGACAGCCATAATGACCTATGCTGCAAATCGGGAATCATTCCGATTTGCAGATCTACTCTCATATTTGAATAACATTATCAACATTTCTAAAGTGACGCTTTCATGGTATCTCAGGGAAATGGTAAAAGACAATGTCCTCTTCAAGCTGGGGCGCGGTATATATACCAGTAGAAGACATCAGGTAAGAGAATATACACCAAGGCTAAGAAAGAGGGCAATCAAAATATATAAACTCATCACACGAGCATTTCCATTTATAAAAATTAGTGTCTTCGATGGAGAAGTGCTGTCTGATTTCCAACACCATATATCCTGCAATAATGCCCTATACATTGAAGTTGAGCGTGAGGCGTTGGAATCTGTTTTCCATTGGCTCAAAGGTGAAGGTTATACGGCATATCTTAATCCCGGTAGAGATTTTGTGTATGATAATATCGATCTTTCCAAAGACGTAATAATTGTCAAACCATTAATTTCCGAATCTCCCCTCATCGAGATGGAGGGTATACCAACACCCCGAATAGAAAAAATTCTTGTAGACATACTGTGTGATGATGATCTGGATTATCTCCAAGGTTCGGAATGGCACTATGTGCTTGAACATGTAATCACCACATACTCCGTAAATCACTCAACCCTTATGCGTTACGCTTCTCGTCGAAATGCAAAAGATCGAATTCAGAATGCACTTTTAAATCTGAACGCTCATGATTAAAGAACATTGCTTCACGAAAGAATGGTTTGTTGCCATGTCGCGTAAATATAGGTATAATGATCTCGGGATAATTGAGAAGGTAGTCAGGGCATATGCTCTGCTTGATATGCTTGCCCGTTCTGGCTGCCCGTATATTTTTAAGGGCGGTTCCAGTGTAGGCCTAATTCTTGGCGACGGTACAAAGCGATTGTCAATAGATATTGACATAATCTGCCCACCTGGCACTAATATCGAAGATTATCTTGGTAAGATCACCGACTTTGGCTTTACAAAGACTGAGTTGACTGAGAGAAGGCAGGCTGGTAAGGATATTCCCAAGACTCATTCAAAATTTTTCTATCGAATAGCTTATACCGACAATTCAAATCAAGAATCTTACATATTACTCGATGTGCTCTATGAAGATACTCATTACCATCAGGTAAATGAGATAGAGGTGCGAAATCAATTCATAGAGATTGATGATACTCCATCGATGGTTAAGGTGCCTTCTATAGGAGACATATTAGGGGATAAACTCACCGCATTTGCCCCTAATACCACTGGTATCCCGTACTATAAAAACGACAAGCCCCATTCTACCGAGATTATGAAACAGGCTTACGACATAGGACGCCTGTTTGATGCCGTAGACAATCTGGATATAACCGCAAAATCGTTCCATCGTATAGCACTTGTGGAATTAAGATACAGAAATCTGGAAGAAGACGTTTCCATAATCTACGATGACATACGCCAAACTGCGTTACTGATAACTACCAGAGGATTATATGGAACAGGNGATTTTGCATTGTTACAAGATGGGATAAGNCGTTTTAGATCATTCATCTACGACAATAAATACTTTATTGAGGATGCAATCGTAGATGCAACTAAAGCTGCCTTTGTGGCCACGTGTATAGAAAAAGGNGTGATGGAGATTGAAAAGNACCGTCCTGGCTCGATCACCCCAGAAATGAATATTTGTAAGGTCCTTCCGACCAAATTGAACAAACTCAAAAAGAGCCGACCAGAAGCTTTTTACTATTGGTATCTAATTGATAATCTTTTATAAAATACAGGTTAGTGATAACTATACAACGGCAAATTTGCTCAAAATTTGCCGTTGTATAGTTATCACTTTTTATCATCCACAGTAATTTCTACAAATGCTGCTCCTTCTTGTCTTGATCTTACGCGCGGCATACATTTGGCGCAAATCCAACTTAGTCATCGCTTTCAAATCTGTCAACACTCTTTAGAGAAGGTCACTATGGGTATACCTAATAGAACTTATTTAGAGAGTCAGAATCTCAACTTCACCAAGGCCAACTAAATAACGGCAAATTTCAAAAGAATTTGCCGTTATTTAGTTAGCTTTGGTGAAGGATNTTATNTGGGGAGATAGTCGATCTCTCAGTTTTGATCATAAGAGGAAATATTCTCTCTACAGATTAATATCGAGATTATATTCTTTGTCAATGATAATCAACTGAGTATGATCATCATTCTTCATCTCTAAAAAACGAGCGTTGTCATCAATCATAGTGTCAATGCTAAGCTCATCTGAGATACGTGACTCTATAACGTTGGCAAAATGTTGAATATTTGAGAAATTATTCTTTATATATTTCTCGCTCATCACTATACAATACAGTTTTATTTGACTGAGATAGTCTTCAGAAAAATCTTCTGACCAGTNAAAAGGTATNTAGCAGCCTTCAACGATAAGATTTTGATTATTTTCTATCGCCGTCTTAATCATCTCACGGATAATCGGCCACATATAATCAGTCAATTTAGCGTCGTCCTCAGNCGACAAATCTGTATAACCACTACGGATTAATCCCATTTTTAGATGATCGATTGAAAGATATGGATAACCATATTTTTCAAGTAATTTCTGAGCTAAAAACGTCTTGCCTGTATGAGAAGCTCCTGTTATGATAACTACCATTGATTCCTTTCCCTATGTGTGGGTGATTGCTAAGGGGTTCAGACGGATTGTTTCAGAAGAGAGAGAAGCCTTTGTCTTCTGGGAGTTTGGGAGTATGCTTTTCAGTGATGGGCTCGATTTTGCCTTCGGGAGTCACTTTGTAAGCCTGGTGNGTGTCGAGACANGCGTAGGTGTCNGTGATGATTGGCTCATCCATTTGCGTGTGGCCGAACACGTGATAGTCGGCATCCTCATAGAGCTTGCATTCGTCTTTTATCTCGCGAACGTCGGCCCATACGGGTGAGCCGCACTTGTCAATGCCTCCGCGCAAACGGGAGGCGCGTCCGAGAGTGTACCATACGGCATCGTGTGCTTCACGCTGTGCCTTCCAGTCGGGCGAATCCTCATTGCGATTGTAAGCATCAAGGAGCTTCCATATGCGAGCCTCAAGTTCCTGAAGATCGTGTGGCATCTTGGTATAGGCGATCCATTCTTNGAAAAGCGGGGNATGCGNGAAGANCCATTTCTTGCCGTNGNTTNNTNTNTCGGCNANCATANGGANCAGATCTATATTCTTGCGGAATTGCTCGAGCAGCTCATCCTCCCAGCCGGTATCCTTGCGTCCCCAGTCGTAGGGGAACCAGTAGACAAGGTCATGGTTGCCGAAAAGGAGGGTGACGTTGGGATGGTTTCTGGCATAGTCGAGCACCTCTGAAAAGTTTTCGCGCGCTTGTTTGTGAGAGATGCCTTCATGGTGATATGGGTCGAGGTAGTCGCCCAAAAAGATAGTGTCGGCCTCAGGATATTTCTCCACGGCTTCTTTCCAGAAATCGCGGCCGTGCAGGTCGGGGATAACGATGATGTCTTTTTCCATAAGCGTCAATATTTCAAGTAACTTTGTTTAAAATTTAAATTTACAAAAATAAAATGAGATCGTGATCATTTTAATATTCTTTAATCTTCAAGTGAAAGAAACATGCATTTATTGTGACAATATTCCGTCCTTCCCCGGAAAAGTATCGGCCGTTTCGGGCAGGCGATTAGCTGATGCGAAATTTTTGTCGGGGGTGAGGTAAGTAGTTTGAAAGGCTCGGGTGTTTGTTGGATATAGCTTCCGATTTGGGAGCTATAGCATTAATCAGAATCTATATCATCAATAAAACACTGTGTCTATATCATGAGAGTAATCATTAAACCTGACTATGAGGAGATGTCGCGATTCGCGGCAGAATATATCATCCGCAAAATCAACGAGCATACGAAAACCGAGGAATCAGCAAAGAGCGATGAAGCGCAGAAGCGTCCCTTCGTCTTAGGCCTCCCTACAGGCTCGACGCCGATCGGAGTATACCGCGACCTCGTCAAGGCCTACCAGGAAGGGAGAGTGTCGTTTAAAAACGTAGTCACCTTCAACATGGATGAATACGTCGGTCTGCCGGAAGACCATCCCGAAAGCTACCATTCCTTCATGGCCACNCATCTCTTCAACCACGTAGATTGCCCCGCCGAGAANATCCATATCCTCAACGGCAACGCCCCCGACCTTGACGCCGAATGTCGCAATTACGAGGAGGCGATCAAAGCCTACGGTGGCATCGACCTCTTCTTGGGCGGCATCGGTCCGGACGGACACATCGCCTTCAACGAGCCCTTTTCGGCGTTCGACTCTCGAACACGCATAAAGACCCTCACTCCCGACACCCGCATGGCCAACTCCCGCTTCTTCGGCGGCGATCCCGAGCAAGTGCCCGCGCAAGCTCTCACGGTGGGAATCGCCACAGTGATGTCGGCCCGGGAGGTAGTGATCCTTTGCAACGGCCACGCCAAAGCCATGGCATTGCAGGCAGCCATCGAAGGCCCCGTTTCACAGATGTGGCCCATTTCGGCATTGCAAAACCATTCGCGAGGCATGATAGTATGCGACGACGCATGCGCTTTCGAACTNAAAGTGGCCACNTATCGCTATTTCAAACAACTCGAAAACGCGTGACACCCAATGAATCTNCATCTCACCGACAATATAAAGACAGCCACCCAATTTGATGGCACTCTCCACGAAGACCAGTCGCAGTGGACCGACAAACTCGTGCTCTCGGCCGTGATCTGGCTCTCGCGCAAACTCGGCAAACCGATCCTGAAGCTCACGAGCCGCGACTACAAAGAGGCCGGCCTCCAGCGCCTTGTCGACTTCAACGGCTCGGCCTACGAATTAAACATCAAGGTATTCGACGCCCTGCAGCACACCATCACCGGCTGGCCAGGCGGCAAACCCGGCACAGGCAATTTCGCCCGCCCCGCACGCGAGTTGCCCTACCCGAAGCGTATCCTGGTATTCTCGCCGCATCCCGACGACGACGTGATTTCGATGGGCGGCACGATAGCCCGTCTGGTGAAACAAGGCCACGAGGTGTACGTAGCCTACGAAACCTCCGGCAACATCGCCGTGGGCGACGAAGAAGTGACCCGCTTCATGCACTTCGTCAACGGTTTCAACCAGATCTTCGGTGAGGAGCAAGATCTACGACCCGAGGCGTTGATACCCTCGAAATATGCCGAAGTAAAAGCCTTCCTGAAAAACAAAACCGAAGGCGCTCCCGAGCCGAAAGATATCCTGAAGATCAAGGGTTTGATACGCCGAGGCGAAGCACGCACGGCCTGCACCTACAACGGCATCCCGCTCAATCGCGTCTTCTTCCTCGATCTCCCTTTCTACGAGAGCGGAAGAGTGGAGAAGCTCCCGATGACCGAAGAGGATGTCCAGATCGTGATCGACCTGCTCCGCAAAGTGAAGCCTCACCAGATCTACGTGGCGGCCGACCTGGCCGATCCGCACGGCACACATAAGAAATGCACCGACGCCGTGCTCGCGGCCGTCGACGAAATACGCTCCGCCGGCGAGCCTTGGCTCGACGACTGCCGAATATGGATGTATCGCGGAGCCTGGGCCGAATGGAATATCGAGGATATCGAGATGTGTGTGCCGATGAGTCCCGAAGAATTGCTCCAGAAGCGCATGGCCATCCTGAAACACTCCTCGCAGATGGAATCGGCTCCCTACTTGGGCGACGACGAACGCCTCTTCTGGCAGCGGGCCGAAGACCGCAACAAATCTACAGCCGCGCTTTACGACGCCTTGGGCCTCACCTCCTACGAGGCCATGGAAGCCTTCGTGCGTTACCGGCCATAATCCTTCTCCCACGGCCACGGAGAGAATTTTGAAGTAGGTTTTGACGTGTGCGAAAAAAGTTGTAATTTTGCACGCAGACTTTTAAACCAACCCCATGCAGACCGCTGAGATATTCAATCAGTTATATCAAAATTATTTTGACAGGCTCCTGTTTCATGCACTCCGTTTTGTCGACGATAAAGCGGAGGCGGAAGACATTGTGGCCGACGTATTTGCTGATCTGTGGTATCGCCTGCCTTCGCTCGACCCCGACAGCGGCATCGCATCCTATCTCTATCGCGCCGTTTCTACACGTGCTCTTAACCTTCTTCGCCATAAGAATATCGCGGCTGTGAGAATCGAAACCCTGGAGGCCATCAACGAGAGGCGTATGGAGTTTATCGACAAGACAAATCTCGACGACACCCTCAACGCGAGCGAGATCGAGTCGGGCATCAAGAGCGCGTTGGCCGAATTGCCCGAGAAATGTCGGGAGGTGTTTATCCTCAGCTATATCAACGGATTGAAAAGTAAGGAGATAGCCGAAGCCATGGATATCTCCGTGCGCACAGTTGAGGCGCATATNTACAAGGCTCTGCGCATCCTGCGTGAGCGCCTCAAATATTTGCTTGTCTTGATGCTCGTTTTTTTTGAGTTGTGAAGTAAGTAGTTACGAAATAAGAAGTGTTATAAAGAGCGTATTATGGTAGAAATGTCGAATGAAATATTGATGAAGTTCATAGCCGGCACATGCTCCGACGAAGAGTTGCAGAGCGTGCAGCGCTGGCTTGATGAGTCGGATGCTCACGCCGAAGAGCTCTTCGGCCTCGAGCAGACGGCCATGCTTGCCGGCAGCCTTGGCAAAGACTCCGAGGCTCGGCGCCACGTGTCGGCTGAGATACGCCGTAAGATAGCCGAGCGGCAAGGGGAAATCCAGGAGCGCAAGAGCAAGCGGAGCCCCTGGCGAGCCGTCCTGGGCTGGGGAGCCGCAGCCGCAGCCGTGGCGATAATCGCCATGGTGTGTGTGGCCGTATTCAAAGAGCCCGATGTGAGAATGCTCAAAGTGGTCGCCCTCAACGAAAGCCGTGAGTTTTCGTTGCCCGACGGCTCACGCGTCTATCTCAACGCCGGCTCCGAATTGGAGTATCCCGAAAAATTCGCATCTACCAGAAAAGTGTCGCTCCAGGGNGANGGGTTTTTCATGGTGTCGCGCGACACGGTGCATCCTTTCATCGTGCAAGGCAAGTATATAGATGTGGAGGTGCTCGGCACGCAATTCAACGTAAAGAGCAATCTCGACGGAGAGAACAANGTAAGCCTTGTCGANGGTTCGGTAGAGGTGACGATCCCCGGCAGCCACGAGGCCATAGTGCTGGCTCCCGGGCAGCGCGCGAGCTACGATGTGGCTTCGGGCAGCATACAGGTGGCCGATACGAACGCAGCCGTCGATGCCGCTTGGCACGACAAGATAATACCCTTCGAAAACGCTTCGATAAAGGAGATTGCCGAAATCCTCAACCAGCTCTATCACATCGATATAAAGGTGGTGGATACGGCCGCCGAAAANCGCACCTATTCAGGCGTCACAGTGTTCTATAGCGATATAGATTCCACGCTCAAGCAGCTTTCTCACACTTTGCCCATCGAATATTCTATCAANGATGGCNNNGTNGTGATCACAGCCCGGTAANCATCGCGGCATGTTTCGGCGCCTGCCGAGTCGTGGTTCGGTGAGGCGTCTTCAGGCGCCTNCGAAAGCACGGATAAATTTTTTTGAAATTTTTTTCGATTCGGGTAAGTAGTAGATAGGGGAGGGGTGTTTATAGAATAACATTTGAGAGATGATAACTAAAAACTAATCATATCACAGAATCGATGTTTATTAATACCTTAAAGCAAAAGCCACGTCCGCTACTGTGCGGAGCTTTGATCGCCATGTCGCTCATGGCAAACGCCGGGGTTACATTCTCCACCGGGGCCAACACAAAGCTTAGTGATGTAATCAGCACTATCCAAAAGCAGTCTGATTACAAGTTCTTCTATGACGACGAGCTTTCAGCCCTCCCCGTAAAGAAAGTGACGCTCAAGGATGATGATATCAAAGATGCCCTGAAGAAACTCTTTGACGGCACGTCTATTTCCTACGTCATCAAGGACAATGTGATCTATCTGAAGAAGGCTAATCAGCCTAATGCCGAAAAAACACCAGCTACCACCGGAGAGAAACGCACAATCAGCGGCGTCATTCTCGACGAATCGGGCGAGCCCCTTATCGGCGCCACTGTGCGCATCAAGGGCACAAACACAGCTGTCGTCACCGATCTCGAAGGCAACTACAAGATCGAGACCGATGTCGCCAACNCTGTGCTCGAATGTAGCTACGTAGGNTACAAATCTACACAGATCAATGCCGACGGCAAGNCGNAAGTGAATTTCGACCTNATGCCCGNCACACAGGTGCTCGACGAAGTCGTGATCACCGCCCTCGGCATCAAGCGTGAAAAGAAATCTCTCTCTTACAATGTGCAGGAGCTCAACGGCGACGTGCTCACCACCAACAAAGACGCCAACTTCGTCAACTCCCTGGCCGGCAAGGTGGCAGGTGTGAATATCAACGCATCTTCCTCTGGCACAGGCGGTATCTCGAAAGTTGTGATGCGCGGTACGAAGTCGATCATGCAATCTTCTAACGCTCTCTATGTGGTCGACGGTATGCCGATGCGCGCTCCCCGTTCGGAGGGTGCCTCCGACGCCTTCGGATCGGCCGGTGCCACAGAGCCTATCGCCGATATCAACCCCGACGACATCGAGACAATGTCGGTGCTCACCGGTGCGGCCGCAGCCGCCCTCTACGGTAGCGACGCTGCAAACGGCGCCATCGTGATCACCACCAAGAAGGGTGCGGCCGGCAAGACGAAAGTNACCGTCGGCTCAAACGTAGAATGGAATCGCGCATGGATCCTTCCCCGCTTCCAGAACCATTACGGNGTAGGCCAGAACGGCGTGCTCGATCCCAACTCATCCTACAGCTGGGGCCAGCGTCTCACTGCCTACAACGACTACGGCTACGACATCTCAAGCGACTATCTCCGCACAGGTTTCGTGGCCACAANCTCGGTGACACTCTCCACCGGCAACCAGAACANTCAGACCTACGCTTCGGCTGCCGCAGTCAATTCGAAGGGTATTGTGCCTAACGACCGTTACAACCGTTACAACTTCACCGTCCGCAACACGGCCAAGTTTCTCCACGACAAGATGACGCTCGACCTCAACGTGAGCTACATCAATCAGAACGACCGTAACATGGTAAACCAGGGCACATATATGAACCCCATCGTGGGCGCATATCTCTTCCCCCGTGGCAACGACTGGAACGAAGTGCGCGCCTATGAGCTCTACAACCCCGGGCGTAAGATCTCTACCCAGAACTGGCGCTACGGCGACTACGGCCTCACCGTGCAGAACCCCTATTGGGTCAACTATCGCAACGTGCGCGAAACTTCGAAAGACCGCTACATGCTCGGCGCCCAGCTCTCTTATCAGATCCTGCCCGAACTCTCCGTGAGCGGCCGCGTGCGCATCGACAACTCTTACACAAAGGCCACCGACAAACGCTACGCCAGCACAATAGGCACGCTCACCGACAACTCCGAGCGCGGCTACTACGGCGAAAGCAATTATAAGGAGAAGCAGCTCTATGCCGACTTCCTCGTTTCCTACAACAAGGATTGGGAAAACCAGTGGAGCCTCCGCGCCAACTTCGGCGGTTCGATCAGCGACATGCGCTACGACGCTATCCAGAACCAGGGCGGCATCCCCGACGGCTCTGAAAACTATCCCGGTCAGAACGCGCTGCTCACCAACTTCTTCTCCATCAACAACATCTCCGCCAACGCTCATAAATCGTGGGAGATGTGGCGCGAGCAGACCCAGTCGCTCTACGCTTCGGCCGACCTCGGCTTCCGCAACACCTACTATCTCACGCTCACGGGTCGTAACGACTGGCCTTCGGCTCTCGCCGGCCCCAACTCGAAGAAATCATCTTTCTTCTATCCTTCAGTGGGTGTGTCGATCCTGCTCACTCAGCTTCTCGCCGATGCAGGCGTATCGATCTCTCCTGATGCCCTTTCATTCTGGAAGATTCGCGGATCGTGGGCTTCGGTAGGTTCTGCCTTCCAGCGCTACATCGCCAATCCTCGCTACGAATGGACCAACGGCACATGGTCGGTGCTCACNCAGTATCCCGTCGACAACCTCCTTCCGGAGCGCACNAAATCGTGGGAGGCCGGTATGAACTTCCGCTTCCTCAACAANCTTACGTTCGATGCCACCTGGTATCGCGCCGACACCTACAACCAGACCTTCAATCCCAATATCCCGGTAGGTAAATATTCTGCCATCTACATCCAGACCGGCAACATCCGCAACTGGGGTATGGAATTTGCTCTCGGCTACGACAAGACATGGGGCGATTTCTCTTGGAGATCAAACATGACTTATTCTTTCAACCGCAATAAAATTATCGAACTCGGGCGCAACGCCTATAACCCGGTCACCGGTGAGAAATTGCAGATCGACCAGCTTGTCATGTCCGACCATCAGGTAGGTGCCACTCGTTTCATCCTTCGCGAAGGCGGAACAATGGGCGACCTCTATTCAATGCTCGACCTTAAGCACGACTCCAACGGCAACATCTACATCGACGGAGCCGGAAATGGCGCCACAACCACCGTGGCCGACACCCCGATCAAGCTCGGTTCGGTGCTCCCGAAAGGCAACCTGGCCTGGACCAACTCCTTCCGCTGGAAAGACCTCTCGCTGAGCTTCATGTTGGCTGCACGCTTCGGCGGCATCGTCTATTCGCGCACACAGGCCACGCTCGACTATTTCGGCGTGTCGGAGGCTTCGGGCGCAGCGCGCGACCTTGGCTATGTTGAGCTCAACGGCGGCGATCAGGTGAGCCCCGAGATGTGGTATTCGCTCGTGGCAGGTGGTGAGACTGTGCCTCAGTTCTACACCTACTCGGCCACCAACCTCCGTCTCCAGGACGTCACCGTAAGCTACACCATTCCGCGCTCCAAGCTCGGCAGCGTGTGCGACATCACCCTCTCGCTCGTAGGCCGCAACCTCTGGATGATCTACAACAAGGCCCCCTACGATCCTGAATCTGTAGCTTCGGCCGGCAACTACTTCCAGGGTATCGACAACTTCATGATGCCGGCTCTCCGCACTTTCGGCTTCAACGTCAAGTTCAACTTCTAATTCTTTGCGATAACAATGAAATCATTATATAAAAACATACTTTCAGGTGGTTTCTTGGCGCTGATGGCCACTTCTTGCACCGGCGACTACCTCGATATCAACTCTAAGCAGTCGGAGCCGGGCGATCTCTCGGCCGACGGATTCGCTTTGGTGTCGTCGATGACCAACCTTTGCTCTACCGTCACTCCCTCCGACGTCAACTGCACCCAGTTTGTCGACTGTCTCCTCGGCGGCTCTCTCGGCGGNTANTTCTCCGANGGCGCCGACTTCACCAACTCCTACGTGCGCAACAACGCNCCCGACAACTGGACNTCCGTCTTCCTCAAGGATTCAAAAATTATTTCTACCCTCTACACCAACATTTCGATGATCGAGGGTTATTGCGAGCAGACCGGTGAGGTGGTNCCCTTGGCTGTGGCCAACATCATCAAGGTGGCNACGATGGATCGCGTCACCGACTGNTACGGCCCTATCCCTTANTCCGCTATCGGTTTCGAAGGGGCCGTNAAGACTCCCTACGACTCGCAGGANGAGATCTACAACAAATTCTTCGAGGAGCTCGGNGAAGCACGCCGCACGTTGCTCGCCAACTCTACCTCGGTGCTCAGCCCGCTGGCCGATAAGGTCTACGACGGCGACGTCACAAAATGGATCCGTTTCGCCAACTCTCTCCAGCTCCGCCTCGCCCTCCGCATCTCTTACGCCAACCCCACGCTGGCTAAACAGAAGGCTGAAGAGGCTATCGCTCCCGAGAATGGCGGCGTGATCGAGATGAACTCCCAGAACGCCGAGTGGAACTACTATCAGACCTCTACCAACTCCATGCGCACGGCTATCATGTACAACGCCCACGACTCCCGTCCGTCGGCCGAGATAGCCTGTTATCTCAACGGCTACCACGACCCCCGCACGCCGAAATATATCACCGAATCGGGTCTCCCCAGCGCAAGCTACGCCACACAGCCCGTCCCCTTCAAAGATGAGGATGGCAACTGGCTCACATCGCCCGAGGGAATCAGCTGCGAATATATCGGCATTCGCCGTGGCTGGCAGACCTTCAACGTAAGCTGGAGCGTCAACTTCTCCGACATCAACCTCCCCGGCAACACTCCGGCTCTCTGGATGAACGCCGCCGAGGTTAGCTTCCTCCGCGCAGAGGGTGCGGCCGTGTTCGGCTGGAACATGGGCGGCAATGCCGAAGATTTCTACAATAACGGCATCCGTCTTTCGTTTGAAGATTACGAGGTGGGCGACGCAGCCGCCGATTATATCAACGACGATAAATCGGTGCCCGCTCAGTTCTACGACCCCACTGGTCTGAANCCCTGGAACGGCACCATCCCCGCCGTCACCATCAAATGGAACGAATCGCTCTCGAAAGAGGAGAAGCAGCAGAAGATCATCACCCAGAAATGGCTGGCCAACTGGAAGCTCGGCAACGAGGCCTGGGCCGACTATCGCCGCACCGGTTATCCCTTCCTTATCCCGGTGGCCTACAGCGGCGCGACGGAGGTGGACATCAACCGCGGACCTCAGCGACTCCCTTATCCCTCTGCCGAATATACCGACAATCTTGAAAACGTANAGANNGCCGTNGCCGATTATCTCAAAGNTCCTGACAATTGGGCTACTAAACTTTGGTGGGNTTGNAAGCCTGGATTATAAAAACTAACCTATTTTTAATTACTTCTTAAATTTTTGACGATGAAAATTAAGAATCTATTCATGACTTTGGCGGCAGCAGCCACTTCTCTCGGCTTCACTGCCTGCGACGACTGGACCGAACCGGAGCATATCGACATCAACTACTCCACAGTGGAGCAGGCTCCCGGCTATCAGGAGTATCTCGAAGCGCTTCGCGCCTATCGCACCAAGCCCCACAAGCAGGTGTATGGCTGGGTGAAGCTCACCGACAAGGGCCCCCTCAATCAGAGCGAGCGCATCACTTCGATTCCCGACTCTATCGACGTGCTCGTGCTCTCCACACCCAATGAGATTCATCCCACGGTGCTCGCCGATGTAGAGCGCGTGCGNGCCGACAAGGCGATGAAGGTGATGTATCAGGTCGACTTCGACGCTATCTCNGCNGCCCATGCCGCAGCTTGCGAGCAGATGGGCAAGGAGCGTTCNGATCTCGANCTCGAATATTCGCTCCGCCCCGATGCCGAGAGCGAGGCNGTAAAGGCTGAGTTGGCCGCGAAACTCGCNGAGTTGGCCGATCCCGCTTTCGAGGATTTCGCTCTTGAGCAGCTCTCCGTTGGCCTCAAATATGCGGCCAATAAGAAGCTCGACGGCGTGATGTTTGCCTTCGACGGCAAAGCCACCAATC
>WFLX010141047.1_pt1 | contig 14005 bp, 13 predicted proteins | sample 4967041 | NCBI WGS metagenome assembly WFLX01 (sample SAMN12857096, study PRJNA449069) | gut metagenome | isolation source: stool from male and female vole | host: Microtus ochrogaster | place: USA:Florida | collected 2017
CGTCAGAGTGCCTCTGCAGCCAGATGCGCAGCATTTTAAGCTTTGCAAGGCTGGTTTTTACCCAGTTCCCATACTCCCTGCAGGAAAGAGCAAAGAGCCAGTTATGCTCATTCCCCTCGAAAGCAGGATGCGTTGCACGGCAGCAAAGAATGGCATCGATGGTAAAAGGGGTGGAGCCGATTCTGGTGCCTTTCAGATACTGCAGTGAGGCAACGCAGGTACTGTAATACTGCTGGAAGCGGATGAGGAATTGGTTTAATGCTGCAAGCTCCAGCTTACGGATGGAGGAAATGGCGGCAGAAACAGCCTGATGACAGTCAGGGGTAATGGATGCCATGTATGTATGGGCTGCCTGTGATAAACAGTACAGGCGCAGCGGCGAGGCTGTGGCATCCGCATCCTTGGCCTGTTCTGCCGTGTCCGTAAAGGCATAGCGGAGAATGATCCCGGCTTTTTTCAGTTTATTCAGGTTGTTCAGGTAGGAAGGCTTCTGATAGCCCTGATGCAGCGTGTGGCCCAGCAGGAAAGCGATATTACAGTGGTTTGTGTATGGATAGCGGACCAAAATCCTCATGATCTCAATGTCGATGAGATTGATAAGCTGCTTCTGCAGTAAAAGTTCGATTTCTGCATGACTGCAGTTTTTGTTGCTGTTTTCCAGCACAAGCTCCCAGCCGGGTTCCATATGGAAGGGGGTCCTGGCAGCAAAAGCTTCCANGTCTGTNGTTTCTTTATGATTCATAAGTCCTCCGTNTCNTATAGAATGTNATCAATGTTTTCGCTNNCATCCGGCNGGGATTGTTCGGGCATCNGGCTGGTAGCNTNCGGGTTGTCCGGTATGGGTCGTTTTGNTGCGCTTTGGNANTAGCTTAATGGAGTTTNNGGGAAGGAAGCCGCAGCCTGTTTCCTGCTCCATGGCAGGGATAATGTCATCCGGAATGTCCAGAACATCAGGAACAGGGCTGCCTGCATGGGCAGTGACCGGATAAAAGGTGATATGCTGCCTTTTTATGTTCTCCCAGTCTGCGGGTTTTAAGAATTCCACGATTCCCTGCAGAGCAGGAAGAGGGCGCCCGTTTCTGGTGGTAAAGAAGGTGACCTCCTGAAAATCCTTCATGCGGATGTCGATTTCCTCAAGGAAATTCTTTTGTGTCACGGATTCCCTGCGGGAAAAGGAGTAGTGGGGGGAACTGTCCGTGATGGCAGTTTCGGTTGTGGACTGCTGTACTTCCGTCACATCATGCACACCTGCCAGGGCGGAGAAAATCTCCATGTCAGAAAGGGAAGAGCGCCCGAATACGATGATATGAGCGCATCCGAGGATGACACCTTTCAGATACTTGGTGATTTCATTTTTTTCCATCTGATCCAATGTCTGGATTGCAACGGTCATTGCAACCCGGAACTTGCGGAATAAGGAGAAATTTTTCTCCAGAGAGGGATGGATCAGCACGGGAAGCTCATCCACATAGAAAAAATGCGGGATACGGGTAAATTCCGTTCCCGGACGGGATAACACGGCATTGTTGAAGGAAAGCAGAAAGAACAGTCCGAAGGCGACGGCATCCGTGTCGCCGCTGGCGAGGTTATAGTTGCATACAGTGACTTCACCATTGGCTAGTGCCCTGTCAAAATCAATGCTGTTCTGCGAGCAGAAAATCTCCTTGTTGGCAGGCATCAGCAGGAACTCATTGATGATGTTGCGGGTGCCGCGGCTCTGGTCCTCCATCTTATCCCTGCCTTTCCCCAGCAGGTCTTCCCGTATGTATTGGATGATAAAGGCATACTGCTTGGTGTTCTGGTCCAATTCCTCCAGCTTGTCAACATATTCTGTAAGCAGGTCGAAGTTGTTGATGACTGCCTGCAGATCCGTAGGCGTAGCCTGACGCCTGCGCAGGATGGGTATGGTTGCCATCACCAGAATGGCAAGGTTGGCTATCATCTGGCGGTTCAGGCCGGNNAANTAAGAGTNNGNTTTTCCNTTTAAATCCGTTATTGCCTGCNTGACATCAGAAAAGATGNNAGCTNNCTTTACGATCANNTGGTTNTTTGNCTCCCCTTCCANATGGGNAGGNATATAAAAGGGATTCAGTCCGATCGTGTTCTTCTTGTGCTTTCCGTCTGCATCACGGACTGCATCTATCCGGTTGTAGGGGATATCCCGCGCATCACACAGGCGGCATACATCGTCCGTTAAGGAGTCGTCCGGAGCAAGCACGGTAAGCCCGCATATGGGATAGTTAAGGCGGATGTTTTCCAGCTCCTTCTGTATATCCCGAAGCCTGCGGTCGATGTCGGCAGGTGATATGTCTACAGGCTGCTTAATGATAGGGATGCAGTCATTGACGGAAAAACTCCGTGNATTGGCAGGAGGGGAGTATGCNANGAGACCGGCGGATTCCAGCCGTTTTGCATGGAATTTCTGCATATCTTCTGCCTTGCACCGCATATTTAGGTCATCACGGATGGCAGGCAGAATGGTAGAGGATGTTTTTCCTGTGCCGGAAGTCCCGTCGATCAGTGTGTGCAGGAAACGGTCCTTTGCGTATATTGTGATGTTTTTCCCGGTGTTTATGTCCCGGACGATATTCATGTTGTAGGCAATCTCGTTCTTTTTCGGCACTTCCGGACCCAGGGAATGTGTTATTTTGTATGCCAATATCTTTTTGCGGCAGGCAGGGTCCCTGATGGCAAAGAAGACTCCTTTTGATAACAGGAACCCGACAGGGATAAGGGGCAGCTGTGTGGCAATGCGGCCGAGCAGTAACACCATGTTTTTTGTAAAAGCCTCATCCACGGGAAGTCGCAGGATTGCCGGTAGGAAAATGCGGGACAATCCACAGTAAGCCAGCGATAACAGAATAAGGAAGGCAGAGGATAGTACGCTCCCCAGGCATAGCAGCTTTATCTGGTGGAAATTGTAAAATGGGTATTTTGTGCCATAGAGATAGAGCAGTATCGGGGCTGTCAGCCAGAATACAAGGTATATCGGGTGCAGGGGGATAAAACTGTAATCCAGCCGGTAAAGGGAAAACAGGAACCGGAAAGTAAAATGCAGCATATGCAGGAATAAGACCAGATATCCGGCATGAACGGGCAGCATGGCACGGTTTCCTTTTAAATTTACCGAGACCTGCTCCCTGATATTGTGGAAGTAACTTGTAAGGGAATATATTTTGTTCAATAAAGCTCACTCCTTTCTGTAAGGCATAACTGCCCTGTAAAATCGTCAAAATCAATCATGGCAGGCAGCCAGAGGTTTTCTTTTTTAAAATAGGCATTTTGCACGGCGGGTGTATGGTAAAGGGCTGCCGTTTTGTCCAGAAAGCAGACATGCACACAGGCATTTTCGGGTTTCTGCAGAATATTGGACATTTCAGACAGAAACAGCACCGCATCTTTCCGGTCTGAGACCAGCAGTATGAACAGGCAGTCCCGTTCTTTCCTGTGTTTGCGCAAAAAAAAGCGAACGCGTTCGCGTCCGCCGAGATCATGTACAATATCCTCAAATATAATTACGGATTGGGAAGCCCCCGTATTTTCAAAGGTGTTATAAAAAAAGAACCGGAGCTCCCCTGCATCAGCAAGGCATAGGGAAGGGTGGTATTGCCACGCTGCCAGGTTCTGCAGCCCCATATGGAACAGGATTTGCGGAAACCATTGCTGCAGGTGATATTCTTCTTTAAAAAGAAAAGGTATGTTATCTTTAAGCCGGTGGTTAGGGATGACATACAAACGCATGCCCTGCCGGATACGGTAATGCAGAGTGGAATAGCGGCGGTTATCCAATATGCCATAAAATCTCTGCTTCAGGCGCTTCCAGAAGAGAGCATCCTGATGGGAAGCTCGCTCATCCTGAAGGGATGTATCATACAGGAAGCCTTTTTTCATAAGGATGGCATCATTTAATGAGATATCGGGATATTGCCGGCACAGATTCCTTAAAATCATCTTGTCATTTCCTGATAACAGGCATAAATAGGGAGAAGAGCTGTTTTCCACAATGTCACAAAATGCTGAGAAATGCAATGTTTGGTGCTGTTCCTGCTCCAGAGCCTGCCATATGCGGACTGCCTTCAGCAAGATCCGGTATACGGAATAGGGCGGTTTCTTTACCGGCGGCACTTTTATGTCCGTATTTAAAGTAAAAACGAGGGCATTTTCCATTGCGTTCCTGCCAAGAAACAGGTCCGTGTCCATGTATTGCGACAGTTTATTTTCCAAGGCGGCATCCCCCTGTGTGTGGTTATCCAGCTCTATATAGTAGTTGCCATATCCTGTTCTGAGCAGCCCATCACAGCGGGGTGTCTGCAGTCTAGGTGAAGTGGTCTGATAGCGCACTTCCAACTGCCAAATGGGGAGTTGCTCAAGGTATGGGCAGGAAAGATATGCAAAATACAGATCGTTGGTATGGATACGGTGAGGGAGCTGCTGTTGGCTGGCCGGGGGTCGGCGTTCAAGATCAATCTGTGCTGTGTGAAGAAAAGTAGTGCTGAAAATCTTTTCCAGGCGCGATTTCCCTTTGGCAGTCAGGATAAAATACCTTACACGGTTGGTATTTGGCAGGGTTTTGCCTGTTATATACCCTTGCTCGGTAAGCTTTTTCAGGCTCAGGCGCCCTCCGGTGGAAGAAATGCCGTGAAGTCCGGTAGCTGCTAACTGTTGGTAGGTCAGCGTGTTTGCCTGAGCGAGAATAAAGAGGTCGCAGTCGCTTTTTGTCAGGGAAAGCAGCCGGGCCTCTTTGATCAGTGTATCTTTAAAACTTAGCGTGTTCTGCATTATTTAAGTGCTCCTTTCTGTTCTAAAATAAAAAAAGCCGCAGAATCTGCAGCTTAGATAACCTGTCCCCAGGGATTTGGTCTGTTTTTTGTCCGAAAGGAGTTAAATGCCAATAACAACAAAGGTATTGTAACACATGAAAGTTATAGCTGGCAAGATATAAGATTTATTTTTGGTGGGATAGGTTTTACATGGGGACGAAAAGTTGTACATTGTTGAACAAGGATTGTATATACCTATGATAAATTATATGATGAATATGTCAAATATAGACCTAAATAAAAGTCATGACAGATGAAAAATCCGTTTCTGGCTGCGATACATAAGTGATAATATTTAGTTATCTATAAATATTAAGTTTGAGGGTTACATGATGATTCAAAACATTCAACAATATTTGTCTTTTGAAAAGTTGGTTAAATTAATAGCAGGTATTCCATACTATGCATATCATGTTTTTATGGCTTTACTAGTTACTGTATGTTTAAATTGCAACTGCTTGTCAAGTAATAAATTACCAAATATCTGGTATTTTGTTATTGGATTTGTTATCATAGTCTACTTAGATATATATTCCATAAAACAGACATATGAGTTTTGCAATAATATAGAAATAGCAATGACAGGAGATAATGTCCTGCTGTTGGCACGTGCGAAATTGCAAAAAAGAATGTATTCCAATCGGAATTGGCTGACTATATTAATTCCGCCTATGTTTATTCTGCCGGTTGTCATTTATTTAATCAAGTGTCCATTAGGGCTTTGGATAAAGATATTTGCCTATACTGCTTTATATTTCATCATAGCTTTATGCCTTGTCGGGTATATGCAGTATGTTAACCTCATTAGGCTGGCATACGATTGCTCTAAGGAAGCAGCGCAGATTTCCATTTATGATAAATCCCGTCCTCATAAGACAGAGTGGATAGTCAAACTTGCAGCATTAACCAATAAGCAGAGCAATCTATTCTTTCTGGTAGGGTCTGGTTTTATTGCGCTCCTTTATCTCATAACTTTTACAGACTATTATGCAGTAAGCATGGTTGAGATCTTTAGCAAAATAGGCGTATTCTATTTATGGGTTATCGTTGCACTGGCAATTGTGGTTATGTTTCCCATCTTTTCCTTATGCAGTTATTTCTATATCAAAAATTTGATCGCCAAACTTGTTGAAAAAGAAATCAATGAGTGTAACAGCATACAAAATATGGTTGCAAGGAGCAGAAAAAAGCAGAGACACTTAGAGCTTCTGCAGTCTTTGAATCAAATTAAAATCTTAGTGCTCGAAAAGACTCCGGAATATCCCCAGAAACCGCTTGTGGTATATGCGGCATCTTATATTATTGCTGTTATAAATTTTGCTGCTACAGTACAGGCGGCGTTATCATTGGTTGAATATATACCATAATTTATTCAAGTCTTTTTGTGCTGACAGCAATAACGGAATCAACAAAGGAACCGAAGTGGTCACACCATTCCTGCAGCTGAGGCTTTCCGGTCATTAGGGAAATATTGCTATGTATGCGTTTGCAGACATTGTCTATTTCATTAAATAATTTCTCTTGAATATGGTATTTTTGAAAAAGATCCAATAATAGAGAGTCTTTTTCTTCTGCTGAGGCATTTTCCAATTTCCGTTTTTCTTTTGCAGTTAGATAAACATATAACAAGGGTACACAAATATTTTTTCTGTTACGGCTTATGTCTGTATTAAGGCTGCCTTTATGGTCATTATTTCTTTTTGAGCAGAATGGCTCCAAGTCATTTAGTACTTGAAAAATATATCCTAAATCCTTTCCTATTGCTTGAAATAGATCCATACTATCCATTTCTTTATTCTGAGACAAGAGATAGCCGACCAATAGGCTGTTGGTTATCAAACTAGCTGTCTCCAGATGCATTATTTCTTTAACATCGTCCAGATTTTGCATTGAGACATCATCTGATAAATCAAGCTCTCTTAAAACTCCTAAGGTCATGTCTTCCAAAGTCTGTATGACTAGTTTCATGCTTACTTTTGAGTATGTTGAATCATCAATATAATCCATAAAAGTATCATTAATTATATTCAGGGCTTGGCATAAAATGTTCAACGAGAAGATCATTGTACGCTCTGGTCCATGGGTAATGTGGAAGGCATCTATTCCATGTCTCGCTGTATCGCCATCAATATAGTCATCTAGTAAAATAGATGCTTTATGGACTAATTCAATGCATACTGCAACTTGAGCAATAGCATCATAATCATTTTCGCTCATGTTCGCTACTGATCTGCCCGCACAATATCCCCAATAAACGAGGCGCGGTCTAAATTTGTGCCCATAACTCAATAATTCTGTGTGATAATAGGCATTTGACAATGTTTCATTCCATTTTTTCTCGTAGTGTTCTATAAAAATCTCTTCTCCATTTGCAAAAGCATATAATCCATCACTTTCTATCCCCAGATATGACATTATAATACCTCCTTGAAAGATAACTAAATATTATCCGTCATTGACAAGGAGGTAAGGATATGGTAGATGTAGTAATTATTGGTGGAGGTCCCGCCGGAGTATCAGCCGGAACGGTTTTACAGAGGAAAGGGTATAAGACTTGTATCATAGATATACGGGAATTTCCAAGAGAAAAGCTTTGTGCTGGTGTTTTGACTGTAAAATCCATCAAATTGCTCCAATATATCTATAAAGATCTTGATTTTAGTAATATAAGTATGCGAGATATAAATAAAATCGAATTATTATATAATCGCAAGCTTATTGGGAAGTATACTGTCAAAAATGCTTATCGGGTGATTAACAGGACAGAGTTTGATAATGCATTGCTGCAATATTATAAGAGTGTTGGTGGCACGGTGCTCGACGGGCAAAAAAACTATAAGATTGCTTATGATAAAAGCACAGTGACACTATCTGATGGCCAAGAGATTCCATATCGCTTTTTAATAGGTGCGGACGGCATTAATAGTACGGTTAGGTCATATGTTAAATGTGCATGGAGAGCCTCTGTTCTGTGTTTTGAGGGATTTATCCCCAATCTCTCAAACGAAGATACTATAAAGATAAATTTTGGTGGAATTTTGGGCGGATATTCATGGAGAATCCCTGGAAAAGATAGAATCGGTGTAGGGCTTGGTGAGTTTTATATTAGAGGAATGAAGAAAAAGCCGGCTAGATATAGCAGATACTTTAAAAGTCAGGGAATTAAGGATATTAACAGCATAAAAGGAGCCTTTGTATCATATGGCAATTTTGTGAGGAAGCCCATAAAGAATAATGTACTATTAGTCGGTGATGCCGCCGGTTTGATTGATGCTATGACAGGAGAAGGTATATACTTTGCTATTGAGTCCGGGCGACAAGCTTCCTTGGCGATTATAGATCATCTGGAAAAGAATATCCCTTTAACTACTTATGTCAGCAGAATAGGAAAAATACATAAAAAAATAAGAGAGCAAAGCATATACAATAAGTTGCTGTATGTTCCGATATTTCAATGGATGAGCTTAAGATACATAAGTAGAAATCCTGAATATGTGCAAAGTGTATTGGATAATGCAGTTTCAACATATCATACGGGATATACGGAAGAGATACGGCGTAATAAAACAGTATAAAACTTGAATGCAAAGCTAGGTTCGAGAGACTGTTAACAAGTTTCACATTTTGTAAGCATTCTTCAAATTTTGTATCGAGACTTTAAAAAGCAAATAAAAGGACTGACAAAACAGTCCTTTTATTTGTGTCATATCCTGTTTTAATTTAACTTGGCATATTTTTCGTAAAGAGCTATACCATTAATGACACCTCTTGCAAGTGCCTCTAAGGCTAACTGGTTGTGGCTATTATCTATTGTATTCAATATGTCATTGAGACAGGATGCCTGTTCAGGGGACAATTCTCCTCGAAGTTTAAGGAACATATCATTTACATTCCGACGTTCTTCTTGGTATTTAGGAGAATTGATGTAATCTTCCATAATATCGTCAAAGGTATCTTTGATATAGTTCATAATTAATTTTTCCATGATAATCACCTCTGGATTTTGTAATTGGGTTGACAAGTTGCATTATGCGATACCACATACTGCAGAATCATCAGTCACAGAGGTTGTTCGCTGGTGGTGTATTAGGTAAATGCGGCGAAGCATTTTTGAAATACCATCATAGGTCTGTGTGAGAGGCATTGCCACCAGAAGGAGAATAGCCAATCTGTAGAGCGGTAAGACCACAAGGAGGGATTTTCTATTAGGTTTATGTCTGATTCTAAACTCGCGTATACAAGATAGAAATTTTTGAAAGAAATTATAATAAGTTTGCTGGTACAAACAATCCATATTTTTCTCACGAATGTCATTTATCATGGCATAAATTTCTGTCATTGCTGCTTGCAAATCATAGTCATAAAAAAATCTTTCATTTTCAGGGATCTTAACAAAAGTAATGCAATTCTCATCCATAAGTGCTTCTCACCTCACTTCCATTTGGATTCTTGACAAATAGTGTTGTACTAAGCAGCATGAAATAACTCAAGCATTTTTACTTCGAATGGTTCATATTCAATAGGTCCATAATTTTTCCATTTTTGATAATAAGCAAAAATGTGAGTAGATGCTNCATCTGAAACATAAAAACTGTCAGCAATCTCCATAGGGGACTNGNAATTGGCAATATTTATTAATGGTGGAGGGGCAATGCTGTATTTAGCAAAAAAATTAGCTTCTGCTTCNTTNTCGCCATAAGTCATAAAATCATCCTCGAAGTGTNNAANGTAGATATNACCAATTNNATGAAAAATTGTCCATCNTTGCNGCTGAATACAANTATNANCGTTGNAAANGNTATACCACTCATACATTCTGGTATGAGGATTTTGATAAATGGTAGAAAATCCATCTGGACTGTATTGCATCGCAAGCCTTAATGCATGGTCAGACAGACAGGAATAAGGGACTAAGTGATAATACAGTCTCCGGGCGATTTCGAAGCAGTCTATCGGAAAAGCTTCTATTTCGCATTCCTCATACATATAGAGAACTTCAAGTTTAATTTGCTCATATCGAGCGGCAGGTAAATACAAATTAATCATCCTTTCTGGTCATCAGACTCAAAAAGGGCATTAATTAATTGTTGCTTCTGTTTGTTTGACATGAGGTGAGCATTACGGGCTATCAAACGATGAATCTTCAAGTATTCACTATCAAAGTCATCATTTTTTTCACTACCTAACAGATAGTCGGAAGTGGTATGCAATGCTGTTGCTAAATTAGCAATAACGGGGCCTTTAGGGGTTCTGTCATTGCTGATATAGCGCGACATGGAAACTTCAGTAACACCAATTAAATCAGCGAGCTCTCGTTGAGTCATTCCGCTTTTGTTTAATAATTCAGCAATCCTTCCTCCTAATGTTAATTCTGACATTTTGGTCTCCTCATTTCTAATTTAGATTTGCATATGCTTTGCATGGCACTTTCGGCTCTGCGTCTTTCGCATCTTGCAGTGTTTGGCTTACTTTTCTCGGGGTTTTTTCTGCTGGTGAATTGGTTCCATTCTCTAACTGATTATTATCATTTATTTTTAATGGTAGAGATGGCTTCTCAATTATATAACCCTCATCATCTTTTTACTTCGGCTCCAACTGGCTTGCTTCTATGACCGGCTTTAACTAGTCCTGCACTACAGCAATAACACAAATATTCTTGTATTCTCTTTTGTAGTTTGATCTGTATTCAATTTTAATAAAGATCACTAAATTATTAACTTACCATTAGTATAACATTGCTTACCGTTTGTGTCAATAAGGAAATGCATATTTGCTAAAAAACTGCATACAAGTTGAAAAAAGATTAATGAAAAGATTTTGATTGGTAAAATACGCTTGACAACTTACCATTTGTATAATATAATGAAATTTATAAAATGTGTATATTGTAGAAGATTTACAATAGTTTATGACCTAGTACATTAATTAATATGTTTCAATAAGATAGATGAAAGGAACAGATATTTTTTTTTGATAAAAACTTACCATTTGTTTAATTCTATCAAGAACAAATTACCAAATCGAATATAAAGCACTAAAAAGAGTATATAAAACATATTTTTGCATTCAGAATATTTTATTCTGCATACTATAATGTTATAACTTCTTTTAATGCATATAATAAATAATAACATGAAAATTTGTCGAATTTAATGATTGGAGGTGAAATACATGAATGATGTGATAATACATAGGTGTCCTCGAAAATGTCCCTACTATAAAAATTGTTTTGTATGTAAAACAAAAGGTGTCGTTATGGAAGATGTTGTAATTATTCATAAATGTAAAGTTACAAAAGAGGAAATACCAGTCCATATTGGATTTTGTTCTGACACAGCCTGTGTCATTAAATGATATCAATTAAAAAAATATCTGGACTAGCTTGTAAAGACAGCCACTAGGATGTGCTGATATTACAGTAGTCTGCGCAACAGGAATGTTGGTAGAATACTGTGAAAAATCAGAGATTCTAGTGGCTTTCTTAAAGTCAGCCTTTTTAAGACAACTACCTGTTTGAAATAGGTAGTTGTCTTTTGTAAATAAGAATCTCAAGCATCTTTGATAGATGGTCAGAAATGAGAGACAAAAAATTTATAATTAAATTCATTTTGTTGATGATGCCATGATATCTGGGAGTACCTTCAACATGGGAGCCATAAATAAAAGATTCATATGTAGTACATACCGTTGGGACGAAATATAAGAACTGATTATATCCTTAAATTTTAACAATGAGAAAATGCTGTATTTGGCATAATCCCTTAATTTGCAAACAACTTCTGATTTGCAAATATTAAATTTGGATTCAGAGTTACTCAGGTGCTTTTATATCAAGTTTAAATATTATGTAGACAGGCGCAAAGTTATTGCTTGTTCTATGGCAGCAAAAATAAAAAAATTTTTCAAATAGGAAATTATCCTTCCTATTTGAAATGTAAATTAACAATCAGACAAGGACGAAAGGAGGTGACAGTCGTGAGTGCAAATGAAAGACGGGCAGAGATTATGCGAATATTGTCCGTAAGAAGGCAGGAAAGTATGCAAGTACTAGCAACTGAATTTGGCGTTTCTGATAGAACGATCAGATCAGATATTCTTGCGCTCACGGCTGAGTATCCCCTTGAAACTATTAGAGGTAACGGAGGCGGTGTCCGTATCGCTGATTGGTATCATCCACACAAAAAAATTTTTTCCAAAGAACAGATTTCTGTTTTGGAACAATTGATGCCCAAAGCGGATGAAGAACAAAGGCAGGTGTTGATCCAGATGCTCCGTGAATACGGCTCTAATAGGTGTTGTTCTACAGTCTGAGGCGAGCCGGGTGACAATTCGGCAGTCAAGTTAGATAACAAGAAATGTACGGCTATAGAAGCCAGTTAAAGAAAGGATGGTTAAAATTATGAAAGATTTTTTGTTTCAATTATTAGGTGGAGCTGATAATTTGATTTATGCATTGGCAGCATTTGTAGTAATGAATTACATAACAGCTATTTTAGTTTCTATTGTTAAGAAAAAATGGTTAGGAGGGAAGTTGGGGTTAAAAGTCATATTTAGAAAGATTGGAATTGTTGTTCTTATATGTATGGCAAATATTGTTGATACAATGATTGTATGTAATAACTCCACAGTCAGAACTGTGGTTATCCTTTTTTACCTTTCAAAAGAGGGAGTTGCTATTCTAGATAATTTGAAGCATCTTGGAGTACCGTTGCCTCCAATAATCGTGAAGGTAATTAAACAGCTAAATAAAGAAGAAAGCAACAATTAAAATATTATATTAAGTAGATAACCCCAAATTACAAAGATTTTTAGGAAAGAATTGATAGGTATACCTGTCAGTTCTTTTTATTTCTACCAATAGCTGACATGATGGTACATGCCTATTTTGTTTTTATATTGGGACAGTCTTTTTTGCATCTTATAAGATTACTGACGAACTTCATATATAGCCATGTTCCAAATACTTCTTTCTGTTGGTGAGTTTTACATGGGAACAAAAAGTTGTACATGGGTGAAGAGAACTTGCATTCTTTGGGGGTAAATAATATGGTAATAATTAAAAGACCATAGTATCTGAGTTGTATTGAATCACAATATTAAAAAGAAAGGAAGATATGGTGTTTTTTCTTTTGTAAACATCATACAAGACAAACATGAAAAAAAGTATTAAAAAGAAGACAGATAGGTATGTCCAATTTATGAATAGGAAGAACTATGTCAATTATAGGGATGAGAAAGTGGTTATTGAGCAGTTCAACAAAAGTGTCAGAGAATACAAGCGGTTCTCGGAAGTGTTCCGTGGTGGGGACGAAGAGTTAGCATCTTCTAAGTTGCACGATGCAGGGACAGACCTTTATATGTGCTGTGAGTGGGCGTTGAAAAATTACCTATACAGAAAATATGATGAACAGCTTGCAGCACACGAAATTCCCTCACAAACAAGAGAGTACAAAGTTAATCAGCTTAGTGCCAAAACAGCTACTATACAGTATCTACTGAATGAATTAGAGAATATTGGGATCCCTTCAATTAATACCATAGGTATTGATAGTAAGAAGATAATTAAAAATGCCCAAGTAGTAAATAATGGTCCTAAGCATGATAGAACGATACCAGATCCAAGTTTGTATAAGTCAACTTTGGAAGAGGTACGTAAGATCATTAGGTATTATGTAAATGAAAATGCGGAATTAGAGCTTATAGACGACTTTCTTTATGGTGATGGAAAAGCTTGGTATGAAATACTTGAGGACACATCCGAATTTAATTCCGCATATTCTTATGTCCTAATTACAAAAAGGATAGAGTCAATTGCTGTCAATGGGTTGTTTTCTTTAAAATGGGATCTTGTTGTTGATATGGATCCAGACAGTGATATTAATGGTCTTGCACATAGTTATACAGACATAACAGGTATTACACCGAGGGTACGTACTTTGGACTTTGCAAATTCCAGAAAGAAGTTTTCATTCTCCCATATGCCATATTGGATTATGGCAAACGGTACATCTGACATACCAGATATAGTAGTTGATTCAAAGAAATGGGGTAAGGCTCATGGTAAATATCTACCTGGCCTTCTTTAGGAGTTTCACAAGGAGTATTCTAAGCTCGTTAAAGCATTTGTGTATCCGATGGAGAATGAACGAAGCCTTAGAAAAATAGTGGATACATTTAATGATATA
>WFLX010000831.1_pt1 | contig 13999 bp, 9 predicted proteins | sample 4967041 | NCBI WGS metagenome assembly WFLX01 (sample SAMN12857096, study PRJNA449069) | gut metagenome | isolation source: stool from male and female vole | host: Microtus ochrogaster | place: USA:Florida | collected 2017
GCCACCGACTTGGTCCAGACATCATAGCCGAAACCACGTTCTCCGGAGCGTTGCAAAGCCGGGCCGTATGCACGGTAGGCGGCATGTTCATTCTCCCAGGTCATATCGTCAGCCCTCTCCTTGAAAAGGCGCCCATAGACTTTGGGTTCTACAGGGGATGCCTGTCCTGCCACAGCCTTATAAGTGGCCTCACTGTTGGCAGCCACATTCACCGGAAAGATAATTTTCCCGTCGTGGGTCACCTGCCACGCCACTTCCCGTCCTTCCGGATCAGTCAGTACAAAAGAGGGAGTGACGAGACGGCTCTTGACCGCCGTCTCGTCAACTTCCACAATCTCATTCTCGCGCGGGAAAGAGGCAGGATTCTTAACGGTGATCTCCACCGTTTCTGCCATAGCTGTCCCGACAGCCGCGAGCATCAGTATGGTTATCTTTCGCATCTCTCTATGCTCCGGTTTATCAGGGTTGTTTGCCGATATAAGCCAATATGCCGCCGTCAACATATAATATGTGTCCGTTGACGAAATCACTGGCCTTGGAAGCAAGGAATATCGCCGGCCCTTCAAGATCTTCAGGCGTACCCCAACGGGCGGCCGGAGTTTTCGAGATAATGAAACGGTCGAAAGGATGACGGCTTCCGTCGGGCTGTATCTCACGTAGCGGGGCAGTCTGTTCAGTTGCGATGTAGCCGGGGCCGATACCGTTACACTGGATATTATGTTCGCCATATTCTGAACAGATATTACGGGTAAGCATCTTGAGACCACCTTTTGCGGAGGCGTAGGCCGACACAGTCTCGCGCCCGAGCTCACTCATCATGGAGCAAATGTTGATAATCTTGCCGGCTCCCTTCTTAATCATACCCGGAATCACCGCCTTAGCACAGATAAAGGGTCCTACCAAATCTACATCAATCACTCGGCGGAACTCCTCGGCAGCCATCTCTTCCATAGGAATACGCTTGATGATGCCGGCATTATTCACCAGAATATCTATGGTGCCGACCGTCTCCTCAATATCGGCCACCATTGCCTTTACGGCCTCTTCATCGGTAACGTCGCAAAGATATCCCTTGGCATCTATGCCAAGCTCTTTATAGGCCGCAAGACCACGGTCAACTGTCTCCCGGCGTGAACAGTTGAATACAATCTTAGCGCCGGCCTTGGCAAAAGCCTTGGCTATGGCGAGGCCAATTCCATAAGCCGCTCCGGTCACGAGAGCTACCTTGCCCTCAAGTGAAAAAATATTCTCCATTATTATTTTGAGTTAGAATAAATCTTTGAATTTCTTATCGCCGTCGCTCCAGTGATGGTCTTTCGGAAAGGGCTTGCCACCCCATGCCTTTTGTGAGGTCCAGGGTTTGGCAGCGTCGCTCCAGAACGGATGAGTGGCCGGAAGGCCCAAGGGCATGAATGCAAGTGAGGTCATGTAGAGCGAACCGTTGTTGGTGTACCAGTCGGCTACATTCGGCTGACGTCCTGAAAAGCCTATGGTAAGGAAACCGCCGTCATTGAAATTCTCTTTCCCGTCAAACATCTTGTGCATTACTGCCGTCAACGCCGCACGTGCCTGCCCCGGTGTCACCCCTGCGGGGAGCTTGTCATACCATGCCATGAGGGCCAGGGGCTGCATAGTGGCCATACGGTAAGGGATTGAACGCCCGAATACCGGGAATGTGCCTTCCGGCGAAATCAGTCGCTCAAGCACCAAAGCATATTTCTGTGTACGCTTGAGGGCTCTGTCATAATAATTCGGATAATGTATGCGGGTATACTTATTCGCATCCTTCATATTTTGCAAAGTCTCCAGATACATAGGATGGAACACGTAGCTGCTGTAATAATCGAAAGCAAATTCCGGTCCGTCGGCATACCATCCGTCACCCGTATACCATTCCTCTGTCTTGCGGATAGCGGAGTTGATGCGGTATTCATCATGTTCAGCACCCGCTTTTGCCAAGAAGCTCTCGATTGTGGAAGAAAAAAGGAGCCAGTTGGTGTAAGGGGGATCCACACGGCGCAATTGGGTGAACTCCTCGATATAACGGTCTTTTGTCTTCCGGTCAAGAGGTTCCCAAAGCGTATCGTAGGCACGTATGAAACTTTCAGCAACGTAGGCCGCATCCACAAGGCTTTGGCCATGACCACGCCATGCGAGATAGTCGGGACTGTCCGGGTCAACGGCGTTAGCGTAAGCCTTGAGGGCCATTTCTCTGAGTTCGGCACGCTTCTTGCCCTCTTCCGTACCGTCGTCGGGAAGAGCGAGCCACGGTGCGATGCCTGCCATAAGTCTGCCGAAAGTCTCCATGTAGGTCACTTTCTTGTCGCGGCCATCCCAGTTGGGACTCACTTCCACAAGCATATTCTCCTGAAGTTTTCCTTCCGCCATATTGCTGAGCACCGGATATGCTATTTTGTAGGCCAGATCAGTCCAGTAGGCACGGTCGGGATTATTCTCTTTCTCAAGAAAACGCACATACTCGCATGCTGCTAAAAGGAATGCCCCGACACCGAAATCGGAAGTGGACTTCGCATCAACCACCTGACCGGGGATAGCCTTTTCCCCGATAGGCTGAACGTAACCTACGCTGCCATCCTTCTGCAGAGCGGTGTCCCGCAGATAATTCCAGCCTTTAAGAGCCGCATCAAGATATTTCGGATCAGTCAGATAACCGTTGTTTATACCCCACAGCAAGCCGTAGGTGAAGAACGCTGTGCCGCTTGTCTCCGGACCGGGGGCATGTTCCGGGTCAAGCATAGAGCGTGTCCAATAGCCCTCGGGTTGTTGACTGGCCACTACCGCATCGGCAAGCTTCTTATATTTATTCTCAAAAAATTCCCTGTGTTTATACTCCTTAGGCAGATCGGCGAGCACTTTTGCAAGACCCGCGAGCACCCATCCGTCGCCACGAGCCCAGAAATCTTTCTTACCGTTAGTGCTCTTATGATTGGGATATACATACTTACCGTCGCGGAAATAGAGGCCGGTCTCCGGATCAAGCATGATGCTGTCGCTTACAGTGATATATTCATACAGCTTGTCAAGATAACGCTTGTCGCCTGTGATGTTATAAAGTTTGGTCATCACAGGCATCACCATATAAAGGCCATCGGCCCACCACCAATAATCATTCTGAGGAGTAGACATCTCATATTCCATCACCTCGCGGGCCCGTCTGATCTTATAATCGTCAGGGAGCTCGTTATAAAGGTCGGCGTAGGTCTGGAAACAGATTTGCCAATCACCGAACAACACATGGTCGTCGGTCTCGCCGTAGTCATATCTCCATTTTGAGCGGTCGTTGCCTTTGGCTCCTTTCCATTGGTTATGGTCGGCCCAGGCAAGAGAATAGTCACGGTAATTCTCATTACCGGTGAGTTTGTATGCCTCCATATTTCCGGTATGGTAGGCGGCCACATGCCAGAAAGGGGTAGCTTCAGGTTTGTGAGTGTTTTGCCAATGGGTGTTGACCTTGTCTATAATGGCCCTGACTTCACCCGCCTCTTTCGCCGGTTGCTTCGGGGCTGCCGAGGCAGGCAGCAACCCGCATAGCGCAAACGCGCCAAGAAAAGTTTTGATTAAAGAGTTCATGGTGTTATGGCGGCTTTGCCGCAATTGTTAGTTAGTGAATGTGCACCGTTAGAAGTATTATCTCTCAAAGTTAGTTATTTTATTCCAAACCTTAACCATTTCAAAGTGATTTTCTTCATTAAGGCGCCTCAAATTGAACTCTTTGTTATCACTTATGACAGAATATTTATTTCGCGGTGCTCCATAAGCCCTATAGTGACAGAAAAAGCGTCTCCGTATGCGGGAGACGCTTTTATGATTACTCATGAGAAAATGATTACTTCTGCTGCTCTTTGAGGATGTCGCGGATCTGAGTAAGGAGCACTTCCTCTTTGGTTGGTTCCGGCTCGGGAGCGGGAGCAGGAGCCTCAGCCTCTTTGCGTTTGAGCTTCATAGCTATACGGAGAGCCACGAAAATAGAGAAGGCGATTATGAAGAAGTCTACGATGTTCATGATGAACGTACCGTAATTGATGGCCACTTCCTCTACGGCGGCGACACCGTCTTCACCGGCAGGCACACCTTTCTTAATGACATACTTGAGATTCTGGTAGCCTGTACCACCTGTGCAAAGAGAGATCACCGGCATGAGGATGTCGTTCACCAAAGAAGACACGATCTTGCCGAATGCCCCGCCGACGATCACACCGACGGCCATGTCGATAACATTACCCTTGAGGGCGAATTCCTTGAAATCAGCTAAAAATTTACCCATTTCTGATACGTTTAATATGTGGATATCGTTATTAAAAATAATTGAATGTGCAAAACTACTGAAAAAAAGTGTAAAATTACTCCTTTTTATCATCTAAAAACACATTAGCGTTAAAAAACGTTCACTAACGATTGCAATACGAAAATTTTTTATTAATTTTGCATTGCTCCTCTAAGTGCGGAGCATCGGGCAGAGAAGATTTCCCGATTCTATCCGTATATCCCAATTGAAATAATAATTATTTAGTATATTAAATACTACCAACCTAAAACAAAATTCTAACAATGACAAAAATTGGTATTAACGGCTTTGGCCGTATCGGACGTTTCGTGTTCCGTGCCTCTACTAAGAGAGACGATATCGAGGTTGTAGCAATCAACGACCTTCTCCCTGTTGACTACATGGCTTACATGCTTAAGTATGACACAATGCACGGTCGTTTCGACGGCACTGTTGACTACGATATGGACAAGAGCCTTCTCATCGTCAACGGCAAAGAGATCCGTGTTACTGCTTGCAAGAACCCTGCTGAAATCGGTTGGGGCGCTGTAGGTGCTGAATACGTGGTTGAGTCTACCGGTCTCTTCCTTACTGAGGAGAAAGCTAAGGCTCACATCGAGGCCGGTGCTAAGTATGTTGTTATGTCTGCTCCTTCTAAGGACGCTACTCCTATGTTCGTAGTAGGTGTTAACGCCGACACTTATGCTGGTCAGCAGTTCGTTTCTAACGCTTCTTGCACCACCAACTGTCTTGCTCCTCTCGCAAAAGTGCTCAACGATAAGTTCGGCATCAAAGAGGGTCTTATGACTACCGTTCACTCTACTACAGCTACTCAGAAGACTGTTGACGGTCCCTCTATGAAGGACTGGCGTGGTGGCCGTGCTGCTTCTGCAAACATCATCCCCTCTTCTACAGGTGCTGCCAAGGCTGTCGGCAAAGTTATTCCTGAACTCAACGGCAAGCTCACAGGTATCTCTATGCGTGTCCCCACTCTCGACGTTTCTGTAGTTGACCTCACTTGCAACCTTGAGAAGCCCGCTACTAAAGAGGCTATCTGCGCTGCTATGAAAGAGGCTGCTGAAGGCGAACTCAAGGGTGTGCTCGGTTACACTGAGGACGCTGTTGTAAGCTCTGACTTCCTCGGCTGCCCCCTCACTTCTATCTTCGACGCCAACGCAGGTGTTTATCTGACTGACAACTTCGTTAAAGTTATCTCTTGGTATGACAACGAGATCGGTTACTCTAACAAAGTGCTCGACCTCATCGCAATCATGAAGAAATACAACGGCTAATAACCTCTTTCAACAGGTTTATTGACCCTATAAAAGCGTTTCCTTTTCCGGAAACGCTTTTTTTCTTTCTGCAACTTTTATGAAAATAGTTCTACCGGTTATTACAAAATCTTTCCACAACTTCAAGGCATAAAGAAAAAAGTCATGCCCTTTTAACAATATTTAAAAAAATTTTTACTAACTTTGCCAATAGACATCTGAGCATAGCTTATTTGGGAACAGCTATGTTTTTTTCGGTCATGTGGAACTCTTAACCCTTTACCATGTTTTCTCAAGACGAAATATCATTCTGGCTTGAAAACGACTTGCTTGCCCTCGTCATTGCTGTCGTGCTCTCCGGCATACTTATACCTAAAATAATCCTCATAGCCTTTCGTCGCAAGCTTTTCGATGAGGTCAACGAAAGGAAAATCCACCGTGGAGTCGTGCCACGCCTCGGAGGAATCGCCTTTTTCCCGGCTATTCTTTTCTCTCTGGCGCTTGTGGTTGCTCTCAATCTACGCCTTGACTCTCCTTGGATGGCAGCTGCCGTAGCCCACAAGACCGTGCCTATATATTTTGAAATCTGCGCTATTATACTCCTCTATCTCGTGGGTATTGCCGACGATCTGATAGGCGTGAGATACCTTGCCAAATTCGTAGTCCAGATTATTGCAGCGGCCCTGTTACTGTGTGCCGGAATGTATATATATAATTTCTACGGCATCCTCTGGATACATGAAATGCCGATTTGGCTTTCATGTATCGTCACGGCCTTCATTGTGGTATATGTGGTGAACGCCATAAATCTTATTGACGGAATCGACGGGTTAGCCTCGGGGCTCTCTACAATCGCACTTGTGTTTTATGCAATAGTCTTTTTTCAAGGCGGGGAGTTTCTCTACTCTATGCTTGCCGCAGCCACAGCGGGCACTCTCTTCCCTTTCTTTTACTTCAACGTATTCGGTGACGCAACACGACAGAAAAAGATATTTATGGGCGACACGGGAGCTCTAACCACAGGCATGGTCCTTGTGTTCTGTGCCATTGCCGTAATGTGTGAGAAACCGGATTTCATGACCGTTGACTACAATCCCGCCATGGTAGCTCTATCCCCTTTGGCTATCCCCTGCTTTGACGTTTTCCGTGTTTACTTCCACAGGGTGCGCCGTGGCCGTAATCCTTTCCTTCCCGACAAATGCCACATCCATCACAAGCTCCTTGCTTTAGGAGTAAATCAAACCCACGCAATGCTCTTTATCCTGCTGGCATCCGTAGGTTTCATCGGGATGAACGTGCTCCTCTCCCCTTTCCTTAATCCTACCGTACTCCTTATTATAGATGTGGTGATCTGGACCGGAGGCAATATACTCCTCACGAAAGTTATCCGGCGCCGTGAACGCCGTCTCAACCGTTCCCTCTACGACTGATCAGGAGCAGATGCGAGAGACACTCGTACATTCTCTGAACCCATACTGATTGAGGAAATCACCAAGTAAAACACACAGGTTAAGTAAAACCACACTGTATAAAGAAAGGGCAGACTGTAAACATTGGCTTGTTTACAGTCTGCTTTCAAAATAATGGTTAATTGAAATGTTCCCCTCAGGCAAGGAGTGCTGCAATACCTGTGCAGACACAGTCATAATAGAATCGTGTTAAGGCTTAGAAGATTTTTCTCATACTTTGTAACTTATAAAGAATACTACATTATTGTTTAATTTTATCGTCCCTTAAACTANCTCCNATTTTAGCATTGTTTTTTATACTGTTTTTCCGAACACTTTCTACNCCATTTTACACTGAATTCCGCTATGTCATAATATTAGAAAAAAGGTCGAATCAATTAACTTGATCCGACCTTTATTATGGGAATAGTACATATTATGGGAATAGTACACAAATCTATTATATATTTCATATCGTTTCTATGAGCCACGGAATAGTAAGGGTACGTGTTTTGGTTGAGAAGTTAGCGGCAATCAAAAAAGCGAAGTGGTAGCCAGCGTAGTGGCTCTTAAAGCTCTCCCATGTCTCCTCAACAGTGAGGTCATTTTCTTCGGCAAACTCCTTTACCGAGGTTACGAACTCACGGTGAAACTCAGTCTCACTGATGCCACAGATGTCATTGTATTTCGGAAGTAAAGATATGTCCTTGAGATTATTAAGACCGCTGAATACTGACACCTTACCAAATTTTGTGATTCCGGTGAGCATGGCAAACTTGATGTATCTATCGCTCAGTTTTATGGCAGAATAAAAACCACGCAGTTCTCNCTAATGATTTCCGAGAATGTCTGTATCCCCACAGGGTATTTAATCTTCGTTGCCATCTTTCATGCGCTATTTTAGTTTCATTTGCAAAGATAACACTCCGAGACGTCATTACCTAAAGCTTCTAATATAAAATTATTATATGTCTTCCGAATAGTCGATTCATAGGTTGCTCCAAAAGTAAATCATGATAGCCGCGTATCTAAGTCACTAAATTCTGAGTGATATCAANCATTGTTNGTAAGANTAATAATAGNTTNCCATACTNTANAATTCAGAAAGTTTACATATTATCTTTGGGACTACAGGTCAATTAGTTCAATTATCTGTTACCATTTTGAAAGACAGTTTAGTTCGGGAGGTTATAAAAAAGGCTACATCCAAATCAGGATGCAGCCTTTACATTTACACATTGTGTAGTTTTATCTGACAAAAATTTGTACTCTTAACATGAAGGGATAAATCATACTTCAGATTTAATCCTTATAATTCAACAGAGATCTGTCGAATGCAGGGTTGAAGTCAGACTCAGAACGAGGAATCATGAGACGCCAGCCATTGTAAGCAGAAGTGGGTTGGCTGATTGCAAAGTTAGCAGGAGTGTTACCGGAAGTAATGTCGTTCTCTTTCCAAACTCTACGTTCCATAGGAATGTTCCAACGTTTGAAATCTGTCCAGCAATGACCCTCACCCCAGAGCTCAATTCGTCTTGATATGCGTATATCCTCAAGGAGGGCCTCTCCATCAGGAGCTGTATAACCGGGGATACGCAGTGAATTCAGTTCTGAAATCACTGATTTGGCTGTGGTCATGTCACCGGCCATGTAGGCGGCTTCAGCTTCAGTAAGCACCATCTCAGTTGCGCGCATCCAGGGGAAATAGGAGTCACCGTATGTGCCGTTTACACCCACACACCACATTTTGACAGCGCCACCAATCTGCATTACAGAAGGAGTAGTCTCGGGGACACCGCTCATCACACGGCAGAATGGATAACTGTTTACAGTGTTGCTTATGGGATTATTATTCATGGCATACATCACGAAACCCTCTGCCATTTTTGAAAGGCCGCCGGCCACACAATCCATAGTACCGGCAACAACATTATTCGCATCCCAGAAATCAGCTTCAGTTACGGAAGCCACACTTTCAAAACCCGGAATCTGAGCAATCTCAGCTGCCTTGTCGGGAGTAAAGAAGCATTTGCGACGGATATCATTCTCATCAAGCAGACGATAGAGATCCATACTTATGCCAAGACCGTATGACCAGTTGGCCGGGAATGAACCGTTACAAGCAAACCAGCAACCGTAAGCAGAATAATAGATGTCATTGTCAGGATTTGTCCACATGTAATCGCTTGTGGGTTCAATAAGACCTGACATGTACTCATCATTACTCATTACAGGATAATCTTGACGGGCATTGTGGGCCATAGTCTGAGCCTTTGACCAATCATTCTTCAGAAGTGCAGCACGTGCATAAGTACCATAAGCGATGTCGATGTCAGGTTCAAACCAATAGCTACGGCTCTTTCCACAAGAACTGAAAAGACTGATAGCCTCATCAAGATCACTATATATTAGCCCGAGCACATCATTCATAGTGCCAATCTCAGCAGGCCCTGTGCCGGGTTCGGTGCGCAATACCACAGCATAGACACTGCCGTTATTACTGTCTGCCCAACGCGGTCCAAACCACTGCAAAGCATGCAGATAGCCATGTGCTCTATAAGTGAGACACTGAGCCTTGATCCAATCTTTTGTTGCCTGCGGACCTTCAGCATCATCAATCGTAGCCAAAACTGTGTTTGCACGAGAGATGATCATATAGCAATAATCCCACATTGAACGACACAGAGATGAACTCTGAAGATTCAGCGATTCCCAACGGATCCAGGAACGACCCATCTCACCAAAATTCATATAGGATACGTTGTCAGGACCGAGACCTTCGCCAATCCATTGCAGACAAGAATTTTCGCCTGAGTGGGAACGACCGATATTGAGCTGGGTATTCATGATACGCCCAATGCCGTATACACTCATCTGAGCGGCTTCTGTGGTCGCTACTGCTGTAGCGTCAGATATACTGGTAATAGGTTCAGTCTGGAGATAATCGCTCGAGCAGGCGCTAAGTCCGGCGACAGCGATCACTGCAGCTAATCCCTTATATAATTTCATGTTCATTGTTTTAAAAATAAAGGGTTAGAATTTAGCTGTGAGTTGGAATGAATAAACTCGGGATGGAACGAAGTACTGTCCCTGACCACCTGAGAAGTTATACTGTGGGTTCAGACCCTTACGTTTTGCAGAGATAAATACGTTGTCGATCGACACACCGAGGCTGAAGTTCTGAAGTTTCATAGCTCTTACCCAGCTTCCGGGGAGATCGTATGTAACGTTAAGATTCTTGAATATGAGGTAGTTGTTATCGATAATATAACGGCTACTTGCAGCAGTGTTATAAGAATTGTATGAAGTGTTCAGCTGAGGAATTCCATTAGCATCTATAACATTGGCAGAGCCCTTCATGACATTGTCAACCGTCGTCTGAATCATCTGACCATCAGCACCCGGATAAGAGAATGTAGTGGAGCCTACAGTATGATCTTCTATACCGGCCGGTTTTTCTGTCCATGCTTTAAGAAGATCTTTGTGTAATGCACTCGGATTAGAAGTACCGATACCCACAAGGCTTGCATAGTTGGAGTCATAAGTCTTGCCACCTAAGCTGTAAGAGAATAACATTCCAAGGCTGATACCTTTCCATGAGAGATTTGTGCCGAACGAACCGTAAACCGTAGGAAGAGAAGTGCCGATTATCTTACGTGAAGCGTAGGCTGTGTTATAGGTATAGTATTTGCCATCTATCTCAACAAGAGCATTGTTGTTGGCCGCATTTTGAATACGTGATGCATATTCATTACCATTGTAAACCTTTACATTGTCGTCATTATAAGAGTAGAAATCGGGCGACTGAGGATCGATTGAATAAAGCGAACGACCGTTGGTCTTGTCTACACCTACCCATTCATAAGTATACTGTTCATAGAGGCTCTTGCCAATGAAGAGAGCTTGACCCGGAATATCCTGGTTGTCCGGAAGAGTAATAATCTTGTTCTTGAGGAAAGAGGCATCCATATTGAGATTCCATTTGAAATTGGCTGTACGGATGACATCAAAACCTAATGAAATCTCCCAACCGATGTTCTGCATCGTACCGATGTTCTGCAGCACCTGAGGATTTGTACCTGTGTTACCGAGAGCACCTGAAGAGGGAGCGGCAGAACGCCAGAAGAGCAGGTCAGAGTTGCGTTTGTTATAATAGCCGATTGAGAAATTCAAGCGATCATTGAGAAGAGAACCCTCTAAAGCAAGATCAAGTGTCTTGGTAGTCTCCCAACGGAGGTTAGTAGGAGGAAGCTGACCGGGGATAAGGTTGCTGATATAACCACCGATTGACCAACCGAAGTTATATGTACCCCAAGAAGCATAGTGACCTGCGGAAGCATCGTTACCTACAGCTCCGTACGCAGCACGGAATTTCAAGAAATTAACCCAATCTACATCTGAAAGGAATTTTTCTTTGCTTAATATCCAGCTTGCGCCGACACTCCAGAATGTACCCCAACGGTTGTCCTTATCAAAACGTGAAGTACCATCCCTACGGATAGATGCCTCGATGAAGTATTTCTGATCGTAGTTATAACGGGCACGTCCAAGATATGATTCCAGTTTAAATTCAGTAGAATAAGCTGTCATATCCTTCATCTCTGAGAAGTTACCCATGTGGATAAGACCGTTCAGCTCCTGACCGCTCTTGCGGATGTAGTTTTCATCATATTTGTACTGATAGTTCTCATGATCCAACAGAACATCAACATGATGTACGCCATAATCATGTGACCAGTTGAGCATCTGCTGGAAGTTAGAAGTACCCGTACGATAGAAAGCCTGATTAAGTGAACCTACATTAGCCTGAGAACCGATCTTATTGTTGTTGTACTGAAGTTCGTTGGTCTTGTCACGGAAAAGAGTGCCTTTTACTGTAACTTCAAATCCGTAAGGGAGCACGATTGTGCCGAAGAGTGCGGCATCCAGTTGGGTCACGCTGTAGTTACGTCTGTCTTCGCGAATATTCCAAACGATGTTACCGTCACCGTTATAAGCTTCCTGGTTCCAGACCGGCATACCGAATTCATCATAAACGATAGCACCTTTTGCATCGTGGAGATAGTAGGGATAGATTGGAGCCTTGTTCTGGGTCATGGAGAACGGGTTGTTGGTATAGCCAAGGCCATCGGGATCAACCGGGCTTCTCTGCATATCCTGCTGAGCGGCGCTCAAGTTCAAACCGAGACGGAAGAATTTTACAGGATTAGCATTAAGATTCACACGTCCACTGTAGCGTTCATAATCTGTAAGGAGCACGTAACCGTTTTCCTTTAGATAGCCGGCAGATGCAAAAGCATTGAATTTCTCAGTGGCACCGGCCATGCTTACGGTGTATTCCTGACGGTAACCGGTGCGTGATACACCTTTCCACCAGTTCATGTCGTCACCGGTATATCCGGGAAGCACTTTAGCATCGATAAGACCATTTGAATTAAATACCTGACCATCGGGTGCATCATAGATGTTCAGACGAGTATAGGTGGGAATGAAGTTGTCACGCCAAAAATCAATCGCCTCCTGACGGCTCAAGTCCTGATTGGTCATAGTGCCATTAACCTGTGCGTTGAAGGAAGCCTGCATCCATTGGTCGGCTGCAAGACGATCATACATCGGAAGTGCGCGTTCATACATACCTTGACGCACCTGAAGTGTAACGTCAACTTTACCGAGATTCTTGGCTTTCTTTGTAGTAATGAGGACTACACCGTTAGCACCACGGTTACCGTAAAGAGCACAGGAAGCGGCATCTTTAAGCACCGACATAGATTCGATGTCCTGAGGATTGATAGCAGCGATATCTCCAACATATTCTGAGCCATCGACCACGATGAGAGCATCATTATTACCATTGATGGAAGAGAAACCTCGCACACGGATTGAAGGAGCCTGACCGGGCTGAGTGGTTGCACTTGTAACCTGCACACCGGGAGCGTTACCCTCAAGAGCAGCTGTTACAGAAGTGACAGGACGATCCTCGATTTCTTTTGAAGATACCACTGCCACAGAACCGGTAAGTGATTCCTTATTGGCAGTACCATAAGCCACAACCACTACATCATCAAGATTTTCTGAAGTTGAAGAGAGGTAGACAGTCATATTGTTCTGAAGGGTAACAACCTGATCCTGATAGCCCACATAAGAGATTTTTGCCTGGGTCACACCGGAAGGGACAGTGACTGTAAATTTACCGTCGACATCAGCGGCAGTGCCTTGACCACCTCCGATAGGAGCAATGGTGGCACCGATTAGCGGTTCATTGTTTGCCGCATCGAGAACTGTGCCATGATAGGTATGAGTCTGAGCCGAGACGTTCCAGACACATGCCATAAGCGTCATTAAGATTAAAAACAGTTTTCTCATACTTTGTAATTTAGAGATAAGTTATATATTGTTGTTGTTGGGTTTTTCGTCCCTTTTCTTACCGCCAAATTTAGATGAGCCAATGCTTCCGATTCTATATGACTTCTACTCTTATTTTATCCGTTTTGCTGACATTTTGCTTTCTCGTCAAGTATCTTTAGGAATCTGTCCAAAGTACTCCTGTCAACTTTACATATCTTGGCTATCTTACGCTTGGAGAGACCTTTTTTCATAAGCCGATGTATCTTATTTTCCTTTCCGCTTAGTTTGTATTTGCCATAAGAATTGGTTTTCCCTTTCGGTCGCCCTAATTTTACTCCCTCAGCCTTTTTTCTGATCAAGGCTTCCTTAGTGCGTTGAGATATGAGATTTCGTTCTATTTCCGCCGAAAGACCGAATGCGAAAGCCAACACTTTAGATTGAATATCATCGCCGAGACGATAATTATCCTTTATTGTCCACACTTTTGCTTCCTTAATCATACAAATATTAAGGATCTCCATTATCATGAATAGATTTCTACCGAGTCGTGACAGTTCGGCACAAATTATAAGATCATCCTTCTTAATCTTTTTCAATAGGTTACCGAGTTGTCTCTTGGTATATGACTTTGTACCGGATATAGTCTCCTC
>WFLX010060512.1_pt1 | contig 13997 bp, 9 predicted proteins | sample 4967041 | NCBI WGS metagenome assembly WFLX01 (sample SAMN12857096, study PRJNA449069) | gut metagenome | isolation source: stool from male and female vole | host: Microtus ochrogaster | place: USA:Florida | collected 2017
ACTTATAACTGCCCGTCATGCGGCGCTGTTTCCACGTTTGCCCGGCTGCAGACCGGATGTCCTTACTGTGGGACATGCTTTCGGATGTCAGATATTTTTCCTGTGGTATCTAACTATTACTTTCTGGAAGACATGGGTATGACTCCGGAAGAAGGCAAAGCCAGGATGGCAAAATATATGGTAGTGACGGGAATCCTGTTTTCCATTTTTATGCTGTTCAAATTCCTCTTTTTTGACGGAATGCCTGAAGGCGGTCCGATAGCATTGTTATTTACTTTACTTTTGTCCGGTGTTTTAGGAGGCGTGGTTCTGGGCTGGCTTTTTTTCACATTTTCCCTGTTCGGAAAACTGATATGGGAAGCAGGAAGATCCTTGCCGATGCTGTCTTTGCTTGGTTCCGGAACACAGTTTGTCAATCTGATGAAGCGGTACAGTCCGGAATTTTCTTTTGAATACTTTTCCAACAAAGTAATCTCCCTGCTCAAAACAATCATCTTTACGGATGATCTTTCGGATCTGGCAATTTATGAGGGGGCTGCTTTGGACGGTATGTTTGATGATGTCATAGACGTATTTTATACCGGCGCAATGGGATTAAAAAATTTCCGGATCGAAGGAAATCTTTGTTTTGTAACGGTAACTGTTTTTCTGGATAATCTGTATGATAACGGAGAGAAGATCTATCAAAGGCGGAACAAATACACCATACAGGTAAAACGGGATCTCAGCCATCCTATCGACATGCATTTTTCCATTCAACGACTGCAATGTAAAAACTGTGGCGCAAGCTTTGACGCCACAAAGGAAAAACATTGCCCAAGCTGCGGCTCCGCCTATCACTTAGAATATGAAGACTGGGTCGTTACCCAGATTAAAAAAATCATATATTAGATTATGTTACTATTTTATCCTATCCGTCCATATCCGCAAGATAAGCAAGATTACGATCGATCAGCTCACAGCGCTGCGCAACGCAGTCACGGCTCCGCAAAGGATCTGCCGGCGTTTGGAATGCATAATCCAGCATCTTGTCTATCGTGGTGGATGCCACATGAAGTCTTGTATCGCTGGCTGCATAATAGATCCAGAGTTTTCCGTCCTCTTCTGCAATCGCGCCGTTAGTAAATACAACATTGGAAACGTCTCCTACACGCTCCCAATCTCTCGGCGCAATCAGAAATCCCGAAGGTTCCGCGATCACCTTCCAAGGCTCTTTCAGATCCGTTACAAAAACATATATAACATAACGCAGACCCGCCGCTGTATTACGGACTCCATGCGCAATATGCAGCCATCCCTTATCTGTCTTTATGGGCGTTGCCCCCTCACCATTTTTGCTCTCGGTAATCGTATGATAGCGTCTCGGACTGGTAATCTTTTCCTCGTCGATTACCGCATGGGTAATATCCTCACACAATCCGAAGCCGACTCCCCCGCCGGAACCTGTATCAATAAAATCATCCATAGGACGGGTAAAAAATGCATATTTTCCATCTACAAATTCCGGAAGCAGATCCACATTTCTCTGCTGCGGACTGTTTTTAGTCACCAGATTCGGCAGTCTTTCCCAGGTCTTTAAATCTTTTGTTCTGACAATTCCCGCAGCCGCAACGGCAGCCGACAGATCGGAAGAAGATGTATCTTTACTCTCCGAACAGAATACCCCGTAGATCCATCCGTCCTCATGCTGTGTCAGACGCATGTCATAGACATTGGTTTCCTCAGGACAGGTATCCGGCAGTTCCNNCGGNTTATNCCNGANNCGGNAACCGTNNACCGGGNTGNNGNTTNCCNCAACNNCNAAGAAGNTCTTTCTGTCATTGCCCTCGATCCGCGCAACAAGATAATACTTTCCGTTCAATTTAATAGCGCCGGCATTAAATACCGCATTCACTCCCAAACGTTCCATAAAATAAGGATTCGTCTCAGGATTGACGTCATAACGCCATATCAACGGAATATGATCCCGCGTCAAAACAGGATTCTGCCAACGGTCGTATATCCCATTGTAAAATTCCGTTTTTTTATTTTTTTCCGCCAGGAATGCCTCCTGACGTTCTTTCAACATATAATAANTAGGATGTANTTTAGACATAGATTTCCGNNTCCTNTCTGATCAATTCCATACACATTCTTCCGTTATGATACGGACACTTCCAAGGTTCGACAATGGGCTTATCTGGAAGGGGACTGCCTTTCGCATCCAGATACCCGAACCATTCGCTGCCTTCCCGCTTATCCACAACATGATCCAGAATAAAACGGTATATTTCCGCCGCAGCATCCTTATATTCCACACGCGCTAAGTTTTTCTCCCATAGATTTACAAATCCCAGCACCGCTTCCGCCTGCACCCACCAGACACGGGTTTCGTCCACCACGCCTTTATCACATTCATTAGCCAGGGAATGTCCGTCAAAAGCTGCTTCATAGACTGCCTGCGCCATTTCCTCATTAACGGCGGATATCTTTTTACATAGCGCATCATCTTCCAGAAGTCCGCAGCCCCAGTCAATCAGCCAGCTGGATTCAATATCGTGTCCATAACTATACAGGTCGATGATGGAATGATACCCTGCATCAAAAAATACCAGCTGCCGCCGCAGTCCGGCGTCATAGATCTTTTCCGCATAGATATCAAGAATATGTTCCATCGCTTTCTTTACCGAAGGATCCCCCGCTGCCTGATACAGTCCGGCATAGCCTTCAAAAACATGCAGCAGGGTATTCATGGTCTTATCTGCCATAACGCCGTTCTCACTAAGTTTTTCATTGGACTCCGGCTGCCAGTCAGCCGTAAAAGCCTCCAGATAACCCACCGAATCCGTACAGTGCTTTTCAACCAGTCCAAAAAGTTCCTGTGCCAGTTTTAGAGCTTCCTCTTTACCGGTCAGACGGTAGTATGCCGACAACGCATAGATCGCAAACGCCTGATTATATGTATGCTTGGTGGTATCCAGCGGCTTTCCGTCATAGGTCATACTCCAGTAAATGCCGCCGTTACTCCGGTCTATGCAATGGTCTGTTAAAAATGCATAGGCATGATCCGCTTCTTTTCTTAAATCTTCACGTTCCAGCAACAGCGCCGACTCCGAAAAAAACCAGAGAATACGGCTGTTAAGTATACAACCCTTTTCTGCTTTCCGGTCAAGAACCAGCTCCTGACTTAAAAAACCGTAATATCCTCCGTATTCTTCATCGCGCATACGCATCCAAAACGGAATGATCTTCCTTTCCAGCATTTCTTTTGCTGCCAATGATATTCTTCTCATCTTACTGACCATACCTTTCCCGATCCGTAGATTTCACAACCGTTAAATACCTTTATAATAATAACAGTTACAGCACCGAGTTTCAATAGCAGCATGGTAATTCTGAAAAATTATTCTTCTTGGCGGATCCCCACCAGCTCCCCTAAGTCAAATGACAACTCATCTCCCCCATATTGATTGATAACCCATTCATATTCTACTTCAAATTCCAGAACCGGCATACCCTCATATTCCGGGATCGCANTTCCNTCTNTGAAGAAACCGGGACATACAAATAATTTTACAGACTCTCCTAATTCAAAATAAGAGATATTGCCGCCTTCTATTCCTGTTATTTCGCCCTCCGGAATCGCAACCGACGCTACTTCCCTGCCCGTTACCGTATCCGTCAGCGTCAGTTCCCGGCTGCCGTTGTCAAAACTGTATCCGATCCGTTCACTTAAGATTTCTGTATAATCATTATAAGTAAAGTAATGGGGTCCAAGGGTCCCCGTATCGTACTGTTGTAGTATGACAAGATCCTCCGCGCTGTGCCCGGTTCCCGTATGGATATGAAACGCCATCTGAAGCTGTCTTTCCTCTTCATCCCAGTACAGNTTCGGCATGATNTNCNGCGGGCTTGTATAATACCAGTCAAAATAGTTNACATCNCCCGCAATATCTATTGCNACGCCGCGCCCCGATATNTCTTCATCATTATATCCGTACACNCTGATATCATATTCGGGAATCTCCCCGATACAGATNACNTTGTCNNNTNTGGANGAATCATAATATCCCACATNCNGGATNGNCTCGATCTCATCCCANGGAATGTCCATAAATCTTGANNNNACATCGATCCGGTAATCCNCAGGCACCCATATGCCGTACATTCCATACGGCTGTATCATACTGATCATTACGGTATACTGATCCTGCAAAAACAGAATTTCAAGTCCTACCATCCCTGTTCCCTCGCCGCCGTCATAGATCGAAATGCTTATGTCTTTCGGATCTGTCGAAAGGTTAAGCAGGGAAACTGCCGCGCTTTCCGGCGATAACAAAGCCTTATATACGTCATTGTTGGAAGAAGCCGCATTATCATTTAATGCTTCTCCCAGCCCATTCCATGTGTAATCGATCATGGTTGAATCAATCCGCCCCTGATAGGCCTCCGCATATTCCGCACCCGAAGAAATATTATCATAATATGTTAGTTCATCTCCNGTAACTATATAGGAATCCCCTTTCTTTTCATAGGTAAGCGTCTCTCTCCAGACNNAAACATGCGGATCGGAAGTNTGTGCATANTAATAGATCTCTGCCGTTCCGATATCCTCATAGATATGTGCAGTATAATCCGTATTCACATCCTTCGGCCAGGGACTGCTCATGCCGAAACTGATCGACCCCTCCGAACCCATCAAAAACTCCATCCTGCCCAGTTCTTCTTTGACTTCCAAAGAAGCCAGCGACGCAATGGTTTCCCCGTCACGGCCGACAAATGCCTGCGCCCATCTGTTAATCAACTGTTCCGGCGATTCCTCACCGCTTTCCATGTTTCCGTTTTCTATGCTTCCGCTTTCCATGTTTCCGTTTTCCACATCTGCATTTTCTATGCTTTGGTTATTTTTTCCGGGATCGGTCAGAAAACATATTGCCAATATTACTAATACTGCTGCCGCTGCTATCATGATCCATAATGCCGGCTTTTTATAATTTAATACGGATTTTACTCTTTCCTTAACTCCCACTTCCCCAAAAGCCAGCGGACATACCATGATCAAGCTCCTCTGCCTTGCGCAGGATAACAGTACTTTAGAATATTCTTTCTTTTCATCGAATGTCATATCTTTGGCTACCTTTTCATCACACGCCAGTTCAATGTCCTTGCAAAACAGGGCATATGCTGCCCAGCAAAGAGGATGAAACCAATAGATGCACAACAATAAATATCCTAAGGCTTTCCACCAATGGTCTTTTCTTTTAAGATGAGCGGATTCATGTGCAACGATATAATTCATTTCTTTCTCATTCAGTGCAGAAGGAAGATAAACCCGTGGCCTCATAATCCCCAAAATAAATGGCGATTTTACGGCATCACAAATATAAATATGATCCTTGACGTATACAGCTTCTCTTACAAGTTGATACAGCCTTATAGCGCTGACCATTGCACAAATTAACAACAGGATCATGCCACAGCACCAGACAAAACCGGCAGCATGTGTAACTACCTGCAATGGCGCCGCACTATCTGATTCGTTATACGCAAAACTCTCCGTCAGCATTGGATTTATGGTATTTTCCACAATCGTCAGATGACTGTCAATGGACGGTATATAATTTTGCACTTCCCCTTCCACAACCGTACTGGATNTTATAGGTTCNGCACTTGGCAGGATACTGAACCGNCTTTCAATGGAAAACGGACAAATCAGNCTGATTGCAACAANNCCCCATAATAANCAGNTCACCCATTTGGGAATTTTTTTAAATATCAGCCTGANACATAATACTGCCAATATCAANCACCCGGCANTNATGCTCATGTTTAATAATTTNAAGAAAATATCNCCCATACTAATCCTCCATGTCGCAGCTCTGCTGCGATGACACGCGATGAGAAATNCGCGCAGGCGNTTTCTCATCTGCGATCAAAGCAATTTGAGGCTCTGACTCAAATTGCAGGTTGAAAACACTTTGATTTTTCAACCTGTCTCCTCTGCTCTGTCTATCATCCTGCGGATTGCTTCCGCCTCCTCCGCTGTAATCTTAGATCCCTGCATAAATGCCGCAACAAACGCCGGAAGGGAACCTGCAAAGGTATCCTCTACATATTTTTTGCTCTGCATGGAATAAAATTCATCCCTGGAAATCACAGCAGTTACCAATCCGTTTTCATTCTGAAACAATCCCTTGTCGATTAATCTGCGTAACACATTATGTGCCGTAGTTCTCTTCCAGTTAAATTCTACCGCTGTCATCTTTACCAGTTCAGATGAAGTAACCGGCTCATGCTCCCAGATCATATCTGCATATCGCGCCTCAATAACACCTAACTGTATTTCTGCCATCTGTTTCTTTCTCCTTTTACTTTTTCCTCATAAAGACCACTTGCTGTGGTCTTATATACAGACTACAACAAGTGGTCTTGAATGTCAATATGAAACATAATTTTTTTGGTAATATGCAGATATCTGTAATACATTGTAAAATACAAATTTTAGATTATGAAATAAATTATTGACTAAATTATAGACTACATTTGACTTTTATATCAAAGTAATAATATAATGAAGAAAATACTATGTAAACCATACATCTATTTTCATGCAGGCTGATATCATTGAAAAGCCTGTCAAAAAATCAAATCACTTAGGGAGGCGATACCTATGGAGAACAGTAAAAAAGAGGCGAACAGCATATCCGTCAACGACATGGACTATCTTCAGATCACCAGCAACATCAAAGAAAGCCCGCGGATCCAGAAAACAGAATATATCCGTCAGCAGATGTTAAAACGAAGAGCCATGGAAGACGCACTGATGGAAGATCTTAAACAGGAGCAGAGCGTTATTGACAGCTTCCGTGATCAGATCAACGACGGTCTGATACAGACAGAGGAACTCAGCAGATACAATCAGGAATTTCGTGAAAACATGACAGACCAGATTTATCTCCTGCATGGTATTTCCAAAGACAAGCTGGAAGGAATGCAGGAATGTAAAAATGCATTCCGCCGCGGCTACAGCATTGTTCTATTTCTGCTGTCTACAGCATTAACTATCCTCTGTGGCGCGCTTCACGGTTTTCATTCGGAAATCTGTCTGCTGATGCTGGCAATAACCGGAATAGAGGGCGCGATGCTGGCACAGGATAACAGCCTTGATCATTACCCCATACTGCGCCTGATCAACAGAGTACTGTTTCCCCTTTTATGCCCGCTAATGATGGCAATGTTTGTCTGCTTTGAAATGGGATTTACGCCCTATGATTTTCTCCTGCCTTATATCGCCATGGCAGGAATCGTCATCCTGTTTCTTTCCGCTGTGCCTTACTTCATCTATGATCCTTACAAAGGCATGGGCAAACATATGCGTGATGCAAAAGCAGAAATTAGGATCGTAGAAAAGGTAGCAAAAAAAGAAATCGGCAAAAATCAGCGCATCCGTATCAAAGAAGAAAAAAGAGACCTTGCGGAACAGGCTAAAGAAGCCCGCAAGCAGGAACGCATTGCTAAAAAAGAAGCCAAGGAAGCTGCAAAACAGGAACGCATTGCAAAAAGGGCTGCTAAAAAACAAGAAGTACCTGTGCAGGAAGATACAATACAGCAGGAAGAGTCTACACAGGGGGATTCTATACAGCAGGAGCAGCTTACACAAAAGGATGTTATCCAATCGGAACAGCTTACACAGAAGGATAGCAACCAACCGGAACAGCTTACACAGAAGGATAGTAACCAACAGGAGCAGCTTACACAAAAAGATACTATCCAACAGGAAAACAGCCTGACAGAAGAAACGCAAAATGAATCAAAGAAACAGGAAGCAGCCGCACAGATAAACGAACCGGAACCTGTTACTGAGGATACGACCGTGGAAACAGCACAAACTGATTCGGAAAAAGAAAAGGCGGAAACAGTCAATCCTGAACCGCCTAAGAAGCGAAGAACCCGAAAAAAGAGTTCTGCAAATCCCGTGATTGATATTACGGAAGGAGCACAAAATTTAGCTGCTAAATCATAGTTACATATTCATAAATACATAACTGCAAATAACTATAATAGTTTTTACAGATAATAACACAAATAAAAAACAGACAAAACCGGACTATCCTCTTGCATATGGATGACAGTCCGGTTTATTTTATACAAAAGTTATTTTCGGCCGGTATCTCTCCAGCCATTGATTGATCTGGAACATATACGCCAATAACTGCGGCGCCGCCATCAGCTGTCCGAACCACGGTTTCCCGTATTCTGCCGGCGTCTCCATAAAACGGCGCATCTTTTCCGTATCGACCAGCGCATGGATGGGCGCATCCGGTCTGGAAAGGATCTCCGTCAGCTTCTGTTTCAACAGCTTTTCATATTTTGGATCATACGTCTTGGGATACGGACTTTTCTTCCGCATTAAAAGCTCTTTCGGAATTACGTCTTTTAATGCATCCCGAAGCAATGATTTCTCTATGCCGTTTTTCCGTTTCATTTCCCACGGGACATTAAAGACATATTCAATGATCCGATGGTCGGCAAAGGGCACCCTCGCCTCCAGCCCGGAATACATACTGGTTCTATCCATTCTGTCTAACAGTGTCTGCATAAACCATTTGATATTCAGATAAGCAATCTCCCGGCGTTTTGCTTCCTCCGAACTCTCTCCGTATAAAGCCGGCACCTGACGGATCGAAGCCTCATACTGATCATGGACATAATTCTCCAGATCCAGCTTTCTGATGAGATCATCCTGCAGCAAACATTCCCTGACATCCATTTTTTTTGACCACGGAAAGCCTTCGCCCTGCAGCAGGTCTTCCCGATAAAACCACGGATAACCGCCGAAAATCTCATCCGCACATTCCCCGGTAAGCGCCACTTTATTATCCCGTTTCACAAGGCGGCAGAAATAAAGCATAGATGCATCCACATCCGCCATACCCGGCAAATCTTTGGCATACACTGCCTCCTCTAAAAGATTTACCAGCTCATATTCCTCACACTGCAGATACGTATGATGCACATTAATATGAGATAGCATCTTATCTACATAAGGGCGGTCCCTCTCAGGCTGGAAAGAATTGGCCTGAAAATATTGATCATTTCCCGCAAAATCAAAGGAAAATGTATTTAACCTGCTTCCATCACGCTCCATCACATCTGCGGCCACCGCCGTAACAATGCTGGAATCAATACCGCCGGAAAGNAAACAGCAGACCGGNACATCCGATATCATCTGACGTTTTATGGANTCTCTTACCAGATAGGAAACCTTTTCTACCGTTCTTTCATAAGAATCCGTATGCTCACGGCTGACNATATCCCAATATTTCTGCGGATACAGTCCATCCTCATTATATACTGCATAATATCCTGCNGGNATCTCNTATACATTCTTAAATACNCCGCANCCCTGNGTNCTTGCNGGTCCCACTCCAAAGATCTGTCGNAANCTNTCAAGATCGACTTCCGGATTTATGTCNGGATGGGNAAACANNGCTTTNAANTCCGANCCAAACACCAGCATNCCATCCTGAACNGTATAAAANANNGGTTTTACNCCGGCATGGTCNCGGGCAAGGAACAGCTGCTGCCNNTGTCCGTCCCANACNGCAAATGCAAAGATGCCATTCAGATGCTTGACACACCCGCAGCCGTATTCCATATACGCATAAAGGATCGCTTCCGTATCGCATGTTGTCTCAAAGACATATCCCCTGTTCTTCAGCTTCTTTGTCAATTCATCGGTATTATAGATTTCTCCATTGTAAACGATCACATATTGATTTTTTACCATCGGCTGAATTCCGTTTTTAATATCCCGGATAGATAAGCGCGTATGGCTGAATCCTGCATGTGCGCTTATCCATTCGCCGCTTTGATCGTTGCCCCGGTGGGCAATCGATCTGCGCATACTGATCAATGTATCCAGATGCCTATGCTTTTCATCTTCCGTGGCTGTAAAATCCTGATGAAAATCACACATTCCGGCAATTCCACACATTATTCCACTCCTTGATCAATTCAATAGAAGTATACTCAATTATAAAATAATGTGTTACTGTATTTTCCNACAGTTCCAAAATCCCACTGCATTTGCATGCACATCCATTAACCAAGAAAGCACTGATTTCATCAGTGCTTTCTTAGTCTATCAAATCTGTTTTATCTATATCTCTATGTTCTCGCCATACCATCAACACTCAGCGTAACGCCGGTAATATAATCCGCCATATCCGAAGCAAGGAATACAAATGCATTGGCAATATCTTCCGGTTCACCAAGCCTCTTTAACGGAATCCTGGCGATCAATGGTTCGATCACTTCCTTCGGCACCGCCTGCATCATATCTGTGTTGGTGATTCCCGGCGCAACTGCATTGACGCGGATGCCCTTCGGTCCTAATTCTCTTGCCAGAGACAATGTAAATCCATTAACCGCAAATTTCGACGTCGGATAAGCAACGCCTGACGGCTGCCCTGTAACACTTACCATAGAACTGGTATTCAGGATCACGCCCTTTCCCTTCTTCTGCATGATCTCCACAGCAGCCTTGGAACAGTTGTAAATTCCTTTGACGTTCAGATCGATCACCTTATCAAACAGTTCTTCCGTATATTGGTCAAACGGCGTACTCTCTGAAATACCTGCGTTGTTCACCAGNATATCGATCCCNCCAAACTCATCNGCCACCTTATCAAANGCTGCTTTCACCTCNNTATAATCCGACAGCTTCGGNATCATGGAGCTGACTNNNGCATCCGGATANTTCTCTTTCAGAGCNGCTACTGCTTTTGCTGCCGTCTCTTCTCTGGAAGCGCCAAGAACNACCTTTGCNCCTTCCTTNATAAATGCTTCCACTGTTGCAAANCCGATTCCTCTGCTCCCGCCGGTGACAATAGCTACTTTGTCTTTTAATAACATGTTTTTTCCTCCTTTATTGTCTTTAATTCTCCTTAATTCGTTATTTATTATTGTTTGTATTGTTTTTTGTATAACAAATATCTCTATTTATTTTAACACAAATAAAAGACGGATTCCATCGAAATATGTTTATTNACATAAATTTTACGNCAACTTTANTGCATTATCTGATTACAAAAACGGCTGTCCTGAATCAGCTTAGAACAACCGTTTTTATCAATTTCTATAAACTGTATACTTGTTATTTTCCAACTTTTAATCTGTTAACTTCTGATCATCCTATGATCATCCGTTATACGGAAACATCTACGCTTCCGCCTACTGCCACCACTGGCGAGCTTATTGAAACGCCGGCAGACGAGAATGTCCCCGTATCTGCCCCGCTTCCGATACCTGCTGAATCATGCACGATCTCCGCTGCGCTTTCTGTACTCACAGGGGCAGCCACACCGCCCCCCGCAGGCACGCCGGCAAATGAAGCCGCGCTATTATCAGAATTGCCGGAAAGATTCTGTAACGCCGAATCCTTCATCCTTTCCAGCCGGTCAAAAACTGCCTTTAAATATTCTGCATCGGCTTCCGCGATCTCCTTTAACTCTTTTGCCCTATGTTTTAGCTTCATCATGTGATAGTCCGCCGGATCCATCTCCATATCAAAGCCGCCCGCCATTTCCTCCAAAAGATCTGACAGACCGGATTCCTCCAGAAGCTTCTCCATAGACTCCTGCATTTCCTCCATGAATTCTGACATCATATCTTCCATGGAAGCCCGCATCTGCTCCTGCGCCATCTCCATAGCATATTGCATCTGCTCCATCTGTGCCTGCATCATTTCCTGCATCGCCTGCATCTGTTCCTGTATATACTGCGCCTGCTCCTGGGATGACATCGCCCGTCTCTGCTGCATCGCTGCCGCATCTTTACCGGACATTCCGTTTTCCATTGCAGCGATAGCGTCTTCTGCTTTTTCCTGATCAGAGCTTTCATCCATCTTTTCTTCAAGCTCTCCGGCACATGGTCCGCCGGTCACCTTAACCATTTCTTCCTCGAGAAGATGCTTCACCTTTTTCTTTGCCACCCGCTCAATCTTCATGGCATGGGTAAGCGCGATCTGAACTTCTTCCGGATCATACTGCGCACTCAGCTTCTTCTGCCGCAATCTGACAACCTCTCTCTTCGCCTTTCCTGCTACCTGCTTTGCCGAAACGGAGGTCTTGCATTTCATGATCTGGGAAGAGATCGCCTTATGGCTGTACCGCAGTTTTTTCACCTTTGCCTTGGTTTTTTGATTCTTAGCGCGGCTTGCCCTGATAGATTCTGCATAGTTGTATGAGTTCTGCGTAAACCTGTTGTAAAAATCATCATTTTTATCCTTCTTACGTTTCTCATACATCAGCTCCCTAAGAGAAGACGCACTCTCCTCCTCATCGGCGCCGCTGCTGCCATACGTATTGTATGATTTCTTCGACTGACTCCTCTGTTTGACATAGTCATTGACATAAGAATTTTTAATATATAAATTGGAATATCCCGACACGTTCCTCTTTAACGAGGCAGTGCCGGCACGATTAGTGTTAATATTCATAGGCTCATCCATGCTCCTTTGAAATATTACGCAGAAAGCTGAAATCCTTTTCAGCTAAATGTGGTTATCATATATATCGGCATTTCATAGGAAAACTTAACCCGATATGGCAAAAAACTTTATAAATGCTCACTGCGTTCACGCTTGATTTCCTGCTGACATGGTATACTGAAAAATGTAGTCATCCATCACATACCCGCCGCCGATGTCGGTCACTACCGAGTCGATCAATTCAAATCCCATATGGCGGTAGATCGCGATCGTTACGTCATTATGCTTGTTGACGGTAAGATAGATATTAGCCATTCCTTCAGAACGTTTTTTGATCTCCTCAAACATCAACCTCCCAATCCCCTGACTGCGATGGTCTTCCTTTACATAAAGCTTGCTTAAAAACATCCGGTTCGTTTCCTTTTTAAATCCCGTATAACCCACCGGCTCATCTCCATCTAACGCCAACAGATATGTATAGCCCTCCTGCCCCATCTGTCGTTTCATTGCTTCCGCATTCTGAAATTTCCCAAGCATATACTCCACCTGTCCTGCGCCGATGATCGGCGTAAAATGCTGATGCCAGATCTCATGGGCAAGCCGGGCAGTCCTCTCAATCTGTTCTTCACTGTTTACTTCCGTTAAAACAATCATCCTGTAAATCTCCTATCCCCTTATTTTAAGTGCGCTCCAAACAATAAAATTATGTCCGCTTTTATTTCTACAATCTACAGTCTACAGCACGGAAGCATAAAATGTAAAGCTATCTTTTGAAATATTCCAAAAAGGATTCATATATTTTATAACGTATATTGCAATATTCGCCAAAATCAATATCTTTGACTTAATAACCATCCAGACACATCTTTACCCATCGGTCATAAAACCCGCTGGATTCAAACAGTTTTATGGCGGCAATGGCATTTTCGTCCAATGACTTTGTCCAAATTTCCTTTTCATATCCTCCCCACCATGTTGGATTCATACGGCGGCACCATTCTATCTCACTTTGATACCCATACCGAAATAGCCATGTCCCATAAGCACTCCATTCTACTTCTTCATCCTCTTCCTCCATATGTCCACTGTCCTCTTGACCGCCACCTCCCTGCGGCACCTCCATTTGCGGGGGATCTAAATAATAATATTTTCCATTAACATTATAATTCTCTACATAACTGTTCAAGCGACTTACCGCACTATCGGAAAATCTTCCCAGATAGACAACATTCTCCATCTTCCCCCAGTTTGCTTCATCATAGCCTTTGGGATGCAGTTCATTATCATTCATTTTCTCAGTGCCATCATAATACCAGTCCCATCGGGACATTCCATCACCATTCCACTCAAAAGCATACACATCCCCATTATTCATAATACAAAGCCATCTTTTTTCCTCCTGATCTCCACGATCTACTATAATTATATAAGAAAACAAAAGATTATCAAAACACACCCCTTCCCGCTCTGCCAGATTGTCCACTTCCTCATACACATACTTATTGATTACGCCTGTTTCCCGAAG
>WFLX010328023.1_pt1 | contig 13995 bp, 12 predicted proteins | sample 4967041 | NCBI WGS metagenome assembly WFLX01 (sample SAMN12857096, study PRJNA449069) | gut metagenome | isolation source: stool from male and female vole | host: Microtus ochrogaster | place: USA:Florida | collected 2017
GGCATACAATACACCCGTCACCATTGCCGCCCATTTACAGCCCGTACTCTCTTTTGCCAAAAAATACATACCGATATAGCCACACAGACTGCCTATGATTTGCATGCTCACAAGAGCGGTAAAATAATGCCCTGTGAGAAACAACAGCACAAAGGCAGGCGCCGGCATTGTAAGAGCTGTTTTGGAAGCTCCTCCCATAAACTCAGGCAGAAAGGTGCCCTGAAACAAATGCTTTGCCTGTAAAATATAGGCTATCATTTCTCCGTCCAACTGATCATGATAGGTTACAACGGAATTTTCACCTAAAATCAAATAAGGCACCAGCATGATAAGCACTGCTGCCACCCCTGCAAAGAAGTATGCCCTATTTATTTTCGCCTTTATCCGAGTACGCATACATTTTCCCTTTTTCTGTCATTAAAATCATCCACGCTGTCCAAAGACAGGTCACAGGCACACTGTTTTTATAATCCATAATTCCCGCGCCCTGCATGGTATACCAGACCACGATTCCCACTCCCAAAATCAAGCAGCAAAAAACGCACAGTATACTCCACGCTTTTATCCTTCTCTTTCGGATAAAAGCAAGCAGTCCGTAAATCATCTGCCCCACTGCTGCAAGTATCAGGCCCACTACAAAAAACCAGCCGTTATAGTTTAAATAACATTTCGTCAATTCAGGATGCCTTTCCCTCATAATCTCATAATTTCTTGCCGAGTATGACTCATATGCACGTCCTTTAAGCTGTAGCTGTAATGCAGCAGGAGATACCGAATATGAGACGGCGTCCAGTATTATTTCTCGTTTTACCTTCTGACGGTACACCTGCCATGCCGCCCCGGCAACTTCTCTATACAGTTCCTCGGCACGCTCCATACCCACGCTCTTCTCTACGGTAGGTCCAAACACCCTTATCATATTGTCTGCATAAGTGATGCATGCCGTTATTTCCTCGCTGTCCATACAAGCCTTCAAGTCCTCCGGCCAATAGGCATACGTTTCTCCCAGACATGTCCACGCCATTCTGCACACCATTGCCGAGGGAACACTCCTATGCATTTTCCCGTAACAGCCCTCCACCTGCGAAAGGCTGTCAACTCCTAAAATCACCCCCGAAAAGGCGCATACCAATATCAAATTATATAGAATGCTGATTTTTTTATCTCTCCACAGCCTCACAACACTGTAAAACAGCAAAAATACCACCGGCAGGGCACCAAGATACAGATACTCCGGCATAAGCAGCGCTGCAGGCAGCCAAAAGGCGGCAGCTTTCAAAAGCTGCCGCGCCTTAGGCGCTGCCTCCCCCATTGCCTCAAATGTAAAAGCAAGCTCCATAAGAATGCAGGAGCCTGTCAGGGAATGAGGCAGAATTGCCATGTGGCACTGCATTGCCATAGGCACAGTCAGCAATGCCAGACTACTCCAAATATCCCAAAAACGTCCTGTCCTATGTATGCTCTGCAAAAATCTATGGGCAGCACAGCCTGCAAAAGCAAGCTGTAATACATACATAACCCCAAAAAAGGGAATACGAAATAGTTCCTCTACAAGTCGGGCAAATAACAGCAGCACAGGATATAAAATCCCCGTATATTCATCACACAAAAGAGTCTTACTGACTTCCACATAAAAATCGCTCTCCCCAAACCGAGGAACATCAGTGAAAGAACCGCACATCCAGAGAATTCCCAATGCAATCTGAATACTGAGACCTATGAAAATGACCCTGCTCACAATAGCAAGGATATGTGTAGCTGCTTTTTGCATATCTAACCTCTATAAAAATTCTGAATCATTTTACATATTTCGTCCACCTGCCCTAAGGTCAGGCCATAGTACATAGGCAGGCGCGCCAAACGTTCACTCTCCTTGGTGGTATACTTATCCTCCCCATGAAATCGCCCGAATTTCTTTCCCGCAGGCGCAGTATGAAGGGGGATATAATGAAATACCGATAAAATTCCATGCTCCTTCAGATAAGCAATCAGTGCTGTTCTCTCTACAATGTCCTTCGCCTTAATATAAAACATATGCGCATTATGCACACATCCCTCCGGTACAACAGGAAGCTCCAGCTTTCCTTTCTCCGCAAGAGGAGTTAAATTTTCATAGTAGCGGTTCCAGCAGGCAATTCTTGCATCATTAATCTTGTCCGCTATCTCCAGCTGTGCATAAAGATAGGCTGCATTCATATCACTTGGCAAATAGGAGGAACCATAATTTACCCAAGTGTATTTATCTATCTGACCTCTATAATATTTGCTGCGATTAGTACCCTTCTCCCTGATAATCTCTGCCGCTTCAATATCCTTGTCATTTTTAATCAGTAACGCTCCACCCTCTCCCATACTGTAATTCTTCGTCTCATGAAAGCTAAAGCAGCCAAAATCACCAAAGGTTCCCAACGCTTTGCCCTTATAGGTTGACATAATTCCTTGGGCGGCATCCTCAATAACAATCAGTTTATGCCTATTTGCAATGTCCATAATGGTATCCATCTCACATGCCACTCCCGCATAATGTACTGGCACAATGGCTTTCGTCTTGTCTGTAATTGCCGCCTCTATCAAAGCCTCATCAATATTCATGGTATCCCGGCGGATATCCACAAACACGGGAACTGCTCCCCTTAACACAAAGGCATCCGCAGTGGACACAAATGTGTAAGCGGGCATAATGACTTCATCTCCCTCTTTCACTTCCGCAAGCAGCGCCGCCATCTCCGTAGCGTGAGTACAGGAAGTTGTCAGAAGACATTTCGCAGTTCCCGTTTTCTTTTCAATCCACTCATTGCATTTATGAGTATAAGAGCCGTCTCCGCAAATCTTCTGTTTTTCCACGCACTCCTTAATATAATCTATTGCCTTGTCCGCACAGGGCGGTACATTAAAATTTATCATACTTGCTCCCATCCGTCCGCTGTAACGGACACTTAAAAATGTTACTTTTTCGCTTTCCATGCTCCTGTGGCATTACCCTGTACATTATCTGTCACCTTGCTGATAATATATTTAGGTCTTCCCTTTACCTCCTCATATATCCTTGCAATATAATGTCCTATTACTCCCAGACTCAGCATAATAAAGCCCCCAATGATCAATATCAGCAAAATAACCGTTGTAAAGCCTTCTACCGCTGTTCCCATCAAATACTTCACCATTGTCTGGATTGCCAGCGCCACACTGAATAAAATGGAAATCACTCCCATAACCGTCACCAGCTGCAACGGAAGAGTGCTAAAAGATGTGGCATTTGCTATGGCATATTTCATCAGACTTAAAAAGGACCACTTACTGGTGCCGAATTGCCGCTCCTGAACCTCATACTCAATGCTCACCGTCTTAAAACCCGCCCAAAAGCTAAGCGCCCGAAAAAAGGTATTGCGCTCCGGCAGTTCCAAAAGTACATTCACTACCTTACGATCCAAAAGCTTAAAATCAGAAGAGNCATTCATANCCNTCTNNATCAGCCTNCNCATAATCTTNTAAAATAANCCTGCAGAGAGCTTATAAAGCAANCTCTCCCTGCCTCTGGCGGATTTAATTCCCTCTACAATTTCCGCTCCTTCCTGCCAAAGCTTCCACATCCTCGGAATCACCTGAGGCGGATGCTGTAAATCACAATCCATAACAATCACCGCGTCACCGCTTGTCAACTCAAGACCTGCAAAAATCCCTGCCTCCTTACCAAAGTTCCTGCTAAATTCCGCTCCTTTAATACGAGGATTTCCCGTTGCTGCCTTCCTGATTTCCCGAAAGGTCTCATCCTTTGAGCCATCGCTGATAAACACAAGCTCATAGTCTATCTCATTCTCCGAAAGAAGCTCCGAAAGCACCTTCGATGTGTTTGCTATATTTTGCTCTTCATTGTATGCCGGTAATACAATCGATAGTAACGCCATCCATCTTCCTCCTAATCACGGTTTACATTTTCTGTCTTCACATACAGAATTCCGTCCACCACCTTGGTGGAATTTCTTCCCGGAAAGCTGTCAAGCATCACATATTCCTCAGAATAATAAATTTCGGACATTACCTCCGGCTCCAGAAAATTCAGCGTTGCCCCCAGATAATGCTTCATAAATGCCTGATAATTGAACCCTGTATACAAAAGGCTGTCCCCATTCATACCTATCATGTTAGATGTCACCTTCCATGTGATATCCGTAGTTGGGAACTGCTCGTCTCCCACCACACCTATCATTGCAATAGGGATACCCTGATAATACCCATCCGTCTGCTCAATCCTATCCAACAACCTCACACAATAAGCATAAGTTTTCTCATACCTCTTTTGCAAATTAGAATAAGCAATGTTATCCGTAACCGCATAATTGAATATCAGAACTGCCGCTGCCAGCAAAACCCCCCATTCCATCCAAACCACAGCTTTTCCCTTGTGGCTTTTACCCGCTGCGGCTTCTTCCTCGTAAACATCATTCCTATGAGCACTTCCTTTATCCGTGTTTATCATCTGCCTTGTCGGAACGGTGTCTGTATATCTACTAATAAAATCTACCATCAATATCAGATATAGCACCCATTGGTATCTCATCAACAAATGGTAAGTCACCTCCGGTGAAACAATAAGAATGATATTGGTAGCTACAGGAAGCCCCACTGCCAACAACACTATTATAGCGAAAAAGCCCATATTCTTCCACCATTTTCTCTTGATGAATAGAATAGCGATGACAGTCATTGTAAATCCGGCTAAAAGAACAAAGCCCATTAAGGAAAAAACATTATTAAACAATACATTGCCCTTCACGGTGAAGGAAACAAAATCGTCATACAAATTTTTTAGATTTGACAAAAAACTGTTTCCCACAGCGCTTCCCATGCTGTTGATTCCCTGATAGGACGCCAATTCTTTCCCCTGTATTTTTAATAGCACCTGTAATATAACAAAATACAGGACTACCCCCAAGCCGCCCATATACAAATATCGCACACTAAATTGAAACTTATCCTTCAAAGCTCCCTCTTCCATTAATAAGAGAAGAATCATATAAATAGAGAGCAGCACCGCAAAGGAAAGATACGCCTGATATATCCCCATGCTAAACGCCAGACAGATTGCTCCCCCCACAAATCCGCACCGGTATTTTTTAGTGAGCAGTACGGAAAGTACCGCCAAAAAAAGCGCTAACATATATCCATCCAACGTAAACACATAGGCAAAGGTGGATGCTAATGCCGGAAATACTGCCAAAAGCCCGCCAGTTATCATAATGCTCACCTTATCACGAAGCTCCAAAAGCTCTGTCAGGGCAACTGCCGCACATGCCAAAAAGAAAAGCCCCAAAATACCAATCACCCACGGAATTGTAAAATAGGAAGAAAAGCCGCATGCAACCGCCAAAAACCACCGGCCGGAGGTAATCATATTCTGACTGAAATACATACTGTCCAGACCGTCATGATTGGGAATATCCGATAGCAATATAGGCATATGAACCAACAATCCGATTATAAATGTAGTAAAGAAAGCTATCTTCCATTCTAATTTTATATTCTTTTTTAAATTTTGAAATGTCTGCGTAGGCGTAATCATTTTTACCCNCNTTTCTNCGCTGCTNTCAGCNCNNTNCANTCCNAAGCTTTTCCGTAAGCTTTTCCGCAATCATCGTTCTCCCCATATCATTGGGGTGAACACCATCCTTTGTGTATTTCTGCCAATCCTCCCACTCTTCATTGGAGTAGAAGTCATGATATAAATCAATTATTTCCACATCAAGCTCCTGTGCTATCGCAAGCTCGGTTTCTACATATTTTTCCAGAAATCCTCCTCCGGTATCATATTCTTCGCAGGTAAGTTCCCTCACCGTATACCATGTATAGGTAGGCGTNACCAAAATAATACGCATATGAGGATACTGCCTGCGAAGCCCTTCAATAATATTTCTAAACGCTCCTGTAAGGGTATATTCATCATAGGGATCAGCATCGTCTGAAAGTATAGTACCGCTATGATAGTCGTTGAGGCAATGACCGATAATCAAAATCTCTACTTTATCAAAATCCAGCTTCTCCAGTTCATCGATAATCTCCGGGAAATATTCTGTGGCAGGCTCTTTGACCCGCAGTGCCTGCTGCACCCCGAAATCTTCAGCGATAATGGATTTTGCCAGCGCTGCCATAGAAAAAGAATCCTTTCCATATGCCAGTCTCTTTTCCTTGTCCTGACGGCTTAAGCAGGTACCCCCCAATGCGCCGTTAAAGACCGGCTCCCTCAAACGTTCGGACATTTGCGCCGGAATGCTTGTCTCATCCCGACATTCTCCCAAAATACTGTCACCAAGCACAACAATTCGGGGAGTTTGCTGTTCATTCTTAACCGCCCTGCCTTTATAAGTCAACAAAAACAAAAGTACAAACATAAGCACCGACAAAACACTATATATCATTGTTTTTATGTTTTCCTTTTTCTTCATGCCTCTTTCCAAATATTCTCTGCCAGACGCTGTGCACCCAAACCGTCTATCAATGTTCTTTCTTTTTCATAACACATGTTTCTTAATTCCCGCCGTGTACAATAATCAGCAAACAATTGCTTTATCCGGCTTAATGTTCCCAAAGCCTCCCTGTGGTACGCCCCAGCAAAGCCTGCAATATGCTGCCTGCCAATATACTCAGTCAGTGGCTCCTGATTTTCTGCATAAGAAAAGCAAATAAAAGGTACTCCTATGGCGGCAAGCTCATAAATTGTGGTTCCTCCGGCAGTAATCGCCAGATCACAGCCGGACATGAATGCCGCCATATCTTTGACATCATAATGGATATGTAGTTTCGGTTCAGAAGCCTCCAACCGCTTAAGCTCCTGAAAATGCGGATTATATCTTCCTGTTATCAAATGATAATTTACCTCTTGCAGGTGGTTAATTTCAAAAATTTGCTGCAAAATCCTTCCTGCTATGTTATCCCTGTCGCCGCCTCCCGTGGTAATCAGTATATTTTTCACGATATCCGACACCTGATAATGCTTGTACAGAAACTGCTCTCTGATTGGAACATATCTACTGCCCACCAGCCGCCTTGTGTTTGTTCCCTGATACAGCTTTTCATAAACGGCTGCATCTGCAAACGCATTGTAATTGATAACTACATCCACAGGATATGCGTTTTGCTGCATGTCGTCCAAAAGAACCGTACGCCCAAATTCTCTCAATGACTTCAAATAAGTGTCTGTCACATAATAGCTGTCTACCAGTATAATTCTCTGAGCGTCCTTGTGGTGAAACAAATCCCGTGTCAATGGAAGCTCCGCTTCCAAATTTCTATAGTCCGTGTACAACACTGTCGCATCAAAACCATGTTCTCTTACAAGCTCTGCCGACTGTTCCTCCGCACACAAAAAGAGTATCCTATCCTCTTCCGCCTGCATCTTTCGCATAGCCTCGGCAATTGTCATACAGCGCATCAGATGTCCTGCACCTATAGCCGCATTTCCGTCTGCACGAATTATACATTCCTTCATAATTGAACACCACAATCCTTTTCACTTAAATCACGCTCCGCGCAACTACGAAAAATCCACTAAATCCCATCTCATCGGGGTGCCTAATTTGGCATCTCGGGTAATCCTCCTGCCCAGTAATTCTTCATAATATTTAGTATGAAGCCCACATGAGGGTCTTACGGAACGAAGGTTGTCCGGCGTAAAGACATCCCCTGCTCTCATATCAGCTGCCACAAACAGCGACCTGGAATGTTCCCTGCTCCTTTTTTGCTTATCCGTTAAATCATAAGTAACCTTGCCCATGGCTTTCTCAATGAGACGAATATGATCCACCATCTCCTTAAATTCTGCGGGTTCCATGGAAAAAGCGGCATCTGCACCTCCGTCCGCTCTGGATAGGGTCAAATGCTTTTCCACCACTCTTGCGCCAAGAGCCACACCTGCTCCTGCCACCGCACTTCCCATGGTGTGGTCGGAAAGACCTGTCAAACAGTCAAAAGTCTCTTTCATAGAGGGAATCGTCTTTAAATTAATGTCCTCGTAGGGCGCCGGATAAGCAGAGGTACATTTCAATAAGATAACATTTTCATTTTTCGCTTCCCTGCAAGTTCTTAACGCTAAGTCAATATCCGAAAGATGGGCAATTCCTGTTGACATAATAATAGGTTTACCTGTCTCCGCAATCTTCCTGATAAAAGGAATGTCATTAATTTCAAAGGAAGCCACCTTGTAAACAGGCACATTCATTTCTTCCAGAAAATCAACGCTTGTCAAGTCAAAGGGGGAAGAAAAGAAAAGAAGACCCATATCCTCCGCAAGCTTTTTTAGCTTCGGCTGCCACTCCCAAGGCGTATAAGCCGTCTGATACAGCTTGTGCAGAGTAGTACCGTCCCAAATAGTACCCTGTGTTATCTGAAAACAGGGGTCATCGCAATCCAGAGTAATGGTGTCCGGTGTGTAAGTCTGAATCTTAATGGCATCCGCCCCCGCATCCTTTGCCGCCTGCATAATTGCCACCGCCCTGTCAAAATCCATCAAATGATTTGCAGACATTTCCGCTATAATAAATGTAGGTGAAGCTTCACTAATGATTCTATTCCCGATTGTAATTTCTTTATTCACATTTTGCACCAAGCCTCAAGCGAAAATGCCAGCATTTTCATTTGAGGCGCAAACACANANGATGAAAGATATNTTTGCATAATTTTCCCTTTCTTTATTTTATTTTTCNCCCTTTTACCGCCGATTCTCTCCCATCCTGAAACGCTTGGGCAGCCGAACGATGTTCCTATACATTAAAATTGATCTTTTCATATTTTTTACTATCCCGAATACTCTTCCAACGCTCTGCCGTCATTTTCATGAATGTTACGTCATAATAAATCCCTTCCTTACAAATATGGTTCTTTTTCTCTTCCACGATCTCGCAGCCGCAAAGTTTATGAAGCTGAATCACACCCTGATTCAAGGTAAATATATCGCCATAAACTGCTTTTTTGTCCAGACAGTCAAACACATAATCATACATACTCATCTCTAGCGCAATCGCTGTCTGAATACTGCGAAGCTTCTTCTCCCCCACATAATATGCCCATCCTAAATTCCCATCGGGCTTGGTAAGCCCTGTCAGGTTGATAACTCCTGCAGGCACTCCGTCCACCTGTATCATCCAATACCTTACATCCCCATTCATGCGAATAGAAGCCAGCCATTTTTTTTGCCCTTCCAAAGTGAGTTTGGGATTGGTATTCATGTATTTCGTGATTTCCTCATCCATGCGCCAGCGCATAATATTTTCCAAATCATCCTCTTCTATAGCACGCAGTGTTACGCTCATTCCTCTAAACCTGCCTTCTGTAAAAGCTCTCTCATGGATGTGATTTCAATGGCTTCGTCCAAAGGAATCAACACACCAAGCTTCTCCTCCAACTCACCTATAATCATCACATGCGCCAACGAATCCCATTGTTCCACATCTGAAATCATGGTATCAACCGTGATAGTGCCTTCAGGTACCTTTAGCAATCCTTCAATTAAGGTAATAATCTTTTCTTCCATCTTAATCCACTCCTTCTCTTTCCATAGTCACATAGTATACCCTCTTGGGAATCTCCGAAAGAGAAATTTCATAAATTACTCCTGTTGTTTTATTATCTGTTAAATCTCTATTTAACTTGTAATATCCCAGCTGTTCATAGAGCTTCTCAACCGGCTTATTCTTTGTCGTAGGCAGATACACTCCCTGTAAACGGGAAAAACCTCTTGCCTGCAAATTCTTTTCCACATCCGTGATAATGGCATACTCAATATTTCGCCCCATAACACGGCAGCTCATAACAAATTCCTCGATTACCGGCACGTCCGTAACATCCACCACCACAGCCGCCACCACGCCATTATCTCCAAAACAATCAGCAACCTGATATAAGTACACAGATTTACTCCCGTTTTCAAGCAAAGCCTGTATCTCGCCCTGCTCCATTCGTCTGGTGGTCAGATTAAATTGATTTGTCTTATTCACAAGCTGGGTCAATCTATCCACATGCTCTCCCGGATTCACTTTGGTAACTACTATTGCAAGCTGCTTCAAATAATCCTCAAAGCTTGATGCTGCCTTTTGTATACCACTTCTCTTGGCATTTGCAACATACTGAGCCGTCTTATCCAAATCCTCTGTTGTCAGCGAAGGCTTCTCAAAATATCTTTTGTAAATTTCCACCATAGCATATGCCAAATCCTCCGCCCTTTCAGGAAAGTCCGGCACCTCAACCTCCGGCAGCATTTCCCTCACCAGACTTCTCTCCGCAGGACTGTCATCCCAAAACACAAAAGAATCNNTACCCAGATTCAGTNCTTCGGCAATTTCCATANTATTCTCATGCTTAGGCTTCCAGTTGATTTTCTTTGACACAAAGCATTCGCTGCGAAGCAGCATATGAGGATGTCTATCCAAAACCGCCATGGCATCCTCCTCATTATTCTTAGAGACTATTCCCAGAAGCACTCCCTGCCTTTGCATCTGCAAAATCACCCGCTGAAGATTCTTATAAGCAAGCCCGTTATGCTCCTCAGATAAAATAACAGGCATATTTTCTGTTTCCCCGGCAAGTCCTCCCCACAGAGTATTGTCCAAATCCAAGAGAAGTACCTTTTTTGCAGTTCGACTCTCCAATCTCACTTTAGAAAGCACTNGCNNACATAGCCGCTTCTGTNCCTCGTTNCTCAGCAGTATTTTGCCCATATACCACATTNTCAGGGAGAAAGCATTCNCCTCTCCAANCTGCCGTAGCANCTCCCTGTAAGGCAAAATCCTTACATTCGCACATTCCTTACAAAGCTGTTCCAGACGTCTCTGCCAAAGCTGCTCCAGACATTGCTTCCTGCCGCTGTCGGCAGCCACAGACAACTCCACACCCCACAGACAGGCATCCGATATATAATAAATGCATTGTGAATCCAGCTCCCCCGCAAGGCTGCAAAACCACTCATCCACACGCTTTCCGGCTGTCTCCGGATCCAAATCATGACAGATAAGCTCCATTAAATCCATAACAAGAAAGGTAATCTTGGGTGCAAAGGCATGATAATCAGACTGGGGATTTATCAAAATACCCAGCTCATTTCCATAGCCTTGCGTCTCATATATCTCCACTTCCTTTTGCAGCATACGAATAACAAAATTCATATTCACATTGGAAAGCAAGGCAATTTTCTGCCTCTTAAGCCTCTCTTCTGCCATCTACAGCTTACCTCTTCCTATTCATTTTCTATATTTACAAGCCTTCCTGCACCCTTCCCTTACCGTTAAGCAAACGGTACTTCATCTCAGCCAGTTCCCAGTCAGTCTGATTATCAATGTCCTGAACCTCAAGCTCAGGCACGATTAAGGGCAGGATATTTCCCACCATAAGCTTCTTATTTTTTTGAAATGCCTCCGTGCGGAATACATAAAACTGCCCTACATCATGGTAATGCGGCAGCAAATCCTNAGAACGGCTGNNCAAATACTGGGGATATTCAAACACCAGACGCTCATTCTCTACTATCATAGCACGCTGGGGCGGATAAGAAAATGCCACCACCGGAATTAACGTATCGGCATCGCTCATTTTCAGCTGTTCCATCGCACTTTTCAGCTTTTGCGCCGTTACAAAAGGGGCCGTAGGATATATACAGCATACCATGTCAAAATGCTCTCCCCGCTTCTCGTATTCGGAAAGCACCTCCAAAAGTACATCATTAGTGGTAGCATAATCATTTGCTGTCCTTTCACTGCGAAAAAAAGGCACCTGCGCTCCATAGCTTTTTGCCACCTCCGCAATTTCCTTATCATCTGTGGACACCATCACCGTATCAAAAATTCCCGAAGCGACAGCCGCTTCAATAGAATAGGATAAAATGGGCTTTCCGCAAAATTCTTTTATATTTTTACGTGGGATTCTCTTACTTCCACCCCTTGCTGTAATGATTGCTATTGTTTTCAACTTTTTTTCACCTCATNCTTCGCCCGCAGAGCCTTTATCTCCTTGCGCACCACATATTTAAATCGATAATACCAATAAAAAACCACAACCGAACGCCCCAACAGCGCAATCCACTGCTTCTCCTCCCCGCCGGTATTCCTCTGATAATAATCATTCGCTTNNAACCGGGGGAAACGCTCAANGNGCCCTGNCCTAAGNTCCTTCACAAAACCCATACGGGGGTGAGACATCCCCTGCATATAAGAAAACAGCGTATTTACATAATAAAGCTCCGTAAAACGATACTCTATCTCCTTGTAATACGGCTCCAAAAGCTGTCTTTTATTACATTCCTCATAAAAAAGAGTCGCTGCCGTCATACGGTCACGGCACTTTTGTTCCGAAATATAATGCACCGTGGAGCTAACATGTTGATAATAATAATATAAAGGCTCTTCCAGCTTTTCAAAATGCGTAAAGTACATAGACCACAAGGGGCCCGCGCAATTGTCTTCATAGAAAATACCTTCCGGAAAATCAAGATTATTTTCTTTGATTACATCGTGGCGGTATATTTTAATCACCATACTGCCGGAGCGCATAATAAGTTTCTTATGCTTCTCCTTATCAAGCACGCCTGTTTGCTCCAAAGAATTATTCTGCACAATTCTTCCTACCTGCATAGTGTGCTCCGTCACCAAATTATAGTCACAGCCCACCATATCGGCGCCTGTTTCTTCCGCTTTTTGCAGGAGCTTTTCATAGAAATCCGCCGTTACCCAGTCGTCACTGTCAATGAAACCGATCCACTCGCCTCCAGCCGCCTTTAAGCCCTCATTTTTGGCACCGCCCTGACGTTTATTGACATCATAGTGAATAATTCTCACCCTGTCCGGGTATTTCTCTTCATATTTTCTCAATACTTGTAAGGAATTGTCCGTAGATGCATCATCCACCGCAATAATCTCATAGGGAACTCCTCGTTCCACAAGAGTCTGCGCTACCAAAGAATTCATACAATATTCCAATTTTCCATCCGCTGCCATATTGTATACCGGCACAATAACGCTCAGCTTCATTCCCATACTCATAGTCCTTCCAACCTGTTATTACCCAAGCCATACTCAAAAACTGTATAAAATGCTTTTCGCAAAACTCAGCCGCCTGAAATCTTCCCTCTCTCAATGTGTGCCTTACCGTTTTCCACACGATAGACAATATCACACTTTTCAATGGTTTGTAATCTATGTGCAATGATAAGAAGCGTCTTTTTGCCGTGGAGTCTGTTGATGGAATCCATAATAGCCGCTTCCGTATCATTGTCAAGCGCCGAAGTGGCTTCATCTAAAATTAATACCTCCGGATCATTATAGAGCGCACGGGCAATGCCGATACGTTGTCTCTGTCCACCCGAAAGCCTGATTCCCCTTTCTCCGATACCGGTGTCAAGTCCTTCAGGCAGGCTCTTTATAAATTCATCCAGCTGCGCCTCTCTCAAAACCTCCCAAACCCGCTTCTCGTCTATTTCCTCTTCCGGCACACCAAATGCCACATTTTTTCTGATAGTATCGTCAAGCATAAAAATCATCTGAGGAATATAGCCGACATTCTTAAGCCACCCCCTATAATGCTCTGTCACATTGACACCGTCCGCATAAATGCTACCTGTTTTCGGCGTCAGCAGACCTAACAGAATATCCACAACCGTAGACTTTCCGGCGCCTGACGTACCAACCACCCCCACAGCTGCGCCAATGGGAATTTCCAAATCCGCATGATTAAAAATCAGCTTATCCGTTCCCGGATAGGAATAGGTAATATCCTCCATTCGGACCATCTTACGGATTGGCAGCTTCTCTTCCTCTGCCGCAAAGGACATATCCGTATTAGCATTGTCTATATCGTCCTGCAGAGTATCATTTACTCCCATTAAGAATGGCTCAAAATAGGATATATTATTGATTTGATTGTTAATACGGTTCACACAAGGCAAAAGACGAAGCGCCACAGCAGCTAACGCCGTCAGCGAATCACCCATGTCTTTCGGCTGTACCGCTTGTACCAAAA
>WFLX010020115.1_pt1 | contig 13993 bp, 10 predicted proteins | sample 4967041 | NCBI WGS metagenome assembly WFLX01 (sample SAMN12857096, study PRJNA449069) | gut metagenome | isolation source: stool from male and female vole | host: Microtus ochrogaster | place: USA:Florida | collected 2017
AGGGATGCGGGGGATTATTCGGCAGCGGCTTTCGCAGCGCTCTTGCGGGCGGTGCGGCGCTTGGGTGCGGGAGCTTCGGCCTTGGCCTCCTCGATGCCGGCTAAGGCGCCGTCGATCATGATGCGTCCGCAGTATTCGCAGACAATGACCTTCTTGTGCATCTTTATCTCGAGCTGGCGCTGGGGCGGGATGCGGTTGAAGCAGCCGCCGCAGGCATTGCGCTGCACCGTCACGATGCCCAGGCCGTTGCGGGCGTTCTTGCGAATGCGCTTGAAGGCGTTGAGCGTATATTCGTCGATGCTCGGCTCTATCTCCTTGATTTTGGCCTTGAAGTCCTCCTCCTGCTGCTTGGTCTCCGAGATGATGGCTGTCAGCTCGGTGCGCTTGTCCTCGAGGATGTGCTCGTTGTCGGCGAGTTCCTCGCGGGCATGGAGGATTTCCTCTTTCTTGACCTCCTGCTTGGCGCGGGCGTCGCGGATGTTCTTTTCGGCAAGCTCGATCTCGAGGCTCTCGTATTCCTTCTCCTTCTCCAGGAAGGCGTACTCGCGGTTGTTGCGCACATTGTCGAGCTGCGAGTCGTAGCGCGCGATTTTGGCGCGGCGGTCTTCTATCTCGCCGTTCTTCTGATTGATCAGGCGGTCGAGGTCGGCGATTTCGTCCTCATACTTCTGGATACGGGTCTGGAATCTCACGATCTCATCCTCGAGGTCTGCCACCTCCTCGGGGAGTTCGCCGCGGAGCGTGCGGATGCGGTCGATTTCCGAATAGTAGGTCTGCAGCTTGTAGAGGGCTTTGAGGCGGTCTTCCACGCTGCGTTCCTTGTCGTTCTTCTTTTCGGTTGCCATATAATATTGGTTATACTATTTTCGGTTGTGATTATAGTCTGGTTGTCAGAGAGTCTTGATGGGGTTGGCCTCGGACTCTGCGAAGTATGTCGCCATGTCGGGATACTTCTCGCGGATAACGCGCGAGAAAATCTTCTGCGAGCACAGCTCGCTTTCGTAATGCCCGATGTCGGCCAGGGTCATCTCGCCGCCGTAGGATGTGAAGTCATGATACTTCAGGTCTCCGGTCACGTACACATCCGCTCCGGCCCTGAGGGCGTCAGGTATCAGCGAACTGCCCGAGCCTCCGCAGACGGCCACTGTGCGCACCACAATGCGGGGGTCCTGGGCGCTGTAGCGGAGGTTGCGCACTCCGAAGGCCTCCTTGACCTTGCGCAGGAACTCCAGGCGCGGTGTCGGAGTGATGGTGCCGACCACGCCCAGGCCGGTGCGCGGATTGTCTCCGGCCTGGCGCAGCGGGCGCAGGCCCGTCATGTCGAGCGAGTGGGCTATTTCGTAGCTCACCCCCTCAAATGTGGAGTCAAGGTTGGTGTGGGCCGAATAGATGGCAATGCCCCGTGCGAGGGCCTTGATGACTATGCGCTCGGTCGGCGTGGCTCCAGTGAGGTGCTTGAGCCCCTTGAAGATGAGGGGATGGTGGCTGACGATAAGGTTGCACTCCCTCTCGCGGGCCTCCTCGAGGATTTCCTCCGTGACATCCAGGCAGAGCAGTATCGAGGTCACCTGCATCGCAGGGTCTCCGACCTGGAGGCCGGCATTGTCATAGCTTTCCTGGAGCGTCAGCGGAGCGAACTCCTCTATGGTTTTCGCAATATCCTTTACGGTCATTGAGAATGTCGTGTGAGAATGCTGTGGCTGTGGGCTGACTTATTTCTTCTCCTCCTCGACGAGGGTGAGCTTGAGCTCGTCAAGCTGCGCGGGGTCGATGGGGGAGGGGGATTCGTTCATGACATCGCGGCCCGAATTGTTTTTCGGGAATGCGATGACATCGCGTATGGTGTCGAGTCCTGCGAGGATCGACACGAAACGGTCGAATCCCAACGCGAGGCCTCCGTGAGGAGGAGCGCCATACTGGAAGGCGTTCATCAGGAAGCCGAACTGCTCCCGGGCGCGCTCGGGTGTGAAGCCNAGNAGCTCGAACATCTCATCCTGGAGCTCGGCGTCATGGATACGTATGGAGCCGCCGCCAAGCTCTGTGCCGTTGACCACNATGTCGTATGCCGTGGCGCGGACACTGCCCGTGTCGGTGCGCAGCATCGGAATGTCGTCCGGGTTGGGNGAGGTGAAGGGGTGGTGCATGGCGTAATAGCGCTGCGTCTCGTCGTCCCATTCGAAGAGGGGGAAGTCGATGACCCAGAGGGGAGCGAAGACATTCTTGTCGCGCAGGCCCAGGCGGCTGCCCATCTCGAGGCGCAGCTCGCAGAGCTGCTTGCGGGTCTTCATGGCATCGCCGGCCATTATGAGGAGCAGGTCGCCCGGCTTTGCGCCGGCCTTCTCGCCCCATGCTTTGAACTCCTCGGGGGTGAAGAACTTGGAGGCGGATGACTTCACCGAGCCGTCAGGCTCGAACTTCACCCATACCAGGCCCTTGGCGCCCACCTGGGGACGCTTTACGAACTCCGTCAGCTCATCGAGCTGCTTGCGGGTATAGCCCGCGCAGCCGGGCGCGCAGATGCCCACTACGAGCTCGGCGCTGTCAAACACCGGGAAGCCCTTGCCCTTGGCCTGGTCGGTGAACTCGACAAACTCCATGCCGAAGCGCATGTCNGGCTTGTCGCTGCCGTAGAGGCGCATCGCGTCGGCCCAGGTCATGCGCAGGAAGGGCTTGTCAAACTCGATGCCCTTGACATACTTGAAGATGTGTTTCACAAGGCCCTCAAACATCTCGATGACATCATCCTGCTCGACAAACGACATCTCGCAGTCGATCTGCGTGAACTCNGGCTGGCGGTCGGCGCGCAGGTCTTCATCGCGGAAGCACTTTGCAATCTGGAAGTAGCGGTCATATCCGCTGACCATCAGCAGCTGCTTGAAGAGCTGGGGGCTCTGGGGCAGGGCATAGAACTCGCCCGGATTCATGCGCGAGGGNACCACGAAGTCGCGCGCCCCCTCGGGGGTGGACTTCACCAGGATNGGAGTCTCGATTTCCAGGAACCCTTTGGAGTCAAGATAGCGGCGGATCTCGAAGGCCATCTTGTGGCGCAGCTCGAGGTTCTTGCGCACGCAGGGGCGGCGGAGGTCCAGGTAACGGTATTTCATGCGGAGGTCATCGCCGCCGTCGGTCTTATCNTCGATAGTGAAGGGGGGTGTCTTCGAAGTGTTGAGCACNCGCATTGAGTCGGCGATTATNTNGATGTCGNNCGTNGGGANGTNGGCGTTCTTGGAGGTGCGCTNCTCGACGNTGCNCTGAATCTGCACCANAAATTNGCGTCCGAGTGAATTTGCCTNNTCNAAGAGCTCGGGATTGCGTTCCTGGTCGAATACTATCTGTGTGATGCCGTAACGGTCACGGATGTCAGCGAAGGTCATGCCTCCCATCTTGCGGGTGCGCTGCACCCATCCTGCGACAGTCACCTTTTTTCCGGCGTCGGCGAGACGCAGCTCGCCGCAAGTCTTGTCTCTGTACATATCGAGAGTATGTGTGGTTTTTATGGTTTTCAGTCTACTTTCCCCTTTCCCCGCCGGAGCCCGGCGGAGGGGGTACAGATACACCGCACCCTCGCGGAGGGTGCTAAAACGTGCAAAGATACTACTTTTCTTTGTCATGTGCAATACCTCCGGGGGTAATACACGAAAAAAAAGCTGCAAATCCCCGGATTCGCAGCTTAAAAATCATGTTTTCTATTGTCTCATCCCGGGAATTTCCCGGTGTGTGAGCCGATGGCCCGCAATGAGGGCAGGTCACTCCTCGGCGTAGGAGAGGACTGTGGGGCTCTCCACATCCACGCCGTATTCGCGGGCGAACTTCAGGATAGCCCGGGCCAGCTTCGGCTTGAGGTCATCGGGGCAGTAGCGGAAATATGCCTCGGCGGCGCGTACATGAGCTGCGTCGGGCATCGGGAACTCTCTTCTTTCAGGCAGACCGAAAACGCTGTCGGGGAGCTCTCTTCTCTCTTCGGTATCTAAAACGTCATTCATAATTATTTGTTTTATAAAAGTGGTTTGTATTAAAACATTGGACAGGTAGTGATAGTTGGCAGCAATATCCGTATCATTCCATAAAAACTGTTAAAGCCGAGCAAATTAGCCGGGAATGTCTGCATCTATCCGCTCCTCTCCAAAAAACCGAGGTTGCATTTTTATTGAAAATTAGTTAATTTTGCGCTTCAGAGGGTTTCTTGCCCTCATCATGACAATATAGGCACAAGCCGTATTTACGGTGCAAATGATAAAAAATAGAAGTATTTATGGGGCGATAAAAATGGCCCCGGAGGGGCCTAACGACGTTAACCCCGGACGTGAGTCCGGGGTCCCTTGGGCATCATATAAAACCACCCCGGAGGGGTGGCACGACTGCCGCATGTGCCGCATAGCATTAGGCATTATNTTGCTGGNCGCCGCAATTGCAGCTTTCTGGCACATGGCGGCGTGGGGCTCCACNTGGCGTGATGAGGAGTACCAGGCTTATTATGTGATTCNTTGGGACGAGGCNCGCNTCGCNNCGCTCAGCTATGCCATAGNNCGCCTGTGGCTCACCCTNACAGGGGAGACTGTGCTGAATCTCAGGATACTGGTCAGGATTATTGCCATGCTGGCTGTGAGCGCCGGTGCCTTCTATGCTTGGCGGCGCACGCGCAGCGGGCTGACAGCTCTGTTTATAGGCGCGGTCTGCGCCTGGGTGTGGCGTTATGATTCATTCATGCTCTATAACTGGGACTCGGCATCTCTGCTATGGTATTCGCTTGGCATGATAGCGTCCGCNGAATATTTCCGCTCACCTTCGTTNGGGCGCGCATGCGCTTGCGGCCTTTCATTCGCGCTGATGTGCCTGGCNCGCCTTCCGTCGGGAGCTGTGCTCCCTCTGTTTATCTGCGTGGCTGTCGCGGCCGGCGCGCATGACAGGGCGCAACGCAAAGCGCTCACGGGGCGGATGCTCGCCTGCTTGGCGGTCTTCGCGGCGGCTGTGTGGCTCGGGCNGANATNGATATATNGCAGCCTCGGGGATTTCTTAGGAGGATTNGGCAGCGGCACCGTANNCGGACACAGCATNGAANATCTCGGNNGCCTCAAATGGCGTATTATCTCGCTGAGCAAGCAGCTTGCAGTGAGGAATTTCATACCCTTGGCCTGCATTTCGGCTGCGCTTCTCTTGCGCCGTCCCCTCTGCAGGGCTGTGGCCGGGAGTGCGTCCGCGGCGCAGAGGCGGACAACGTGCGCTGTGGCGCTGCTCGCAGCCGCCCTTCCGGCTGCCTGGGCCTTCCTGCTTGCCAAGGCGGACACCGAGGGGTCTTCGGCAGAGTGCATGTTAGGGGGATGCGCCTGCGTGGTCATCGCTTTTCTGCTCCTCCCGGCTGCCCGCGGATTCGTTGAGGGGGAGAGAAAGTNCGANCGGACAACGGCCTTTCAGCTGTGGGGGTGCGCATGTGTTGTGGTCGCAATGTGCGCAGGNTCCGATGCGTTTATCGAGCGTATCGAGGGNGGATGCGCTCTGCCCGTNATANNCNCCNTNTTGNTGGCGCGGAGCAGNGCCGGNGTNNGAATGTANGTGAAGACCGCTCTCGCGCTGCTGGGGATGGGGTGCGCGGTTGTCGTGGCCACACATTGGACTATGGCCCGCGAGGAGTGCCGCTATGCCGCAGGGCCCTCTCCCGCGGTCTACAGCGGTCTGGTCACCGCAGATGACATAGAAGGGGGATATGCCCTCTGGCAGCCGGCTGTCGAGAAGCTGCAGGCCGGAGGGGAGCGCTATCTGATGGTGACGCCGCAGCGGTTCAAATGGATTCTGGCCCTGGGCCATGATGCCGGGCCGGAGATTCATAATTTCCACTTCTGTTCTGACGCCATTGCCGACGATGCATATTCGCGTGAGGCTTTGCCGGGCGATCTCACTGCGGTGGCATGCGCGGCAGAGGAATTCGAGTCGATGGAGGGAGTCCGTCGCAGCATGGAATGGTTTCGCGAGCGCGGTTTTGACTGTGAGCGGAGGATAGGGGATGTGATGATATTCAGACAGAGGAAGTAGTGATTTTGTCATGCGATTCCTCGTTTTTTTAAGAAAAATTTAGTAAATTCGCAATGTTTTTCATTATCCGCCCTGCGAGACGGATCATACCGACTTAAAAAGACCCAACTTTTATGGCAGACGAACATATACCCGACACCGACACATCGCTTGACGCACCCGGCCTTCCCGAAAATGAGGCAGAGACGCTGCCTGCGGAGGCGCCTCTGAAATACAACGTCCCCGGGATGGGTGACCGGCGCACGGTATTGTCGGGGATGTTCCGCAACTGGTATATCGAGTATGCGAGCTACGTCATACTCGAGCGTGCCGTGCCCCACATAGAGGATGGGTTGAAGCCTGTGCAGCGGCGCATACTGCATGCCATGCAGACACTCGACGACGGGCGCTTCAACAAGGTAGCCAACATCGTGGGCCACACCATGCAGTATCATCCTCATGGTGACGCTTCGATAGGGGATGCCCTCGTGCAGCTCGGCCAGAAGGAGCTCCTTGTGGACACCCAGGGAAACTGGGGCAACATACTGACCGGAGACTCGGCGGCGGCTCCCCGATACATTGAGGCGCGCCTGTCGGAATTTGCTCTCGAGGCAGTGTTCAATCCCAAGACCACGGACTGGACCCTCTCGTATGACGGCCGCAAGAAGGAGCCTGTCACGCTTCCGGTGAAATTCCCACTGCTCCTGGTGCAGGGTGTGGAGGGCATCGCTGTGGGACTCTCCTCAAAAATCCTTCCTCATAACTTCAATGAAGTGGCCGACGCGGCCATAGCCTGCCTGGAGGGGAGGCCGTTCCAGCTGCTGCCCGATTTCCAGACCGGCGGCCTGCTGGATGCCTCGCGCTATAACGACGGNGGCCGTGGNGGCGCCGTGAAGGTGCGCGCCAAAATTGAGAAAGTAGATGCCAAAACTTTGGCTATTACAGAAATTCCCTTTGGCAAGACCACGTCAAGCCTCATCTCCTCCATCCTCGGAGCCATGGAGAAGGGGAAGATAAAAATCCGCAAGGTAGACGACAATACAGCCGCGACGGCTGAGATATTGGTGCACCTGCAGCCCGGCACATCGGGCGACAAGGCTATCGACGCGCTGTATGCCTTCACGGACTGCGAAGTGTCTATTTCCCCCAACTGCTGCGTCATCATGGATGACAAGCCGAGGTTCCTCACCGTCAGCGAGCTGCTGCGCTATTCTGTGGACCACACCCGCGGACTGCTGCGCAAGGAGCTTGAGATTCGCCTCGGCGAGGCGCGCGAGACGCGCCTGTTCGCATCGCTGGAGAAGATATTCATAGAGGAGCGCATGTATAAGGATGCCGAGATTGAGAAAGCTCCCTCGATGGAGGAGGCCCTCGCACGCCTCGAGGTGCTGTTTGAGCCTTGGATGCAATATTTCTACCGGCCTCTCACACGCGAGGACTATATGAAGCTGTGGGAGATACGCATGGCCCGCATACTGAAATTCAACGTTGAGAAGGCCAATGAGAAAATCGCAGCCCTCGATGCCGAAATTGAGGGCATACAGGACAACCTGGCCAACCTCACGCGCTACACCATACAATGGTTCACACACCTCAAGGAGAAGTATGGAGCCCATTACCCGCGCAGGACCGTGGTGCGTGGCTTTGACTCAATCGAAGCCACCAAGGTGGCCGAGGCCAATAAGCGCCTCTATTTCGACAAGGAGGGGGGCTTCATCGGCACATCCCTCAAGGATAACGAATTCAAGTTCGCCTGCTCCGACATTGATGATGTGCTCATCATCTACCGCGACGGCACATATAAGATAGTGAAAGTGCAGGAGAAACTCTTCGTAGGCAAGAAAATAATACACATAGGCCTCTTCAAGAAGAAGGATGAACGCACTGTCTACAATGTCATCTACCGCAACGGAGGCAAGGGGGCTTTCTATTACAAGAAACGCTTCTTCATCACCGGACTGACGCGCGACAAGGAGTACAATATCACCAAAGGGGAGCCGGGGAGCCGCATAGAGTGGCTCACGGTCAATCCCAACGGCGAGGCCGAGACAGTGAAGGTGACGCTCAAGGATGAGCCGGGACCTGACGGCCGCCGCCCGCGCCACCAGACAGTGGCGGTGGATTTCGCCGAACTTGACATCAAGGGGAAGGAATCACTGGGCAATCTCGTGACCAAATACTCCATAAAGGACATCACGATGGAGAAACGCGGAGGGAGCACTCTGGGAGGCCGCGAGGTGTGGTTTGACCGCGATGTGCTGCGCCTCAACTATGACGGGCGCGGCGATAGCCTCGGCACATTCCAAGGAGATGACCTCGTGCTTGTCATCACCAAGGGAGGCGAATACTATACCACAAATTATTCCGATGAGAACCATTACGAGGACAACATTGAGCGCATAGAGAAATTCGATCCCCGCAAGGTGTGGACGCTCGCCCTGGATGATGCCCAGCAAGGGTATCCCTATCTGAAACGCTTTGTCTTCGAGCCCTCGGCTCGTCCTCAGAGGTTTGTAGGGGCCGATGAGAAGTCGAAGAGCCTGCTGCTGACCGACACCCCCTTCCCCCGTCTCGAGCTCTCCTTCGGAGGCCACGACTCCTTGCGCCCCCCGGTGGAGATAGATGCTGAGGAATTTATCGCTGTCAAGGGATTCAAGGCTAAAGGAAAACGCCTCACCGTATATGACCTGGCGGAAATCAAGGAACTGGAGCCATTGCGGTTCCCCGAGCCTGAGCCCGAGCCGCAGACTGCTGAGGCGGCCGAGGAGGACTCAGCCGGAGAGGAGCCGAAGGCCAAGGGGCCGATGGTGGTGGATGGCGACCTGTTCGCGGATATGGAAACAGAATCCTGAACTATGGCAAGGGCGTTTTCTACGGCAGCTGCTGTCATGGCCGCCGCGCTTGCATTCCTCCTCGCGGGATGCCGCGATGATAAGTATGATGATGATCCCCAAGGGAACTTCGAGAGCCTGTGGGAGATTGTTGACACGCGCTACTGCTTCTTCGAGGAGAAGGATATTGACTGGAATGAAGTGGGTGAGCGCTACCGCGCCCGGCTCAAGCCTGACATGGGCGACCTCGCCCTATTCAGACTCTGTTCGGAGATGCTCTCCGAACTTCGGGACGGCCATGTCAACCTGGCCTCTTCGTTTGACACCTATTATTACCGTGACTGGTGGAGCGAGTATCCCCAGGATTTCAATCTGCGCACGCTCCAGCAGTATTATCTGGGATTCGACTACGGCCAGACGTCCGGAATCAGCTACAAGATGATGCCCGACAGCATCGGGTATATGTATTACCCAAGTTTCTCAAGCGGAATCGGTGAGCTTAATCTGGACTATGTGCTGGCTATCCTGCATAAGGCCAAGGGCCTTGTGATTGATGTGCGCAACAATGGCGGCGGACTGCTGACAAATGTCGGCACGCTTGTCTCCCGTTTCACTGACAAGAGGGTGACCGGAGGGTATATCACACATAAGACCGGCCCGGGCCACGGCGAGTTTTCCGACCCTTACGCTTTTGAGTACTCGCCGGCCGACCCGAGGCGCATATCCTGGAACGGGAGTCCGGTGGTTGTGCTGACAAACCGCTCATGCTTCAGCGCGGCAAACGATTTCGTGGCCATCATGAAGACGTTGCCCGGCGTGGCCGTGATGGGTGCCCGCACGGGAGGCGGTGGGGGCTTGCCCTTCTCGTCCGAGCTTCCTAACGGATGGCTGGTGCGTCTGAGCGCAAGCCCCATCTCAGGGCCCGGAGGGGAATTCATAGAATTCGGCGTAGACCCGACNCCCGGCTGCGAAGTGACAAGTCCGGAGAGCGANCTGGCCGANGGCACAGACCGCATACTCGACTNNGCNCTGGANCTGCTCGGCAGATTGGCCNGGNATAAGGAGGAGCGCGAGGTGTTCATGCGTGACAAGGATGAATATTTCAAGAAATACGGCTTATGAGAATCAGTGATTTGACAACATGGAGCCGGATGAAGGGGGCGGTCCTCGCTCTTGTCATGATGGCAGGGGGCGCCTCAGTGTGCGCCGCAGNGGATGCTGCCACGGACCCGANTCTTGAGCGGGTNCCNTCGCGGTTTTCCATCGGCATAGGCATCGGGGGNATGCGNTCTTTGGAGACNTATCTTTCACCTGTCACATATACGGGAGCATCTTTCGGCGCCGGAGTATGGCAGGAGCTTCCTTTCTCCGGGCATCCGCAGACATGGCGGATGAGGTTTGGCGGCGAGGCATCCTTCGCCTCGATGCTCAACCCCCGGGGGAATGCCCGAAAATATGACATCGGCGTGCGCATGGCCTGGGGAGCGGAGCGGATGTGGCATATCGGCACGGGGATTCCCTTCGCCAAGGAGCTTTGGCTGGGCGCAGGCGCCGAAGCAGCGCTGGAGGGAGGGTGCGGCTACCTGCCTCGCAACGGCAATAATCCTGCCGCCGCGCGGGCGCGCATAGGCATCGACCTGGCGGGCTCNGCCGAATGGAGCGGCAGGCTCGGGCGCCTGCCATTCACCGTAGGCGAGAGACTGTCGGTGCCGACATTAGGGCTCTTCTTTTCTCCGCAATATGGCGAATCCTATTATGAAATATATCTCGGCAACCGTTCGGGCCTGGTGCATTGCGGCTGGTGGGGCAACACCGGAGGTGTCCGAAGCCACTTCACCATCAGCGTGCGCCCGGGAAAGTGGGGTGTGCGTTTAGGGTGGCTATGCCGTCTGCAGCGTCAGAACGCCTGCTCGCTGCGCACGCGCCTGCTCACCAACGCCCTCACCCTCGAGCTGGTCTCCCGCTGAATTTTTGAGCCACCACCTTTATATAGGGCTATAAGGGATGAAAAATGTATATAGGGGATAAACGGGATGAAAAATGCCGCACAGGTATTGCGGATTAAAGAGGAAATTACTAACTTTGCAGAAGAAATGCGCGCGTGGCGTAACTGGTAGCCGCGCTAGACTTAGGATCTAGTGTCTTGCGACGTAGGGGTTCGAGTCCCCTCGCGCGCACATCATCAACGGGCCTCTCCTCCGGAGGGCCCGTTGTCGCTATGAGGGTGTGTCATATTGAGCACCTTGCGCCATGTCCCTACAAATCAATGAATCCGTCATTATGACATACCGCCATTCTTAGTCATTATGGTTAGCCGCTGTTATGAATTAAAACTTCTTAGTTAATTTATGTTAACGGGTATACTAATTAGTTGGAACGTTGTTATCTTTGTACATTAATTATGTGAACGTAATATTTAAAAGACGAGGGATATGCAGATTATATCAGCCAGAGAATTTCGTGCCAATCAAACTAATATCCTTAGGGCCGCGCGTGATGGACAGTCAGTCACCTTAACCTCGAGGGTCGGGAATTTTAAGATTGTCCCTGTGACGGAAGAGGAAAGTGTAGCACAGCGTATTCAGCGGGGGGTGGAGCAAGTACGTCTTATCCGGGAGGGCAAACTGAAAAGTTACACCATAGAAGAGGCCTTGGATGAGCTTTGAACTGCACATTACCCCGGACTTTCTAAGAAGCATGAAGGCNCTGTCTAAGAGATACCGGTCTTTTTAAAAAAGAATATTCGCAATTTAGGGTTATAGAATAGGTCAGAGGTCGTAGAAGCGGTCGAGCAGCTGGCGGCGGAACGACTTGGAGNTCTTTNTTTCGGTTATGTCGTTGAAGGGGGGGAGTAGGGTGCAGGTGTTGTTGGTGATCATCCCCAGATATGATACGTTGACTATGTAGGTCTGGTGAGTGCGGATGAAGTCAGGGCCGTAATTGAGGATTACATCTGCTGTGGTGTGGCGCTTGAGGNTGTGGCGCTGGNGNTTGCTCATCACTACCTCCCAGACCTTGCGCCCCGAGTCATACTTGAAGAAGACTATGCTCGAGGGAGAGACGATGATGCGGTCGTTGGTCACTGTGGTGATGGCCAGCGCGCGGCTGTCTGTCCGCTCGCGCGTGCCTATGAGCCCGGGGGCATATATGGGTGCCGAGGCTTCGCGGCCCCGTTCCATCACGTAGCGGCGCATGATGATGCGCAGTTCCTCGAGATCGACGGGTTTGAGCAGGAAGTCGAAGGCCTGCATCCGCAGGGCATTGATCAGATACTTGTTGTAGGAGGTATAGAACACCACCTCCATGCTCCCGCCATACTTCTTGTCGAGTCCGATCAGGTCGAGTCCGCTTTCCGTCTCCCCCGGAAACTCTATATCAAGGAATGTGATGTCCGGCATCTCCTCAGTGATGAGGGCGCGTCCATCGGCCAAGGTCAGGGCCGTGCCGCAAATCTCAATCCTGCGCCCGAAAATCTTCAGAGCGTTTTCGAGCACCTTTACCGCGGCTATGTCATCATCTATTATGGCGACTCTTATGGGTTCGTCCGNGGCTGTGTCGCCGGCATCGCGGCGTGATGTTGCATTCTCGATGTCCTNAAATNTNGACAGGCAGTCGTTGGGAGCGTATTCAGGGGTCATGTGTCTGTAATGGGGCTAAGTCAGTTGAGTCAGGGATAGTTATGGAGGCCCAGGTGCCCTCGCCCCATTGGGGGTCGAGACCTGTGCCGGAGTCGAATCTGAGGTCGCCCCCCGTCTTTGAATTGATAAATGACAGGGTGCGGGTGATGATTTTCAGGCCGACTCCGCTTCCTCGTGCGGGGGCGGAGAGATCGGGGCGCGAATTATTGAAGACGGTCAGCACCAGGCATTTCGCGCTGTCATCGTGCCGGGCCAGGACCACGAGGAGCTTGCTCGCCTCGGCGGGCATCTGGCGGAAGCCGTGTTTGAATGCGTTTTCCACCAATATCTGAAGCGACATTGAGGGTATGAGGCGGTCGCGCAGCTCCTTGTCCCCCTCCACGATGCAGCGGTAGTCTACCGTGCCGCTCACAGCGTCGCTCTCTACGGCCACGTAGTCATCTATGAAATTCAGCTCCTCCCCTAAGGGAATCACCAATTCCTCGGCCACATACTGCTGATGGCGCAGGAGGGCCACGATGGAGTTCATGCGCGAAGGCTTCCCCTCGCTGCGGGCCAGCAGCTCGTGGTTGAGGGCGTTATACATGAAATGCGGCGTGATGCGGGTGCGCACGCTCTGCATACGCAGCCCTATCATGTCTGAGCGCATCTGCTCCTCGCGGCGGCGTCGCCGCACGCCGAGGATAGTGATCCAGACCACCAGGAAGGCTATCACCACTACCGTCCCGAAGATGATGAGCGACAGGCGCAGTATGCGTGCCTGCCCGGCAGCGCGGTCCGCGCGCAGGCGCAGTATCTCGTTGCTTGACTCATACTGTATGCGGTGGGCGGCTGCCAGTTGGCGCACGCGCTCCGACAGCAGCGTATCCTCCATGGCGGTGAGTCGGTCTTTGATTTCCAGGGCCTGGCGATACTGCCCCGTATGGCGGTAATAGTCCTCCATCATCTCCAGGCGCGTCAGCTGCTGCTCCACTCGCAGAGTATCCGAGAAGGGGTGGGCGGCAATCAGGTCTTCCACAGCCGCATAGTTGCCCTTGAGGCTGTAATAGCGCATCTGAAGCGTGTGGATATAGGATACGGCAACCGGGTTGGGGACAGTGTCGGTGAAATATGCCAGGGCGCCCGGAAGGAGCTTGACAGCTGAATCCGGATTGTTGAGGTGCAGGTAGGAGTCGGCGAGGTTTATGTTGACGAAATTATGCTCCCATGCCGTGTTGGGAAGTGAGTCGAGATAGGTCCGGAGGCGCAGGAATGTGTCGAGCGCGCCTTGGAAATCCTTTTTGAAGAAGTAGTCGTTGCCCAGGTTGTTGAGGTTGTTGAAACGCTCGTAGGGTATCATGAGCGGATAGAGGGACATTGTCTTGTCCCACCATTCGCGGCTCAGCTCGAAGTCCCGCATGCCGGTGTAAGTCGAGGCCAGACCGCCGTAGAGGGAGATGTATTCCTTAGGCTCGAAGCCGAGGGAGTCTGCCAGCAGGATGGCGCGGTGGTAATAGTCCGAGGCCTCGGCAAGGCGCG
>WFLX010016300.1_pt1 | contig 13992 bp, 14 predicted proteins | sample 4967041 | NCBI WGS metagenome assembly WFLX01 (sample SAMN12857096, study PRJNA449069) | gut metagenome | isolation source: stool from male and female vole | host: Microtus ochrogaster | place: USA:Florida | collected 2017
GAGAGGGGGATTACCAGGCGTTGTGGTGGATGAAGTCGGGGTGCCATTTGTTTTTGGGGGCGGGGGAGGAGGCGGGGTAGCCGAGGCAGATGAGCGCCATGGGGGTGATGTGGTCGGGGAGCTTAAACATTTCGGAGATGTGGGTGATGCGGTCGTGGAGAGGGTAGATGCCACACCACACAGCGCCGAGCCCCAGAGCGTGGGCGGCGATGAGGAGGTTTTCGGCGGCTGCCGACACATCTTCTATCCAGTAGTCAACGCCTTCGCCCTCGATGGTTGAGTTGAGGTCGCCGCAGAGGAGAATGGCTACGGGCGCTTTCGCGGCCATGTGCATGGTGGGGAAGTCGCGGCTGATGCCGGCGAGGAGGTCTTTGTCGTCGATCACCACAAATCGCCAGGGCTGTTTGTTGCAGGCCGAGGGGGCGGCCATGGCGGCGTGGAGGATAGTGTCGATTTTTTCAGATTCGACCGGTTGGTCGGTATAGGTGCGCACGCTTGTGCGGGTCATTATGTCGTTGATGGTTGAGTTGGTCATAACTTTATATATTTAAGTTGTTATCAAGACCATGACCGACACCACTTGAAAATGATGCCGGTCATGATTCTTATCAGGACTATCGTGCTACGGTATCACGACAGTTATATGTCAATACTATTTGTAAGTGAATTGGTTATCAATCGTCGAGTGTGCAGATCGATACACGGTTCCAGCTTTCTTCCTTGAACATGTGACCGATGCCTTCGCCTTCGGCAGTGATTCTGTCAGAGCTGATGCCATATTTCTTGACGAGGAGGTCTTTTACAGACTCTGCACGGTTCTGAGCGAGCTTGAGGTTGAAGTCGAGGTTACCGTCCTGAGAAGCATAACCCTTGATTACGACCTTAGATTCGGGGTGATTCTTCATGTAGTCGGCGATCATCACAACGTTAGGCATCTGATCGGCGGTTACCTGTGAAGAGGCGAGACGGAAGAATACGAATCTTACGCTCTGGAGGTCGGTAGTGGTTTCTTTGATTACCTCGGGCTGACGGTTCTGACAAGCGGCGAGCTCCTGAGCGAGGGCTGCGGCACGGGCGGCTTCAGCGTCGGCGGCTGCGGCAGCGGTAGCGGCAGTGGCGCGGAGAGCGTTGATTTCGTCATTGAGGAGGGCAACCTGAGCTGCGTCATAAGGTCTTACGGTCTGGAAGCCGTCACCGAGTTTCACGGTCACACCGGCTGAGAGGCTTGCGGTGGCTTTGTTTACATCATATCCTGCCGAGGTCTGCTTGATGGGAGCGTCGCTCATATTCCAGGTGATAGCAGGTTTAACATTGATGGCCACTCTCTGGCTAACGTTGAAGTTGAAATTAAGACCGACTTTGGTAGCAAAATAGTTCCAGTCGTCACCATTACTTTCGTTGATGAAGTAGTGACCCCAACCGGCGCCGGCTACTGCCTCGATTTCAAAGGGACGGCTATAACCGGGATAACCGCCAAAAAGGTTCATGAGGTTGACAGCGCCATATGCGCCTACATATTGAGAATCAAAAGCTGTTGAGCTCGGAATCATTCCTTTCCAAGATGAGGTGTTGACGGCCCAGCTGCCCTCGGCGCCTACGCCGAATGTGGGGGTAATCTGTTTCTGAATGTGGAGGCCGGTTACGCCGCGCATACTGCCGAAGAAAGCGTGATGGGTCATGGGGGTTGTCACACCGCCGTCGACTCCGATACTCCAGTTATCGCCGAATGAACTTGTAGCGAGGGCGTTCTGTGCCTGTGAGGGAAGGGTGCATGCTGCAGCAACAGCGAGCATAAGTAATGGTGTTTTCATAGTGTTTGGTAATTACTAAGTGAGTTTTTTGATAAAGATAGGGATTAGCGTTTTAGTTGTTTTTTTTACGTTTGCTGATTCGTCAGATTATCTTCGGAATATTGAAACGTGTTGCTGTAACTTTTTAAACTTGTTACAAACTTATAACATCACATCTCCTGTAAAGGTTTTCAGATTTGTGAAAAAAGTGTAATTATTTGTTGTAACCGGTTGAGAAAACGTGGTTTATGAACAACGAAAAAGAGAGAAGCTCTCACGAGTTCCTCTCTCTCCATTCATCACATTATGCTTATTAGTGCTTTAGCCAAACGATGGTTATCATGACACCGTTTGTGGGGTTGCGGCGATATGATGAGGCGCCGCTATATTTTTATTGACGCTGAATAATCAGGTTTTTAAAGCGTAGAATTATTTTCTTAATATCTGCTCTCAACTATATCCCAGTCAACGATATTCCAGAGAGCTTTGAGAGCGTCGGCGCGTCGGTTCTGATAATCGAGATAGTAGGCGTGTTCCCATACATCGAATGTCAGAAGGGGGATGAGACCGTCTCTTATAGGATTGCCGGCATTTGAAGTTTGCGTGATAAAGAGTTTGCCGTTGTTATCCTTAGAGAGCCATACCCAACCGGAGCCGAAAATCGCTGTGCCGGCCTTGACAAATTCCTCCTTGAAGTTGTCAAACGAGCCAAACTGTTCGTCGATGGCTTTGCGGAGGTCGCCGCTCGGTTCACCGCCGCCGTCGGGCGAGAAGGTGAAGAAATAGAAGATATGATTCCAGGCTTGGGAAGCGTTGTTGAAAAGGGCTCCGTCGGCCTGACGGATAATATCCTCAAGCTCCATGTCGGCATATATAGTGTTGTTGATAAGCTTGTTGAGATTATCTATATAGGCTTTCTCATGCTTGCCGTAGTGATATTCAACGGTGAGTCGTGAAATCGCGGGCTCAAGGTCTGACTTATCGTAGGGAAGTTTGGGTTGAGAGTATTCTTTCATATCATTAGATGATTAAGGGTTTCTTGTAAGTTGAATTACACTCTTAAAACCGCTGCAGGGGGCAAATAGTTCGATTTAACGGTCGATTTTAACGCTATTAACATTTTTCACATTTCAATACACGGGCCCTGCATTGGTCTCGGTGTCACACTCGGGGGCTTTGAGCCACCTGAACATGGCGGGGTAGAGCTGTGACAGCACCTCGGGAGAGGAGAGCATAAGGTCGTGGAGGCCGCCTGATACCTGCAAGGGGGTGACGTTGCGCGANAGCTCCATGCCATAGCGCTTNATGTCGTTGACGTCGAGCACNGCGTCGCTNNTTGAGGCTTCGGGGGTGTAGTCGCTGCCGTGGTAGGATTGGGAGGAATACATCAGCAATACCGGCACATCGACACTCCCGGGATGGGAGTGGAGATAGGTCTGAGCCTTGTCGACAGCCCTCACCCAACGGGCCGTTACGTCGGGCGAGTCCTCGCGCTTCCACGAAGTGTTAAAATCCCAGCGNCCGTTATATTTCTTCAGCAGGCTNTGGGAATAGGCGTCGCTGTGGCCCTGGGGNATCTTGGCCGAGGGGCAGATGTCGGCAAGCAGGTCAACGGCCCATATCCAGTGTTCCAGCGAGCCGAGGTTCCANTCAAGGAANGGGGAGTTGAGCANCAGCGAGTCGACAGGCGTGTCGTGGTTGAGGCTCATATAATAAGCGGCGAGGAGGCCGCCGGTGCTGTGGCCGAGCATGGTGATAGATGTGTTGCCATCCTTGCGCATCACCGAGAGGGTGGAATCAATGTCAGGGAAATATTCCGACATCGAGGATATGTCGCACGGATATTGACCCGGGCGGAGCGAGCGGCCATAGCGGCGCAGATCCACTGCATAGAAGTTAAAGCCGTGGNCGGCGNAGCNGNCGGCCATCTGCGACTGAAAGAAGTAGTCGTTAAAACCGTGTATATATATTAAGGCGCGGTGACTCTCCGGGCACTCGGACTTGCGTCTCACTACGGTGCTCCACGCGCGGCCCACCCTNTCGTCGGGCTGACGGAAGGTGAGTNTCTCAAACTGCGGGCNTAANGAGTCTGGTTGNCACNCNCCGACCGGGGGCATGTCGGTGGCGGAACTNTTATCGNCGGGTTGGCCCGAGCAGCCGGTCAGCATTGCCGTGNCTGTNAAGGCGGGTATGAAATATCGAAGCATCTTCATAGCGTTGAAACGTTAAAAAAAATCATATCGGGCCGACAATTTGCTCAGCCTCTGATATTACAACATCCACAGAGGCCGTAAGGTTATAAAAATAACAAAGGACGCCTTCACAGGTGCCCTTTGTCACTTACACATAGTACTTAACGTCAGTGGATTTATCAAAAAAAGTCTAATCTTATTACACTATTCTGTCATGTCTCAATGAAAGCAATGAAAATATTAAATCAGAAGTTCACATTTCTGATTCGGTTGCAAAGATAATTATCTTTGGGTAAATAAAGCAAATTTTTAGACAGTAGTGCTTAATGATTGANAAATTCATGAATGAGAGGGTTTCTTTATATATTTTAACTTAAAATATCCTTAATGTTATGGAGAAATGACAAATTTCTGTGAAATTATGCCCCGCAGCTTGACAAATGTCAAAATATTAAATTATGTTAAAATTTGTATAGATGTTTTTCGATGCTCATGCCGGGTGTGTCGGGTGCTGACCGATTGAATTATTATGCGTATCTTTGCAACCATTATGGGAGATTTCTGGAACCTGTTGAGGCGATTTGTGCCTCCTTATAAAAAATATCTTGCGCTCAACATCATTTTTAATGTGTTGGCGGCAATTCTTACGCTCTTTTCGTTTGCGCTTGTTATTCCGATACTCGAGATGCTGTTTCAGCTCCGCGAGCCCGACTATCAGCTCATGCATCTGGGCGAGGCAAACATCAAGGATGTGGTGGTCAACAATTTCTACTACTACATTCAGGAAGCTATCGCTACCTATGGCCAGAGCACCGCGCTTGCCCTCCTCGCCGCCTCGCTCGTGGTGATGACGGCNCTCAAGACCGGCGCCNCCTATCTNAGCTCCTATTACNTGGTGCCTATCCGCTCGGGAGTGGTGAGGGACATAAGAAACGTGCTCTANCGCAAGATACTGAGCCTGCCGATAGGCTTCTTCACCTCAGAGCGCAAGGGCGACGTTATGGCGCGTATGAGCGGCGACGTGGCCGAAATCGAAAACTCGATCATGGCCTCGCTCGACATGTTGTTCAAAAACCCCGTCATGATAATAGTGTGTCTCGGCATGATGATAGCCGTGAGCTGGCAGCTGACTATTTTCGTGCTCGTGCTTCTGCCTATTGCCGGCATGGCGATGGGCAAGGTGGGCAAGCGCCTCAAACGCACTTCGCTCGAAGGCCAACAGCAGTGGGGCGTGATTATGAGCGACATCGAGGAGACCCTCGGAGGATTGCGCATCATCAAGGCTTTTACCGCCGAAAACAAGATGACCCTGAGGTTTGAGAAGGGCACCCAGCGTTTCTACCNCATCTCCAACCGGGTGGCGNGNCGTCAGGCCCTCGCCCACCCTATGAGCGAATTTCTCGGCACACTGACCATCGCCATTGTGTTGTGGTTTGGCGGCACGTTGATTTTCAACGGCGTATCGTCGATCAAGGCGCAGAGCTTCATCTACTACATGATTATCTTCTATAACATAATCAATCCCGCCAAAGAGCTGTCGAAGGCGGTCTATGCCATTCAGAAAGGCATGGCCTCGATGGAGCGCGTTGACCGTATTCTCAAAGCCGACAATCCGATCAAGGACCCGGAGGAAAATGCCGTCATCCCCGAGCGCAGAAGCGGCAAGGTGGAGTTTCGCGACGTGACATTCTCCTACGACAAGGAGCGCAATGTGGTTGAAGAGGTGTCGTTTGAGATACCGGCCGGTAAGACCGTGGCCCTGGTGGGTCAGAGCGGCAGCGGCAAGTCAACCTTAGCCGACCTCCTGCCGAGATTCTATGACGTTGACCGGGGTTCTATTACCATCGACGGGGTTGACATCAGGCAGATGCCGGTGAGGGAGCTGCGCGAGCTGATGGGCAATGTCAACCAGGAGGCGATATTGTTTAACGACACGATACTCAACAACATAACTTTCGGAGTGGAGAACGCCACCCGCGAGCAGGTTGAAGCCGCCGCCCGCATAGCCAACGCCCATGAGTTTATCATGGACACCGAGCAGGGTTATGACACCCTTATCGGCGACCGCGGATGCCGTCTCAGCGGCGGTCAGCGTCAGCGCCTCTCGATAGCGAGGGCGGTNCTNAAGAATCCTGCTATCCTGATNCTCGACGAAGCTACTTCGGCGCTTGACTCAGAGAGCGAGGCGCAGGTGCAGCAGGCGTTGGAGCGCCTCATGGCCGACCGAACAACNCTCGTGATAGCCCACCGGCTGTCGACTATCCGCAATGCCGATATGATATGCGTGGTGCATGAAGGGCGCATTGTGGAGCGCGGCACCCATGAGCAGCTCATCGCTGCCGGCGGCCACTATTCGCGCCTCGTTGAGATGCAGAATGTCAACGCTTAATTCCCCTCATAAGGGCTGAGAAACTCCCTGAGCCTCTGCCACACTCCGGCAGGGAGAAAGGCTTTCATGTTCTTACCTTCGGCCAANCCCCGGCGAATGAATGTTGANGAGAGGTCGACCTGCGGAGCATCGGCCCATTCCACCCCTTCGGGCAATTCCTCAGGGTTTACGTCATATCCCGGNCGGGGATAGACTATGATGCCGTAGTCGCTGATGATGCGTCGGTAGTCTTTCCATTTCTTGAACTCCAGCCAGTTGTCGGCGCCCACCACCCATTTAAACTGATAATGTGGAAAGGCCTCTGAGAGAGTGTCGAGAGTGGTGATGGTGTAGCTCGGCAGCGGCAGNTTCAGCTCTATGTCGCAGACCTTGAGCAAAGGGTCGCCCTNNGTGGCNATCNTGAGCAGGTCAAGGCGCTCGGCGTCGGAAAGAAGATAGGTTATGTCGGCTTTGAGCGGGTTGTGGGCCGACAATACAAACCACACCTCGTCGGCCATGCCTGAAAAGCGGGCCAGCCATGACCCGAGCATCAGATGACCGTTGTGGACGGGGCAGAACGANCCCCCGAAGAGCGCTATTCTTCGTTGAGCGCCGGCGGTGGCGCGGCTCATTTTCCGATAAAGTTTGCTATGATGTCGTGAGTGTCGGCGATGGCTTTGTCGAGATCGTCGTTAACCACCACATGGTCAAACTCTTTGGAGAAACCTATCTCATATTCGGCTTTTCCCACTCTCTCGTCAATGGCCTCGGGCGAATCGGTGGCGCGCCCTTCGAGACGNNGACGNAGCTCCTCAANCGAGGGGGGCATGATGAATATCGACACGGCATTGTCGCCGAGCATCTTCTTGACGTTGACGCCTCCTTTCACATCTATGTCGAGAATCACGTTGCGGCCGGCGGCGGTGCGGTTGTCGAGCTCGCTGCGCAGTGTGCCGTAGAATCTGCCGGGATAAACCTCCTCATATTCCACAAACTCATTGTTGGCGATAGCCATGCGAAAAGCCTCGTCGGTGAGAAAATGATAATTCACTCCGTCGGTCTCGCCGGCGCGGGGAGCGCGGTTGGTGGCCGATACCGAAAACTCCATCTGTATGTCTCCGAGTTTGAAAAGCGCCTGAATTATGGTTGACTTTCCGCAGCCCGAGGGAGCTGAGATGATGATGACTTTGCCTTGTTTCATGGTCGTCGGGATAGGGTAAGGGATGGTGGAAGGAGGGGAGGGGGATTACATCACGTTGAGCACCTGCTCTTTGATCTGCTCGAGCTCGTCTTTCATCTTCACGACGATTCTCTGAAGCTCGGCATGATTGCTCTTCGAGCCGAGGGTGTTGATTTCGCGGCCCATTTCCTGGGTTATGAAGCCGAGTTTCTTGCCCTGGCTCGCCTTGCCGCTCATTGTCTCGGCAAAATAGCGTATGTGCTGAGCCAGACGCTGTTTCTCCTCGTTTATGTCGAGTTTCTCGATATAATAGATCATCTNCTGCTCAAGACGGCCGCGGTNGTATTNGGCCACAGGCANCTTGCTGAGATTTTCCNCTATGCGNGNGCTGNTGCGGGACACGCGNTCGGTTTCATAGCGAGGCACCATGTCGAGCAGCTCGCTGATGGCGTCGAGGCGCTTGCCGAAAAATTCGTTGAGGCGCGCGCCCTCGGTGGCTCTGAACTCCATCAGGGCGTCGATCGCTTCGCCGCACACCTTCATCAGGCCTTCCGACTCGCTTTCGTTGAGGGTGGGGGCAGCCTCCGAGTGAATCACATCGGGAAATCTCATCAATACGGCAAACCAATCCTCCGGCTCGGGAATGCCGAGCTGGCGCGAGGCCTCTGAAATCTGAGCCTTATATCCGGCCAGAGCGGCCACATTGAGCTTAACTGAATCGTCAACGCCGGTGCTCTCGCGGTAGACCGTCAGGTCAACCTTGCCGCGCTCCAGCCGTGATGACAGGAGGTTGCGGATTTCAAGTTCTTTTTCACGATAGATCGGAGGGATACGCATAGCCACATCAAGCTGCTTGGAGTTAAGCGACTTGATTTCTACGGTAAGCTTACACTTGGGCAGTTCGAGAACTGCGCGGCCAAAGCCGGTCATTGACAATAACATAGCTGTTTGTTTGAGGTAATTTATCACAAAATTACTCTTTTACCGCCAAAAAGCCTTAACTTTGCACAAAAATTTTTCATTACCCCATCACTTTCATGGCCAACATAATTAATATCGATACTTCAACTTCGGTGTGTTCGGTGGCGCTTGCCGCTGAAGGAATGGTGATTATGCAGCGGGCTGAGTTTAAGCCGTCGAGTCATGCGGCTTTGCTGAGCGACTTCATAAAGGATTGTCTCGATCATCTCGCCGACCATGAGATGAAACTCGATGCCGTGGCTGTGACTCTCGGCCCGGGCTCCTATACCGGCTTGAGAATCGGGCTGTCGGAGGCCAAGGGTCTCGCTTATGCCCTCAATATTCCGCTCATAGGCCTGTCGACCCTCGAGGTTATGACCACGGGAGTGATGTTTAATCATCCCGAGCTTATACCCGACGACCCCGAGCTGCCGATGCCGCTCTTCGCTCCNATGATCGACGCCCGCCGCATGGAGGTNTANACCGCNGTCTACAGNCTCGACCTCACCCCTGTGATGGCTCCCANCCCTCTCATTCTCGACGCGGAGAGCTATGCCGGTCTCGCCTCCGAGGGGCAGACGATCGCACTTTTCGGCGACGGAAGCGACAAGGCGCGCCCTGTGCTCGAAGGGGTATTGCCCGGAGCGGTGTGGATCGAGGGTGTCACCCCTCTTGCCGCCGACATGATAGCCCTGAGCGAGAGGGCATGGATGAGGCGCGATTTTATCGACGTGGCCTATTCCACACCTATNTATCTCAAGGANTTCCAGGCCACCAAGCCTAAATCGCTNATCTGAGNCGGTTGTAAAAAAAATATNATCTCCACCCCGATAGTTCGCGAGACCTGTCGNGGTGGAGATTTTCATATCAAGTCGTGGTTTTCANCCGTTGTGTCAATCAATCATATACTATCAACCTTAATTCTAACGGGTTTGCGAGTTGTCACACGACNNNAGATATTCTTCGTAGAGCTTGGTGAGCTGAGGGGCGGTGACGCCGAGCGATTTGAGCCGCGAGAAGAGGTAGGGCAGCTCATCTTTCATAAACACGTCGCGGCGTATGGCGAGGATTCTCTCAACGGCGTCGGGCGACACATAAAACCCTATGCCGCGGCGGTTGAAGATTATGCTCTGCGACTGGAGATAATCATAGGTGCGCATCACGGTGTTGGAGTTGACCAAAGCTTTAACTCCATATTCCCTCACCGACGGGAGCCGCTGGTCGGCGAGATAGATTCCCGCGAGAATGTCGTCGCATATTTTTTCGGCTATCTGAAGATAGATAGGCTGGTTGTCTCTGAAATTCATTTGCGTGAGGAAAAACGGTTAATGTCAACTTTGGTAAAGAGGCGGTAGCTTATCCACCAGCAGAGGGCGGTGAGAATGAGGAAAAGAATGGCCGCGCCATAGATGCCGGCTACATAGTTGTCGGGGCCTAAGCCGGCAACAAAGCCTTTGAGGAAGGGAATGATAACCGGAGTGATAAGCGGAAATGTGATGATTTGGAGAGCAACCTGCACACCCCACAGGGCAAGCATGGTTTTGAGGAAGGAAAGGCGCGGCCATACTACGCCACCTATCATATAGAGACCCTGCTGGAAGAGCGAGTAGCTCACGGCAACCGTGACGAGGCTTATCGAGGCAGCGGCGTCGGAGTCGTCGAGCATCATTCTGATGACGCCGATATAGGGCATGATAAACTGAGTGTGGTCGTGATACATCACCTGACCCAACATTCTGGAGAACTCAAACAAAAATCCGCCCAGAAAGAGAATTATCAGCAATGCGGGCACCACGGCTATCCATCTCACCATAAATTTGGCTTTCATGCTCGAAGGGGTCATGAGCATGGCTATGGTGTCGGACTTGCGCTTAAGGGGGCCGAACATCATCGAGGCGACGATACACAGGGCGAGAACGCAGCAGGGCATGTAGAGCACAATGGCGCCCGAATCGAAGTTTAATGAACCGGCCAGAAATCCCGAGAGGGTTGCCATTGCCACACAACCTATGAGCGACATCACGAGGGTGGACTTCTGTTCGGTAAGCTCCTTTTGATACTGAAGCTTGAAGTTGTCAGAATTATAATTAGCGAGTGTCATATCAGTGAGAGTCATGAGGGGTTTCAGGAATTGGGGTTATTGAAAAGTCGGGCTATGACGTCGGGTCTTTCCATCGCAAGCTCAAAGAGAGATTCGAGGTTGATGTCGGTTTCGCCGCCGTCACTGGGGGTTGCGATCTCCACGATGTTGGCGCCGCCGGGAGCGGGGAGCGACAGTAGGGCGTTGTCGATCTCGGCGCGGTTGTCGGTGAAGCGGAAGCGGAGCTTCGAGGTGATTTCAGAGATTTTGCCGTCGAGTTTCACTCCGCTGTCGCGGGTTATTACTACATGGTCGAGTATCTTCTCGATGTCGAGCACCTGGTGGGTGGAGATAATTACGGCGCGGTTGTCGGTCATGCTTTCGATGATGGCCTGGCGGAAAAGACGCTTGCCGGGAATGTCGAGGCCGTTGGTCGGCTCGTCGAGCAGGAGCACCGAGGTGTTGCAGGCGAGGGCGAAGCTCATGAATACTCTTTTCTTCTGACCCATCGACAGGCGCCCGAGGTGAATGTCACCCTCCATGCCGAAGATTTCGAGCGAGCGCTTCATTGCCTCGCGGTCAAAGCGGGGATAGAAGGGGGCGTTGACCTCGATATAGCTTTCGAGACTCACCGGAGGGAGGGAAAACTCTTCGGGCACGAGGAAAATGTCGTTGAGAAACGCCACCTCGCGGTTGCGGGGATTGAGGCCGTTGACGCTTATGTTGCCCGAAGTGGGGGTAAGGAGACCCGAAAGGAGGTAGAGCAGGGTTGACTTGCCGGCGCCGTTGGGGCCGAGCAGACCGTAGATGCCACCCTCCTCTATGTTGAGATTGATGTTGCGTAACACATCTTTGGTGTTGCGCCCATAGTGAAAAGTGAGGTTGTTAATAGTAATCATAGTGTATTAGTATAATAGTACACTGCAAAGGTAGGCACACTTTTTCTTTCCACCAAATATTTTGACAAAAAATTTTCTTAAATTTTTCACGGGCTCTGAACAGATGCCCCCTGCTGACGTTTTATATTAAATAGTTTCAGTTACTTAATCTTAAATTTAATATCACTGTCTGCCATGTCCAATAATGTGAATCCTATCAAACTTGTCTCTCCCAAACCATATGACGAGGGTTTCACCCTCAAACAGGCCATTGCTCTCCGCCACAGCTCGAGGGAGTTTTCTCCTCAGCCTCTGTCGCTGCGTCATCTCAGCGAGCTGCTGTGGGCTATGTATGGCGTAAACCGTCCGAAAGATAACCCTCACCCCGGGCGCACCGTGCCGTCGGCCATGGCTTTCTACCCCTTATCTATATATGTGTTGACCGAAGAGGCGGTNTATCTCTACGAACCGATGGANCACAAGTTGCTGCCGGTNGTCGAAGGCGATCACCGAAGCACCGACGGCACACAGGATTTCGTGGCGCAGGCTCCTGTCGACATNGCTATCTTTGCNAATGCCTCGATGATGCACGACGACAGCTGCGAGCTCAACAACACCATCAGGGATAACATCATCAGAATGGCGTCGCTCGACGCGGGCGCCGTGGCCCAGAACGCCTATTTATATTGTGCGGCCAACGCGATCAACATTGTGGAGCGCATGGCCGTGGATGTTCACCGTCTCACCAGGCTGCTTAACCTGTCGGCTGACCGGCAGTTTATAGTCGCCCTCTCGGCAGGCTATCCTCCCGAGCAGTGATTAAGAGAATAAGAGAGTGCCCCCGTCCTCAAAACCTTGAGAGGCGGGGGCGTGTTATAGAGATATANACNGTAAACGTTTCAACTCATGACACCTAATTCATCCTTCGACATCAAGCTTCGCCGCGACATTACCAACATCATGAATTTCATNGTGCTGGTGCTCTCGGTGGTAATGATTGTGTGGATTTCGATCGACACNTTNAATAATGTGGAATTTCTCGAAAGCACNTCCTACATGAACTTTCAGTTCTGGGTGTGTATGTTCTTTATTCTCGATTTTTTCGTAGGGCTTTTCTTTGCCGAGAGGAAGTGGAAATATTTTCGCAACCGGTTGCTGTTTCTGCTTCTGTCGATACCCTACCTTAATATAGTGCGTCACACCGGCATCACGCTCACCCCCGACGCCCTCTACTTCGTGAGGTTTATTCCCTTGGCGCGCGGCGCTCTTGCTATGGCTATCGTGATGAGCTATGTGTCGTCAAATGCCGTTACGAGCCTCTTTGTGTCATATATCGTGATAATATTGCTGATCACCTATTTCTGCTCGCTGATATTCTTCCAGCGCGAATATCCGGTCAATCCCCAGGTTAATTCTTATTGGACCTCCTTGTGGTGGACCTGCATGTATATCACCACCGTGGGATGTAACATATCGCCTGTGACGGCGGCCGGCAAGATAATAGCGGTGGCGCTTCCGGTGTGCGGCATGATAATGTTCCCCCTCTTCACCGTCTACCTCACCAACTACGTGACCCGCAACATCAAAAACTCCAACAAGCACGACAACTAAATTCCTATAAGGCATATAGGCCCTATAGGCCCTATAGGCCTTATAAGCCCTATACTTTAAAATAAGAAAACAGGCGTTTGTCTTCTCGACATACGCCTGTTTTATAGTACAAATAAAATGTTTCAAAAACTACTATTTAATGCGGTTCAAATTTGCATTATGAAATCAGACAATGATATAATGATTGATTGCAGATTGGTCTTTTAACTAAGCGAGGGCGCAAACTCTGTCGAAACGGTGTTTCTGTCGGTTTGCGATGCAAAGTTAATATGCCGTTTTCACATTGCGGTGTCTGTGGTGTTACAATGCTGTTGCAATATTATTTTTCTTCGTTTTTGTTGTCATTATTGTCTGAAGCGTCCTCTTCGGGGTCCCATTTGGGGAGGGTGAACATAAATTCCAGACCGCCCATGCTTCGGTTGTGAGCCGATATGGTGCCACCGTGAGCTTCGACGGTGTTTTTGACAATAGGAAGTCCGAGACCTGTGCCACCCACCTTGCGCGAGCGGCCCGAGTCTTCGCGATAGAATCGCTCGAAGATTCTCGAAAGGTTCTGGGGATTAACGCCCACGCCGTCGTCATAGAAGGCAAAGGTATAGAATCGGGGTGTCTCGACCACGAGTCTCAGACCCATATTCTTGCCTTTGGAGTGGATGGCGGCGTTTTTCACGAGGTTTGACAACATGGCGCTGAGCAGGTGGGCATTACCTTTCACATGGCAATTGGCCGGAAGCGAGTAGGAGAATGTCATGTCTCCGGCCATACCGGCGTCAACAATATCGTTGTCGAGGGTAAACACAAGTTCGTGGAAGTCAACATCCTCAACCGGTATCTGACCACCGTCTTCCAGACGGGTGATCTCGGAGACGTCGCTGAGCAGTCTCACGAGGCGCTCGATATTGTCAGACGCGCGGGTAAGGAAGCGGGTGCGTG
>WFLX010368440.1_pt1 | contig 13986 bp, 12 predicted proteins | sample 4967041 | NCBI WGS metagenome assembly WFLX01 (sample SAMN12857096, study PRJNA449069) | gut metagenome | isolation source: stool from male and female vole | host: Microtus ochrogaster | place: USA:Florida | collected 2017
CCTTCGGACAATCCAAGTTCGAAAGCTGCTTCCGACGTAAGTTCACCCTGATTCGAGAATGTTGGAAGAATTTCAGGAAGAAGGGAGGAATCAAAACCGTAGTAATCCATCAGGAAGTTGGGCCTGCAAATTGTTAAGCACACCCGCAAAGTTTGCCAAAGGCGCCTGCATAGAGCCGAGCATCTTTGCAACGAGTTCTTCCCTCGAAGGCATGCTTGCAAGCGCTTTCGCGCCCGACTTGTCCACGTACGCATTATCTACGAACGCGCTCTTTAAAACGATTTTTCCTTCAAGATCTTTTGCCGCGTTTACCATCAGCTTTGCAGCTCCGGTTTCGTCAGCGCCGAAAGTTACAGCCGTGGGACCGTTGAGGTCTGCGTCGAAATCTTTATAGCCTAAATCGTTGAAAGCCTTTCTTACAAGTGTGTTTTTATAAACCTTGTATTCACAGTTTGCCTGCTTGCACTTGTTACGAAGTTCGGAAACTTCGGCAACGGTGAGTTTGTTGTAGTCAACCAAAACTACCGACTTTGCCGCTTTAATCTTTTCGGTTATTTCCTGAACTACGACTTTTTTAGCTTCAAAATTAGCCGACAAATTTATTACCTCCCGTTAGATTTTATAAAATAATTCCTCGTGCGCAAAGTGACACGAGGAATTTGAAATAATCGCTTATTTAAAAAACCCGTCACCTGAGCGGGAAATTAAGCGTAAACGCGCCCGCCGTCTTCGGCACAGAAAAATTTATTTACTTTGTAAGTATAGTCCGACTTTTTTTAAAAGTCAACTACTTTTACACTTGTTTCTCAAAAACGCAGAGATACGAGCAAGACAAGGCAAGCGAGCATTTTCGACGGGGAGTTTACTTTGAGGTAAATGACCCGAGAAAAGCGGAGCTTAACGCCGTATTGCGAAGTATATATGCGTTTTTAGTTTTTAACCCTTATTATAGGTAACCTTAACGCCGGGGCCCATAGTCGATGCAACCGTTACGCTCTTGATGTACTGACCCTTTGAAGTTGCGGGCTTCGCCTTTACGATTGCGTCCATAAGCGCGTTGAAGTTTTCAACTATCTTTTCGGTTCCGAACGACTTCTTGCCGATGGGGCAGTGAATAATCGCGGTCTTGTCAAGACGGTATTCAACTTTACCNGCTTTAACTTCNTNNACGGCTTTCGCAACGTCCATNGTNACGGTACCCGACTTNGGGTTGGGCATNAAGCCCTTNGGTCCGAGGATACGNCCNATNCNACCNACCATACCCATCATATCGGGGGTGGTAATCATAACGTCGAAGTCGAACCAGTTCTGGGACTGAATGCGCTGAATGGTCTCTTCCGCGCCGACGTAATCCGCGCCAGCCGCGGTCGCCGCGTCAGCCTTGTCGCCCTTCGCGATAACGAGGACTTTCTTGGTCTTACCGGTGCCGTTGGGAAGGACTAAAACGCCGCGGACCTGCTGGTCTGCCTGTCTGGGGTCAACGCCCAAACGTACGTGTAATTCTATAGTTTCGTCAAACTTTGCCTTTGCGGTATCGAGAACGATTTTAACCGCTTCGCCCAAATCGTAGGACTTGGAAGGGTCGTAGGATTTAATGCTTTCAGCGTACTTTTTTGCTAACTTCATAATCTTACTCCTCCACCGTTACGCCCATAGAGCGCGCCGTTCCTTTAATCATCGATTTAGCTGCTTCCAAATCGGTGCAGTTCAAGTCGGGCATTTTGGTCTTTGCGATTTCCTCAACCTGCGCTTTGGTCAGCTTGCCGACCTTGTCGCGGTTGGGACGCGCGCTTGCCGTTTCCAGACCCAGCGCCTTCTTGATAAGAACGGGCGTGGGGGGAGTTTTCAGCTCGAACGTGAAACTTCTGTCCTGATAGATGGTAACTACGCAGGGAATGATAAGTCCTGCCTGCGCTGCCGTCTTCGCGTTGAATTCCTTGGTAAAGCCGGGTATGTTAATACCGTGGGGGCCGAGCGTAGAACCTACGGGGGGCGCGGGGGTTGCTTTACCGGCAGGAAGTTGCAGTTTGACTACCGCGGTAATCTTTTTTGCCATTTTTTATTTCCTCCGTGTGGTGTTTGCGAACGCGTCAGTGCTAAAAAAATTTAACGCGCTCTCCCACAAATATGTTCACGAAAATTTGCGTTGCAAATTTTCCGTGAGATTGCTATTGTACGGCTTACGCCGTCGGTACGTCGTAAAGCGGCTTAACGGCGGAAATCAATCCCGCCTTGCCGCTTTTCGGCATTAGTAATTTATTAGTTTAGTCTGCTATCTTTTTTATTTGGATATATTCAACCTCAACGTCCGTAGTTCTGCCGAACATTTCGATGTTGATCTTCGCTTTCTGCGCGGCGTCGTTCAACTCGGTAATGGTGCCGGAGAAGCCTTCCAGAGGACCTGCGTCAACGCTTACCTTGTCGCCTACGGCGAACTCGCCCTCGACAACCCTTTCTTCAAGACGCATCTTGCGGATTTCGCCTTCCTTCAAAGGAATGGGTCTGCCCTGCGGACCGCAGAAGCCGGTTACTCCCCTCGTGTTGGTTATCCAGTACCAAAGCTGGTTGGAGTATATCATTTTAATAAAAACGTAGCAGGGAAGCAGCTTGCGCTCGACAATCTTGCGCTTGCCGTTCTTCTCTTCTATGGTCTGCTCCATGGGAATTTTCACATCGAAAATCATGGACTGCAGATTGTTGTTTTCAATAAGCCTTTCAAGGTTGTCCTTCACCATCGACTCGTAGCCGGCGTAGGTGTGAAGAATATACCAGCAGGGCGTCGTCGTAACGTCTACCATCTCTTATTCTCCGAACCCCTTGATATTGGTTATTAACTGTAAAAGCTCCTGCAAACCGTAGTTGATAGCGGTAACTATTACCGTAAACACTACGACCACGACCAGAACCACGCAGGTACCTTTCAATACTTTGGGGAAAGTAGGCCAGGTCACCCTTTTCAGCTCGGAAAAGGTCTCTTTGAGCTTTCTGCCCATACGCACGAATACGTTAGGCTTTTTTTCTTTATTGTCGTTTTTGGCTGCCATAAACAACTCCCTGAATTACTTCGTTTCCTTATGCTCCGTGTGTTTCTTGCAGAAGGGGCAGTATTTTGAAATAGTAAGCCTGTCAGGATCGTTACGCTTATTCTTATAGCTGTCGTAATTCCTGTGCTTACATTCGGTACATTCAAAAGTTATTTTAGCCCTTGTTGATGCTTTCATTATGGAAAACTCCGTACAAAAAAATTACACCCCCGATTCGAGTGCCTTTTGAGTTTAACATACAATCAAACGGTTGTCAACCTTTTTTATTGTAATAAACGCAAAAAATTTGAAACTTCACCGAGGTCAGCTTATTAAATTTCAAGTTTGATTAGAGCGTATTTCAATTAACCGCAAACGCAATTAAGATACGGAACAAACGAAGTTTGCCGCCCGGCGGAAAACCGTCGGGCGGACATTTAAGTTTGATTTGCAGTAAGTCAATCAATAGTTACAGCATTTAAAATACGCATCAAGCATTGCTTGTCAAGCGGAACGCTTGTTACTCGTTGTAAGCGTCGTAGAACCCGTCGAGATCGGAAAACTCCGGATTTCCGGAACTTTCGCCGCGCTCTCTGCGCAANGGCTTCTGNGTGGTGTCGACCGTAGTAGTAGTCGTAATCACCGCGTCGGGCGGATACATCGCCGAAGCGCTTGCGCTCTCCTCGGTTATCTGCGGCACTTCCGGCGCCTTAACTTCGGCAGGTTCGGCNGTCTTGTTCATGCTCTGCCAGATAGCCACCGCAAGCGCGCCTATCTTCTGCATATCGCCGCCCAACGCGTTGCCGTCGAACTGCTGCGGGGGATAAGCGTAACGGCTTTCCGCGCGTACTCTTGCAAGCTCGGCTTCCATTCTTGCGCGCTCCGCTTCCGANCGCGCGCGTTCAAGCTCCGCCCTCATGTGCGCCTCGTTTTCGGCTTTAAGTCTGATAAGCTCCGCAGCCGCCACGGGATCGTTTGCGAATGCCGCCGCCTGCTGATAACCTGCGCCCATATTCTGCCGCGCTTTAATTTCCGCAAGCTCCGCCTTTATCTCTGCAAGCACCGANCCGTCCGCAGGCGCCTGCATAGTCTGCGCAGGCATTGCCTGTTGAGCGGGTTGTTGCGTTTGAGGCTGCGTAGGCATTGCCTGCATTGCCATTGAAGCCATACCTGCGCCCGCCATGCCCGACTGCATGCGTATCTTTTCAAGCTCCGCCTGCTGTTTCGCCATAGCAAGCTCGCGCTCCGCCTGCATTTTTTCCTGCTGTATTCTGCGCTCGTCTTCGCGGCGCTGACGCTCCTCTTCCTTGCGCGCCTTTATCTCTTCGCGCTGTTCCTTGGTCTTTCTGCGCTTTACGCATACCGCGATTATTATAATCAGCAGTATCAGCACCGCAAGTCCTATTAAAAGCCACGCCCACATAGGAAGTCCGAGCATAATCTTGTTCATAAAGCCTTTTAATACGCCCAGCGCAGCCGCCGCGCCGCTCTGCGGTACGGTGTATGACGCAAAGTCGGATATTGTCGTTTCGTTTTCGAACACGAAGTTCTCCGCGCCCGTTCCCAAAAGCTGCGCCTTTACGAAGTAGGTCGAACCCCCTTTAAGCACGTCGCCGTCGCCGAGGTGGTCGCTCGCCTTGTCGGGATAGTNNAGATAGTTGANATNGATANCGAGTCCNNCGGTAAGTTCNCCCGGAATTTTATATACCGCGCCGTNCTTGNCNNTCAGGNNCCAACCNNAAACCTTNAAAACGTAAGGGTTAATTTTCCAGTTAAGATACGCAACCGTACCGTCCGCCGTCCAGTCCGCGGCATCGTCCGCAAGCGCGTATTTCGCCAACGCCTTCGCGGTCGATTTTTCCGAACTGTTTTCCCAGCAGTAGTTGGGGTTGGTAATGGTGAGCGTCGCTCTGTAAGCACCCGCGTACTTCACGCCCTCGTACTTTTCGCCGGGTACGATTTTAGCGATATCCTTATATTCCGTATAGCTTCCGCCGAGGTATTGCGTCAAATCGACGAACGTATTATTGAACGTAATTTCGCCGACCGTAGGCAGAGCTATCGCCTTGGGCAGTATAGTCACCTTTATCCACTCGTTCATTAAAACGTAGTCGTCTTCAAGGCTTGCGTCAAGCGCGAATTTAATTACGTAGTCGCCCGCGTCCGTAGGCAGCCCTTCAAGCTCGTTGCCGTCCTCGGGTTTTTCGCCCTTGTAATACGTAACGGTAAAGTCTAAATTCTGACCGTCGTCGCCCGTAACTTTCAGACCGTCTTTGCCGTACAGTCCGTTGCCGCTGTATACCGCGGTAATGCCTTCGGTCTTGCCGTCAACCGTTGCAGTCGCAATAGTTTTGTCGCTGCCCGTTTCAAAGGTAGTCGAAGGGGTTGCGCCGCCGTCCGAAAGTTCGTAGTTGCCGGCATGCTCTGTCTTAATATAAGCCTCTACTTTGTAGTGCCTTATATCGGTCATTGTGGCGGAATCTTTTATATCGTCAAGCGTGACTTCCGCGCCGCCGTTATCCATGTCGTAGTATTTGTATTCCACGTAATTGGCGTGTTTGTCGGAAAGGCTCAAAACCATTGCGATAAACTTTCCGCTGCCGTTGTCATTGGTAAAGTCTTCTACCTGCGGTTTCCACTGGGTGAACAGATTTTTCGCCTTTATCTCAAAGTTAAGAGTAAGCTCCGCCGGCGCTTTGAAATTTACCGTGTCGTATTCGTAATACGCCTTGTTTACGGTAATCGTATACGGTCCTACTTCTTTCTTGCTGTCGCCGCTGTACGTAGAAGCAAGTTTAAAGCCCTGCGGAAGAGACGTCGCTTTTACGCGGATCTTTATACTTAAACCGTCGTTATAGTCCACTGCGGAAGAGTATTCTTTCCACTCGTTGCCGTTGTCCGTGCTGTACTCCCACTTTACGCCCGACAAATCGATATCGCCCTGAACAATTTTCCAATTGAAAGTCAAAGTTGTCGTTGCCGACTTGTTGCCGTCGCCGTCGTCGAAAAGTTTGGTGGAGTCATTGCTCTTTAACGATACGGTGGTCGTATATGTATCAACCGTGCTTCCCTTCTCGTTAGTATATCCCGTGACTTCAATATAATCCTGGTCATCGGGGATTACTACCGCAACGCTGTATTCTGTGTTCAGTTTATATTTCAGCTCTGTACCGTCGGTGATGTCGCCCTTTTCGGTACCGTTTTCCGAGTAAGTCCANTCGAAANCGGTACTCGCCGTTGACGAAGTCACTTCAAATTCATAATAATTCTTTGCGGGCAGNTTGTAGTTCGCGTTATCGCCCGTAGAACCGTTCANNNCNACGTAAAGTGANTGCTTACCTACGGATATATTAGTCGGCATAGTAATTGCCGTCGAATTTCCGGTTGTCGCGCCGGTTAAGTTTTTACTGATGTCGTCGTAATAGAAAATCAGTGAAAGATTATCAGTNGNAAGTCTGCCGTCCGTCACGGTAATCGTTGCCGTTTCGCCGGCTTCCCATACCGCTTTATTCGATTTCAANGAAGANCAGGTGAAAGTAAGCCCCAACTCTTTTTGAGTTATTTCAAATTTAGCCNTTCTTGTTCCGTTGCCGCCGGTTTCATCGCCCCAGACGTAATTATCCTCGTCGCGCANTTTAANGGTAACCGNATACTGGTCTACATACGTAGCGTTAAAACTGCCNGTAGTATCCGTCCACGCATTGCCGTCNGCGTCCGTTACGGCGCTTGCATTTGCAGAAACGGTTGAAGTGATACTGTCCGTTTTTATGTTCGTTGCATTAAAGTACATAAGCGCAAACGTCTGCGCCGAGCCTGAATATTCCTTTGCTGCGGGCGCAACAGGCACGGTAACGGTNACGGGNTTAATTGTAAAGACAATGGTCTTTTCACCTGCGCCGCCGCCGCTCCACCTTATATCGGCGTCAACGGCAGACTGTTTAAGGTTGAATTTTACGGTATAAGTTCCCGCTTTTGTAGCAACGAGCGTTCCGTTAACCGTAGTCGTGTCCAAANTATAGTCGCTTGAATTAATGGTATTATTATAAAGATCTACTGCTTCAACGGTGGTATCAATGTTTTTGAGCGCCGTTATATAGTTTACGGTATTATAAGTAGAAATTGTAGGGCTATCATACGTAAAGCCGAAAGTTTTAGACTGTCCGTCATAATTAAATTCGGTATCGCCGTCGGCGGTAGGCGCGCTTATGCTTGCCACGCTCTCCACAATACAGCTGTTAAAAGTCAAAGAACCTGTATATGTGTAACCGCCTGAAGCGTCGCTTGCAAGAAAGTAGTAACAGTTGTAAACGCTGACGGTTGTTTCACTGTCCGTATTGTTATACAGAGAAACGCCGTTTGTAGAATAATGCGAACCGAAATTTAAAGCTACCGACGTATTATTCATATTAAACTTTAATCCGCTAACGTTCGGATTTGCTGAAGTGGATGAAATAAGTATCATATAATCCGCATTAGCGTTTTCCCACCAGTTATCTGAAATACCTTCTATACGACCGTTTGGACCCGATATTACGAATTTATAATCCATTTTAACAGTATAAACTGTATGCGCGGGAATTTTAACGCTTAAAGTTACAGGAATAGCTATAACGGATATTCTCGTCGTAGTACCGTCAGTTTTAATTGATACGGATGCCGAATTTGCGCCTATATTAGCAGAAAAGTTAGTGTAAGCCGTACTTGACATATCAGAATTAACGGATATTTGTGCCGGCCAGTTAGTTTGGCATTTATAATATAGCGCGCTACCGAACGTTACCGTAGGCGTATTCGTAGCGGCGTTTGCCGTTTTCGTGTCGTTTCTACCCGAAAAAGGCAACAGAAAAGCACAGCATAATAATGCTGCGCATATTAAAGACAGTATTAAAGACAGCCAAAACCTCTTGTTTTGACTTAAATCAGAAAGGTCGCACCCCCCCCCCTATGCGGGTTACGTTGCTGTATCTTTTCATTGTTCTTTTCTCCTCGTTTCTGAATATGAAACTATTAGTATTGAGATTATAACACGGGTTTTCGACATTTTCAAGCCTTTTTTTCAAAAAATAAAAACTTGTGGTTGCCAAATTTTACAACCACAATATATTGTGTATGTCTTCGATATTTCCGTATCTTTTTTGCCGTTTTGACCGCTTTACTCCCCTCAAATCAAGCGAGCCTTACGCTCGGCGGCGTATCTTAATCGCTCCTTTTGTCCGCTTTACTCCCCTCAAATCAAACAAAAACAACTGCAAAAAGGTAAACATTGACAAACAATGTATTATATGGTAAAATATAACAGATAATATAAATGAGGTATTTATGTTTAACAGCGAACTTTTCCGCCTGCGCATTTTAAGGCTGGGCGCAATACTGGGCAACTACGCCATTCTCGGCGGCGTGCTTCTGTTTCTCTTGGGGCTGCTGCCCGCGGCAACCTTTATATTCTTCGTTTTCGCAGTATTCGTAGTCGTACTAATAATTTTGGTATGGCTGCTGACTCTGGGACAGCTTTTCCCCTTCCCCGAAACTTCTATGTTTGACGCGACCGGACCCATTTTCGAGGCGCTGTCAAAATTTTCGCACGCGTGCGCGCCCTACCTGTTTGCGTTTACGGCGGCGTTTGCGATAGCTTCAATAATTATCGCAGCAATCTTCGGAAAGAAACGCGTCGGAAGAATTGTCTGCTCTTCGATAATGCTGGGCTTTGCCGTAATAGGTATGGTATTAGTTTACACCGTAGGAGGTATTACGCTTTGAACAAGATATTTCTGAAAATGCCGCCCCACGACTTTAAAAACCCTACCGTAAAGATTGACGGCAAAACAATTAACTTTAAAAAACAGAGCAACGGCGAGTACGCCGCAACTTACGAAACCGAAAAGGACAGCGTTGAACTTACCGTAACCAAACTGCACGAGGCAAGCGGCAAACTGTGGTTTTTATGGGCGTTCTTCTTTTTCGTAATAGGCTGTTTCGGAATTTTCGACCCCCGCTACGACTACCGTTGCCGCGCGGTTGATTTTAAACTGAAACTCGATTTAAAAGAGCAGACCAATTTAAAACTGCACTTTATAAAATTTTCCGAAGGCGGCAGAGCTATCGACTGCGTGCGCGACTGCCCCGCGGAGGAAATTACAAACTACTATTACACCGATATGCAGGCTAAAAAGAAGCTGAAAATTTTCAAAATCATAAAGCCCTTTGTCTGGCTTGCAATCATCGCCCTTGCGGTATACCTTATCGTAAAAGCAATCATCGGCTAAACGTTCCGTTTAATCNCGTNNCTTAATTGCGGTNGCGTTTGATTATCTTGCAGCAAATCAAACAGGCAATGCCTGACAGACAATGTCTGTTCCGTATCTTAATTGGGTTGTCTTGCGATTGAGTTACGCTCCCGTCAAACTTGAATACAAACATCTTATTTATCTCTAATTTAAAGCCGCCCGACGGTCTCCGTCGGGCGGCTTTTCGTTTTATTTTTGATATGAGTTTACTCGGTTTACGGCTATGCAATTAAGATACTCGATTAAACCGTAGGTTCATTTCCAGCCCCAGATTACACGGCAGCGTTTTTTAACCAACAGTCCGCCGGTGACGTCCCAGTCGGCGTCCCAGNCTTCGGGTCTGGAATACTCTTCGCAATACACTGTTATATTTTTACAGCCGGCAAAAATTCTCTTGCCGAGCTTTGTCACGCTTTTGGGAATAAAAATCTCGCGCAGTACGGTGCAGTCTTCAAACGCGTTTTTTTCAATAACCTCAACACCGTCGGGCAAAATTACTTCGGTCAGACTTTTACAGTTAGAAAACGCGGCTACGCCTATCGACTTTAAATTCTTGGGCAGCTTTAACTCCGCAAGGCGCAAACAGTAAGCAAAAGCGAGGTCGGGAACGGTTTCGATATTGTCGTTAAGCCGCGCCGTTTCAAGCGCGGAGCAGTCCATAAACGCGCTTTCGCCTATCGTTGCCGCGTTTTGCATGTCGATACCGGTCAGACTGTCGCAGCCGTGAAAAGCGCTTTCGCCAAGCTCGCAGCCCTCGGGAATACGCACCTCGGCAAGACTGCGGCAGCCCGCAAAAGCCGACGCGCCTACCACTTTCAGGCTCTGCGGAAACACCGCGCTTTCAAGGTTTTCGCAGTCTAGAAAAGCGCACTCGGCAATCTCTTCAAGCCCCTCGGGAAAGACGATAGACTTCGCCTTGCAAAGACTGCCCACGAAAACGCTGTCGCCTATCTTTTTTACGCCGTCCGGAATAATAATTTCGTCGCGGTTGTAATCGTCGAAAAAAGTAAGTTCGCCGTCCTCGACGGTGTATAATTCGTTATCTTCGTTTAAATTTTCCATAGCGGTGATTTTTAGTTTGCCGCCCCGCGAGGAACTCGCGGGGCGGCTTTGAATTAGAGATAAATAAGATATTTGTTTTTAAGTTTGACCGAAGCGTAACTCCACCGCAAAACAACGTAATCAAGATACGCCGCAGGCATTGCCTGTTTGACATGCGGTTTTGCCGTTCACCGGCTCCGCAGTTAAGATACGCCGCCAAGCCTTCGGCTTGNTAGTTGNGGNTGCNGCCGCTAGTGGTGAACGCGNACTGGTCTCTGTCCTCAGGGAAGATGGGACCGGAAATTACGGGCAGGTTCAGAGGCGCGATAAACGCGTTTGCCGTAAGGTTGGTAACCGCCGAACGCAGATAGGGATAAATAATCTTGGTGCCTTCGATTACGAAGTTTCTCTCCTCTTTCTCGTTGCGAAGGTCGGTTACTTCGAACACGCCTACAAGGGTCGCGTTAATATCGAAGGGCTTCGGCTCGCTCTCGGTGGACTCGATCTTTACCGAAAGCGCGATAAAGTTGAGTTTGTCGTTGCCGTTAACCTTTCTTACCTGTCTGGAAAACTGGGGTTTGATGTCCAGCTTGTCCTCGGGATTGAGTTTTACGCGGTTTAATTTGAAAGCCAGCTCTTCAGCCGTGATGCCTTTAAAATCGATTTTCATTGTTTTTGTTTCTCCTACGAAATATAGTTCTATTATAATAATAAACCGTTCGCCTGTCAATTAAACCCGTAAAATAAACCCAAATTTATTGATTATATTTTCAAGGTATTATATAATTTAGCCGTATGAAGGTTAATCTGGACGATTTACGCGCGCTTCTGCTTTCGGTTGAAAAGCCTTCGCGCTATACCGGCGGCGAATTCGGCGCGCCCGAACTCAAAGAGGGCGACCTCAATTTCTGCCTTTGCTTCCCCGATTTATACGAAGTCGGCATGAGCAATTTAGGCATAAAAATAGTCGCCGAAAGCCTGCAAAAACGGGGCTTTTGCGCCGACTTTTGTTTTGCGCCGGCGGAAGATTTCGGTCGTGGTCTTAAAAATCCGGGCGTTCCTCTCTACTCGCTCGGGCTTAAAAAACCGCTCGCGGAGTTCGATATACTGGGCTTTTCCATGCAATTCGAGCTGTCCTATACAAACCTTCTGTACATGCTCGATTTAGCCGGAATTCCCCTCTTGCGCAAGGACCGCAGGGGCGGAAACTATCCTCTTATAACTATCGGCGGACCGTGTGCCGTAAACCCCGAACCGCTTGCCGATTTTGTAGATATGGTATTTATCGGCGACGGCGAAAAGGTTGACGCGGACGTCTGCGAACTTTATTTAAAACACGGCGGCAAAACGCAGGAGTTTTTCAAAGCCGCGTCCCTACTCGACGGGGTGTATATCCCCGAACTCACCGCTCCGGTATACGAGGACGGAAAGCTTACCGGCTTTGACGGAATTTCCAAAGTTAAAAAGGCGCAGATAGCAGATTTGGACGGCGCGGTTTTTCCCGAAAAGTTTGCCGTACCAAACTGCGAAAGCGTCCATGACAGGGCGGTCATAGAAGTTATGCGCGGTTGCTACCGCGGCTGCCGTTTTTGTCAGGCGGGGTTTATTTACCGTCCCGTCCGTCCGCGTAGCGTCCAAACTCTGACGGCGCAGGCATGCTCGCTGATTAAAAACTCTGGCTACGACGAGGTGAGCCTCAACTCCCTTTCCACCGGCGACTATCCCGCTTTGCGCGAGCTTTTAAAAAGCCTTAAAACGAACCTTCCCGAAGGCACGCGGTTAGCCCTGCCCTCGCTGCGCGTGGACAGCTTCGAGGGCAACTTTGCGCAGGATTCCAGAAAGGTCTCATTGACCTTTGCGCCCGAAGCGGGCAGTCAGAGACTGCGCAACGTCATCAACAAGGACGTTACCGAAGAGGAAATTTTACGCGCGGCGGAAAGCGCGTTCGATGCGGGTTACTCGGCGGTCAAGCTGTACTTTATGCTGGGTCTGCCGACCGAGTGTGACGACGACCTGAAAGAGATAGGAAAAATCTGCGCGTATATTAAGGGCGCTTACAGAAAGAAGCCCCGTCGGAAACAGCTGCGCATTTCGGTGTCCTGCTCCACCTTTATCCCCAAGCCCTTCACCCCCTTTCAGTGGGAAGGACAGATTACCGGAGAGCAGATGGAAGAAAGGCGGCGCGCGCTCATCGACGGCATGAACGTAAAGGGCGTAATACTCAACTGGAGCGACGACTTTACCGCCCGTCTCGAAGCGGTTCTTGCGCGCGGCGACAGAAAGCTTTCGCAAGTAATTTTAAACGCCTATAACAACGGCTGCAAGTTCGACGGCTGGGACAAGCAGCTAAATAAAGAGGGCTGGGAAAAGGCGTTTGAACAAGCGGGAATTCCACCCGAAGAATACACGCGCGAGCGCGGCGAAGACGAAGTTCTGCCCTGGGATTTTATCGATATAGGCGTGACCAAAAAATTTCTGCTGTCCGAACGGCGCAGGGCGTACGCCGGCGAGGTTACGGGAAGTTGCCAAAGTTCCTGCAAGGGCTGCGGCATGCAGAAAAACTGTCCCGCCGCTCGTCGCGGCTAGGTAAAATTTGTAAGCGTTAGCCCAAAGGGCAAACGCTTTACTCTGATACCTGCCGCTCCTCTTCGCAAAAATTTTTATTAAAAATTTTTGCGATAAATCAGATAAGGTAAAAAATTTATGATAGCTTTCAGATACACCAAAACGGACGGCGCGGAGTACCTCTCCCACCTCGATTTGCTGCGGCATATCTGCCGAACCTTCAAGCGCGCAGGGATAGAACTCAAACGCAGCGAGGGTTTTAACCCCCACCCTAAAATTTATATGAACAATCCTCTGGGGCTGGGGATTAAATCGCTTGCGGAATACTGCGCGGCGGACTGCGAATTCGACGGCGACTTTATAGCCGCGTTCAACGCAAACTCTCCAAAGGGCGTAAAGTGTACCGCCTGCAAAATTTTGGACTTCAACCCCAACTACGCCTACACAATACATAGCTGCGGCTACGCGGTTAAGGGGATAAATAAATTCGACCCCGAAGACTTTTTCAGCCGCGAAAAAATTATAATCGAAGACTCGCGCGGACGCGAAGTTGATATACGGCAACGCGTTTACGCGTTAGAGGTCAAAGACGGCGAAATAACTTTTACTCTGGGCTGCGGCGAAAAAAATCTGCGCCCCGACCTTTTCTGTAAATATCTTGAAAAAACTTACGGCGGCAACGCTTACGGACTTATAAAAATAAACGCCGACGGCGATTACGTTTTTTAAAAGGTGCAAAATGTCTAAAAGGACGATATACTTTAACAACTATTGCGGTTACGACCAGGCTGCTGTGACCGAGGACGGAAAGCTCATAGAGTTCAACTTTGAGAAGCGGAGCGACGGCGCGGTCGTCGGCAACGTATACAAGGGCAGGGTTGAAACGGTGCTGCCCGGTATGCAGGCGGCATTTATAAACTGCGGACTTGCGCGCAACTGTTACGTTTCCGCGGAGGACGTAATTCCCGACGCGGTAAATCTGGGAGCGGACGGCGTACAGCCCTCTTTCCCCGAACTTAAAGAGGGCGACGAAATTATCGTGCAGGTAATAAAACCGCCCGTCGGCAAAAAGG
>WFLX010222568.1_pt1 | contig 13985 bp, 9 predicted proteins | sample 4967041 | NCBI WGS metagenome assembly WFLX01 (sample SAMN12857096, study PRJNA449069) | gut metagenome | isolation source: stool from male and female vole | host: Microtus ochrogaster | place: USA:Florida | collected 2017
TTTGTTGGCATTTGTTGTGGGTAATATTGTGCAAATTGGGCTTTGCCATAAAATGCGAGCAGAAAACAATCAAAGGTTCATGACCTTTTTTGGCAATGTAAAAGAGCTGTATCCTGACATTCGAGAGGAAGAATGGGTACAGCTTTTAAATGGATTAGGAAATGAAGAAAAGGGACAGGAAATTTTGGAGCATTATGGCATTTTCTTAGATAATGATACTTTTGCCGCTCAGGAGAAAAGATTGCGTCAAAGCCTTATGTTTTTTAATCTGAATATGCTCTTTTTTTGTGCGGGAGTTTTTGGATGTGTGATTTATTATCTGCAAAAACGCCAGAGTAAAATCAATAGGCTGTCTACCTATATGCAGAAGCTGGAACAGGGAGAATACGCCTTAGAAATAAAAGACAATACAGATGACGAACTGAGCGCACTGAAAAATGAATTGTATAAGCTGACGGTTCTTTTGAAGGAACAAGCTGATTACGCGAAAAAACAAAAGCTTGCGCTGGCGGATTCGGTGTCGGATATTTCTCATCAACTGAAAACACCTATTACTTCTGTGATGGTGTTGGTAGATAATCTTTCGGAAAGTACGAATATGAGCGAGACTGTCAGAAGGCAGTTTTTTCAAGAGATAACCAGACAGCTTACCGGCATTACATGGTTGGTCACAACCCTTTTAAAATTGTCCAGACTGGATGCCGGCGCCGTGGAGCTGGAATATAAGGAGATAGCGCTTAAAACTCTGTTACATGAGGTTGCGGATAATTTGGAGATTATGGCGGATTTAAAGCAGATTACACTGTATTTGAATATCACGCAGGAGATTACAATTACAGGTGATTATCACTGGCTGAAGGAGGCGTTTACTAATATTGTGAAGAACGCAATTGAGCACAGTCCGGAAAACGCACAGATTGATATAAAGGTACAGGATAATACGGTATATACCATGGTATCAATAAGGGATTGCGGAGAGGGAATTCCGGTAGAGGAACAGAAGCATATTTTTGAAAGATTTTATCAAAGGAAGTCAGGAGCTGAGAATCGAACGGGCAGATATGCAAAGGAGGAGAGTGTCGGCATTGGACTGGCGCTTGCAAAGGAAATCGTAGAGCGGCAAAGAGGCTATATAACTGTGGAATCCAAAGAAGGAGAGGGAACGGTATTTTTTATAAAATTGATAAAATAGGAACATTGAGAGCGTGCGGCAAAGATGAATTATAACGTTAAAAATTTGAAAATGTCACGGAAATGTCACTCAAGCTTTATACAATAAAGTCGAAAAAGTAATTTCGGTAAAGAAAGGATGAACTGAGGACATGGAGATTTTGAGGACAGAACATTTGGTGAAGGTATACGGCAAGGGAGAAAATCGAGTTGACGCAGTAAATGACGTGAATATTTCAGTGGAACGGGGAGAGTTTGTGGCGATTGTAGGAAGCTCAGGCAGCGGAAAGTCCACGCTTCTCCATATGTTGGGCGGAGTTGACAGACCTACTTCCGGCAGAGTGTTGATTGAGGATAAGGATATTTACAAGCTAAACGATGACAAATTGGCGATTTTTAGGAGAAGACAGGTCGGCTTGATTTATCAATTCTACAATCTGATTCCGGTGCTGAATGTGGAAGAGAATATGACACTGCCTTGTGAACTGGACGGAAAAAAGCCTGACAAGGAATACTTTAAGGAATTGACAGAAACGCTGGGTTTGGCCAAGCGTCTAATGCATCTTCCCAATGAGCTGTCAGGTGGACAGCAGCAGAGAGTAGCTATCGGAAGAGCTATGATGAACAGACCGGCAATTCTTTTGGCGGACGAGCCTACGGGAAATCTGGACAAAAAAGCAAGCGACGAGATTGTGGAGCTGTTAAAGCTTTCCAATAGGCAGTACAAACAGACAATCGTGATGATCACACATGATTTGGAAATTGCCAAGCAGGCGGACAGGGTGCTTATTATTGAGGATGGGTGTATATTGAATGACAGAAAGAGCGGGGTGGAGGTATGAATGTGTTAAAGAAATTGACATACCGCTCTTTAAAAAAGAATCGTAAGCGCACGGCGGTGACTATAATAGGAATTATTCTTGCAACAGCACTGTTGACGGCGGTTGCCAATATGGCGGAGAGCATGCGGGAAAGCGCAATTGCGCATGAGAAGCAGACGAGCGGAGATTTTCATTATTTATTTCAAGGGGTGGCAGCGGACGATTTAAAGTATTTTGAGAATAACCAGAATATTGAAAGGCTCGGATATGGTGTTGTACTGGGTTACGCGCCTTTGGAAGGGTGTATAAATGAGGATAAACCTTATTTGTATGTCTGCGCATATGATGAAAGTAGTGTAAAGTCGGCAGGTCTGCGGTTGACAGACGGCAGAATGCCGGAAAACGAAAGCGAGATTGTGATTTCCAGCCATATCCGCAATAATGGCGGCGTCAAATTAAAAATAGGCGACACGCTCAGCTTGAGTCTGGGCAGACGGGAGACTACGGACGGCTATGCTCTGGAACAGCAAAATCCCTACTCTGGTAATAAGGAGACCTTTATTCCTATGGAGAAAAAAGAATATACCGTCGTAGGCATTATGGGGCGCCCGAATTATACGGTGGAGCAGTATACGGCGCCGGGGTATACGGTGATTACCGGGATGGGTGAGCTTAAGGCTCATGAAAAGGTGAACGTGTATGCAACATATACGAAGAAGGAACTTATAAATCATATACAGGTGACGGCGGGACTTATGGGAATACCCGAATCGGTTTGTGAGGAGCTTTTTAGTGACGGAGTTATAAGTATGCAGGAGCGCAGGGAACTGACAGGGGTTGCCGAGTATCTGGAGAGAAATAATTCACTGATAAGGTGGGAGCTGTTTCGCTTTTCGGAAAGCACTATGAATATGATTTATTCCATGGCAGCGGTGGCAATGATGATTATTATAATATCCGCCGTCTTCTGCATCCGCAACAGCTTTGTGATTTCACTTACGGAAAAGCTGCGCTTATACGGTATGATATCCTCTGTAGGTGCTACAGGAAAGCAGAGGAAAAAAATGGTGTACTACGAAGCTGTAATATTGGGGGCAATAGGTATTCCGCTGGGTATATTAAGCGGTGTGGCTGCTACGGCGATAGTGGTTAAGGTTACAGGAAAGCTTATGGAAAAGGGGCTTGGCGTAGAGCTTGTGTTTGTGGTTTCCGTGCCTGCAATGATACTGGGGGCGCTGCTTTCCGGTGTAACGGTATTTCTTTCCGCGGCTAGAACCGCCGGCCGTGCCGCCAGACTGTCTCCCATTACGGCGATCCGTTCAAACGATACCGTGAAGCGAGGTGTTAAAGAGCTGAAAACGCCGAAGCTTATCGGAAAATTGTTTGGGGTGGGAGGAGTTATTTCTTACAAAAATTTAAGGCGTGCCAAGGTAAAATACCGCACCACAGTAGTGTCCATTGTGGTGAGTGTGTCTGTTTTTATNAGTANNACANCNTTTANNAATTTGGGCTTTCAGGCTNCGACNGTTTATTATGANAGTCTTGATTACCAGATAGCCCTNCAATTAAANGGAGAAAATGCCTTTGAGCTGGCAAAGCAGATTGTACAGTTGGATGGGGTCTTGGAATATAATATAGTGAGAACGGCGGGAATGATAGTAAAAAACGACACGATTCCATATACGAAGGATTTTGGAAAATACTGCGGTCAGCCGAAACCGGATGAGGATATAGTGATTCCTCTGTTTACAATCGGCGAGGAGGCTTTTCGGGAATATTGCAAAAGTCAGGGTATTTCCTATGAGTTTGCAAAGGGTAAGGCAATCGTGTATGCCGATTATCAATTCCGGGAGGAAGGGGAAAACGGAGCAAAATATTACAAGGGAAAGGTGGCGGAATTTAAGAAAGGAGATATTTTGAAAGAGAAGAAGGAAGGGGAAGAGCAGCAGATTCAGCTTGAAGTGGCGGCGCAAACCGATAAAATGCCTATATTTGGAAGCCGGAGGATTTCCAACTATATCAAGGCAATTGTCAGTGACATATGGTATGAGGAATATATAGGGGATAGTTATTATGTTGAAGTGTATCTTGTATGTGACGACGCCGATAGCTTGGAAGAGAAAATCCGTACAAAGGACGATTTTGAGCTTGCACTGAGATCTTTTTCCAACTATGAAACAGAATATCAAAGGCAGAGAAGTATATACTTGTTGGTTGCGGTTTTCCTTTATGGATTCATTGCGGTAATCGCACTGATTGGCGTTACCAATATTTTTAATACCATTACTACCAACATGGAGCTTAGGAACAGAGAGTTTGCCATGCTCAGGGCTATCGGTATGACAGGAAAGGAATTTAGGCGGATGATTTGGCTGGAAAGCCTGTTTTACGGTGTAAAATCTCTCTGTATCGGTATTCCCATTGGATGTGTTTTATCCTTTTTTTTCTATAGGGCGTTTACAGAGGGCGTTGTCACTGGCTTTGCCCTGCCTCTGAAAGGAATTATAATATCAGTCATTGCCGTGCTTGTGCTGGTGTTTGGAATTATGCGGTATTCCATGGGGAAGATAAAGCGCAGGAACATGGTTTGGGCTATGCAGAACGAAAATATTTAGTTCTATAAGTGGGAAATATTATAAAAAAGTGTGCAATTTTTTCNGATAATAGTNTCATTTNCTGTCAAATATGTTATAATATACGCAAAGAGCAGAGGNNAAGTCAGGTGAGCCGTCCGCCATGCTTGCATGGGCGGAATAACCTGACCTTGACGAGCGAAGCGGCATGGAATGTAAGAATTNCATANCTGTCCGGTAATCGGAAGATATTTCGTGTTATGTNTGTGANACATGCGTTNANTGTCTTTCCGGCAGCCGGAAGTGACATGAGGAGNATCGCATTGGTGTAATGCTCTGGAACTTGATTGATAAAAGCAGCGAGGTGGAAAGATGGATACAAAAATTTTGTTAGAAAACGGAACTAATGAATTGGAAATTCTGGAATTTACATTGGCGGGGAATTCATATGGCATCAACGTAGCGAAAATAAGAGAGATTATTTCTTATCAGCCGGTTACGCCTGTTCCCAATTCACACCCCAGCATTGAAGGTATTTTTATGCCCCGTGATACTATGATAACTGCGATTGACCTGAAAAACTGTCTCGGCCGCGGAGAAGCAGAGCCTAAGGGTATGTTTATCATAACCAATTTTAATAAGCTGGATATCGCTTTTCATGTAGATAATGTATTGGGAATTTATAGGGTATCATGGAAGGATATTATTAAGCCGGATGCTACTATTTCCACAGCTGATGACAGTGTGGCAACCGGTATAGTGAAAAAGGACGACAAGCTGATTATTATTCTTGACTTTGAGAAGATTGTCAGTGATATTAATCCCGAGACGGGTCTTAAAATATCTGAAATCACTGCAATGGGCGAGCGCAATAGATGTAATGTGCCGATTTTGATAGCCGAGGATTCACCTTTGCTTAATAAGCTGATTGTTGATTCCTTGAAGACTGCAGGTTACGACAATCTGATACATACGGAGAACGGACAGAAGGCATATGACGTTATCTGCCAGTGCAAGGCAGACGGTACGCTGGATGACCATGTGCGCTGTATCATCACAGATATTGAGATGCCGGAGATGGACGGTCACAGACTTACCAAGCTTGTAAAGAGTGATGATGCGACGTCACATATTCCCATTGTTATTTTCTCCTCACTCGTAAATGATGACATGAAGAGAAAGGGAGAGACACTGGGAGCCGATGCACAGTTGTCAAAGCCTGAAATCGGTAATCTGGTGCGAATTATTGACGATTTGGTACAGTCCAGAGGCTTGAATCACTAATGTACTTATCGCCGTTATTTTGCTGANAAGGTTAGATATAGGACAATATGTTTAATACAAAATAAGGAGCCGATGCCCCTCAGGTAAGGAGTAAAATCCGCTTGAGGGGTATTTTTCTTTGTGTTATACTTATTTTTGTATTTACAATGAAGGGAATTCAAATGTATGACAGATAAGAGCGGTATTTTGCAGAAAATTGACGAAGCAGAAATGATTCTTATTGGAATCGGAGAAGAATTTGACGATGTCAGGATTTTGAAAAAAGAACCCACTTATGAGGCGGAAAAAGAAATTTTGCTGAATTCCAAGTTAAGCTGGCTGTTTCCCGCATATCAGAAGTTTGGCAGAGAGCGTGTAGGCAGTGGGGTTTATGGGGCGCTTTGCGGTTTTGCGAAGCTTATGGAGCGTAAAAATTATTTTGTGGTGGCAACTACCACGAATGATGTGGTGCGGCAGGTTCCGTGGAAGGAAGGGCGATTGGTAATGCCTTGTGGAAGCAGTGGGTATAAGCAGTGTGTCAACTGTTGCGAGGAAGGGCTTGCGCCAATAGAGCAGGAAGATAGAGAGATACTTAAGAAGGCTTTAGACAAGGAGTGGAAAGCTGTCGGAGAAAAGCAGGTGCAGAAGTGGGAATGGAACACGTTTTCTTTAGGATGTTGTCCAAAATGCAATGCTCCTTTGATACTCAACAATATTTATGCGGAGCATTATGATGAAAAGGGGTATTTGAAGCAGTGGGAGATGTATACAAAATGGCTGNAAGGTACATTGAATANACGACTATTGATATNAGAGCNGGGAGTGGNGCTTCAGTTTNCGTTCCGTTATNAGGTGGNCTTTTGAAAAGGTAGNTTTTTTCAATCAAANGGNAGAATTTTACCGTGTGAACGAAAAATTATATCATTTGTCGGAAGAATTGAAGGAAAAAGGTTTGTCAATATCTGAGAATGCGATTGATTGGCTTCAATTCCTGTGTTAAACTATGAATATAATAATAGGCAAAAGAAAGGCGAGGGAAAGCGTATGCCTTCACAAGAAGAATACTTGGACGATTTGTTAAAGGATTTGGACGGCTTGAATGCTGAGAATGAAAAGAATATATTGGGAAATCCTGATAAAAAGGCAGAAGGTGGGATGATTATGGAGGACGGTCTGCAGCTTCAGGATGATTTTGACGGCTTAGATATGAGTGATATGGAAGACCTTCTGGAGGCGGCTAAGGAGTCGGTGATGAATTTCGGTGTCAATGAAACCGGAACATCGAAGCCGGTCGAGGATGTAGAGCCTGCTGACATGGCGGGAGCTGCAGAAAATTCTGGCGGTATGAAGGACATAGAAGAGCCTGCCGACATAACAGGAGCTACAGAGAACCCTGCCGGTATGGGGGAGGGCGTAGAAGGGCTTGCTAACGTGACGGACGCTACAGAGAATTCTGGCGGTATGGAGGACATAGAAGGGGTTGCCGACATAGCGGGAGATATAGAGAATCTTGTCGGCATGGCAGAGGACATGAAAGAGCTTGCCGATACGCCGGAAGATGCAGAAGATATTGTCGGCATGACAGAGGATGAGGTAGAAAAGCTTTTGGAGGCTAGCAGGAATACGGAGGCTGAGTCTGCCTCTGAGAAGGAAAACGCCGATATGGGTTTCTCTGAGGCGGATGATTTAATGCAGTTGCTTGGCGGTTCAGAGGACGAGGAGCTTCAAGACATTCATGCTATGTTACAAAAATCGGATAATAATGAAGCTGTAGACGATGAAATAGTCTCCATGTTGCAAAATGTTGATAATGAAGTAGAGCAGATGCCGGATATGGAAGGTGTGGAGGGTAAAGAAGCACTTTTGAGCGATAAAGAGAAAAAAGCAGCTGAGAAAAAGCGTAAAAAGGAAGAAAAGAAAGAAGCAAAAAGGCAGGCAAAGGCGGCTGCAAAGGCGTCACGCGCTGCTAAAAAGGCAGGGAAAGGAACAAAAAGGGATACAGAGCTGATTGTGGAACCGGAAGTGGCGGATATTATACTGCCCGAAAAAGGCACGGGAGAGCAAACGGTGGACGAAATAGATCCGGATTTGCTGGAAGCATTGGCGGATGTAGAGAATATGTTTTCCGATATCCTTCCCAACGATAAAACAATATCTTCTGCTTCCCATGAGGAGATTGCCGACAGTACGATTAAAAATCTTGAAGAAGCGCGTAAAGAGAAGAAACCTTTTTTGGCTAGGATTTTAGATTTTTTAACGGAGTCGGATGATGAAGAGAACGAGGGGGCGGAGATTCTTCTGTCAGAAGAAAATGAAACGATTTTAAAGGAAATGGATAAAGAGAAGGGTAAGAATAAAAAGAAGGGGAAAAAGGGCAAAAAGCAAGGTAAGGCAGAAGGGAAAGATACAGAGGACGCCGGAGAAGGCGAAGATAATAAGGAAGCTCAAAAGGGTAAGAAGGCTAAGAAAGAGAAAAAGCCTAAAAAGGAGAAAGCTCCCAAGATAAAGGAGGCGGAAGCGCCGGGGAAGAAGCTTTCCAAGAAAAGAATTATTTTGATTGCGCTTATCTGTGCTTCCATAGGTCTGGTAATTGTTTTGACGGTAAACGTGGGAGGAGATTATACCTCGAAAAAGGCGGGAAGAGTCGCTTACCATGAAGGAGATTTTCAGACTTGTTTCCAAAATTTGTACGGAAAGAATTTGAATGAGTCTGAGCAGGTAATGTTTTATAAATCAGAGAGTATTTTGCGTATCCGTGTATGGCTTCGGGAATATGAGCTGTTAGCTCAGGAGGGTTCTGAGCTTCAGGCGTTGGACAGTCTGATACAGTCTGTGGATGATTATCCTACATTGTATGAATTCTCTTCACAGTGGAATGCTTCTTCGGAGGTTGCTCAGACATATGATGATATTTTAAAGATATTGTTGGACAAATATCATTTGACGGAGGAGCAGGCAAAGGAAATTGCGGCGACACCTGATGATGTTACTTACACGAAAAAGGTGATGGCAATAGTAAACGGTGAAGGATTCGGCTCATGGGATAAGCCTAAGGAGCAGGATATTGAAGAGGAAGCAGAACCGCAGACTCAGCCCCTGCCGGATATGTTGCCGGAGGAAGAGGAACTGCCTGACATAGAATTTTTGGATAATCATGAATGACAGGAGAGAATACGGAAATGATTGCAATCATTGATTATGACGCAGGTAATATTAAGAGTGTGGAGAAGGCAATACAGTCTTTGGGCGGGGAAGTGACAATTACCCGGGATGCCGAAACCATTCTTTCTGCCGACGGTGTTATTTTACCGGGTGTGGGTGCATTTGGAGATGCTATGGAAAAGCTTCGAGCATACGGACTGGTAGAGGTAATCCATAAATGTGTGGAAAAGCAGATTCCTTTTTTGGGTATTTGTCTGGGGCTGCAGCTGATGTTTGAGAGCAGCGAGGAAGCTCCCGGAGAGGAAGGCTTACATATTTTAGACGGTAAAATCCTGCGCATTCCCTCAGAGACAGGACTTAAGATTCCGCATATCGGCTGGAATAATCTGAGTTTTCCCAATAAAGGGCGGTTATTCGAGGGGATAGAAGAGAATGCTTTTGTGTATTTTGTGCACTCCTATTATCTGAAAGCGGAAGAATGTGCTATTGTCACTGCGGCTACGGAGTACGGTGTCCATATACATGCCTCCGTAGAAAAGGGAAACGTGTTTGCCTGTCAGTTTCATCCAGAGAAGAGCTCTGAGGTAGGGTTAAAGATATTGCAGAATTTTATGTATATTACAAAGCAGGAGAAACAAGCATAGGATAGGAATACGGGCTTGTCTCAGTAAGATAGGCATAATTGTAAGAACACGGGCTTATTTTAAAGAGTAATAAGGAAACGAGGAGTATTATGCACACAAAAAGAATTATTCCCTGTCTGGATGTGAAGGACGGAAGAGTAGTAAAGGGTGTTAATTTCGTAAATCTGCGTGACGCCGGAGACCCGGCAGACATTGCGGCGGCTTATGACAGGGCGGGAGCGGATGAGGTAGTATTTTTGGATATCACGGCGTCCTCAGACAGTCGAGCCACCCAGCTTGAATGGGTCAGACAGGTGGCGAGCAAGGTATTCATTCCTTTCACAGTGGGCGGAGGAATTCGTACGGTGGACGATTTCAAGGCAATTTTGCGGGAGGGTGCGGATAAAATTTCCATAAACTCTGCTGCGATTATGAATCCTCGGCTGATTAGCGATGCTGCGGATAAATTCGGCAGTCAGTGTGTGGTTGTGGCGATTGACGCCAAGAGACGGGAAGACGGAAGCGGCTGGAGTATTTATAAGAACGGTGGTCGTGTAGATATGGGCATGGATGCCGTGGAATGGGCGGTTCAGGCGGAAAAACTGGGCGCCGGAGAAATTCTTCTTACCAGTATGGATGGTGACGGCACCAAGGAAGGGTATGATATTGCTCTGACAAAGGCGGTAGCGGAGGCAGTGGGGATTCCGGTTATAGCTTCAGGCGGTGCGGGAGCGCTTCCTCATTTTTACGATGCGCTTACGGAGGGTAAGGCGGAGGCTGCTTTGGCGGCGTCTTTGTTCCATTATAAGGAGCTGGAAATACGACAAGTAAAGGAATATCTTCGTGACAAGGGTGTCAGTGTAAGATTGTAGTGTAAAACGGAGGATAAAGTTATGGCAATGATTGATAATGACTGGCTTGGGGTTTTGGATGAGGAATTCAGAAAGCCTTATTATAGACAGCTATACCAGTTTGTAAAGCAGGAATACAATACTACTCAGGTGTTTCCGCCCTCGGAGGATATTTTCAACGCATTTCATCTGACTCCCTTAGGTCAGGTGAAGGTGGTCATTATCGGGCAGGATCCTTATCATAACGTAGGACAGGCACATGGATTGTGCTTTTCCGTAAAGCCGGATGTGGAGATTCCTCCCTCTCTGGTAAATATTTATCAAGAGCTGCATGATGATTTAGGCTGTAAAATTCCGAATAACGGTTATCTGGTAAAATGGGCAAAGCAGGGTGTGCTCATGCTTAATACCGTACTAACCGTGCGTGCCCATATGGCTAATTCCCATCAGGGAAAGGGCTGGGAGGAATTTACCAATGCTGCCATCCGTGCCTTGAATGGGCAGAATCGCCCTATTGTGTTTATTCTGTGGGGAAGACCGGCTCAGATGAAAAAGAGTATGCTGAATAATCCCAATCATTTGATTCTGGAAGCACCTCATCCAAGCCCCCTTTCCGCATATAGGGGCTTTTTCGGGAGCAAGCCGTTCAGCAGGACAAATGAATTTTTGCGGGAGCATGGTGTGGAGCTTATTGACTGGCAGATTGAGGATGTATAATTTTCTAAATATTATTAATCGGGTTGTACAATTTTTCGCTTTATTTTCACTTTTCCCCATTTTTTTTGTTTGAAATATATATATAAGTAGTGTATACTGGTTTTAAAATATACAAATGATACAGATTCGGAGGATTAATTTATGCGGAAGGTGATAAATAAGGATGTAAAGCAAAAGAAGCTGGATTTACAAAAGTCCAGTTCCCCGAAAGAAATAAAACCCCCTAAAAAAACCAGAACACCAAAAGCAGCCAAGGCACCGAAGGAGTCCGGAATGCCGAAAGGATTAAAACGGTCTAAGTTTCTGCTTTTTAGTATCAGAAATAAAATTGTGGCAGGTTTTCTGGTTCCGGTTGTGTTTATGATTATAATCGGAGTTTCCGCTTATAGGAATGCCTCCGAGGGCATGAGTCAGAAATATATGGAATCCACTATACAGACCATTAAGATGGCTTCACAGTATGTTGATGTGAGCTGTAATTTTATTGATTCCGAAGGGATAAGACTTGGACTTGCCGATGATACCCGAGATTATATTCTGGGTTTATATACGAACGATAAAGTTAATCTGGTAAGATTGAACAATGATATCCGTTCAGACCTTACTTCTGCTCATACGTCCAATCAATATATAAATAATATACATATTGTAACCAAGCCGGGTATCGATATTATTTCTACAGGCTCCAGCGGCTATTCCATTGACGGTGTTCTTCCGGATTATGTAACGGAAATGTTGGGAGGAGCAGGGAAGCTGGAAAAGTGGGTTGACGGACATGAACTGCTGGATACGACTCTTGAGCTGGACAGGGAGAAATATATCCTTTGTTATGAAATGTTTGCTCAGTCAAGAGCTGCCGCAGTTGTAATTGATGTTGATGCTGCCGCAATAAGGAACTTTATAGAGACGATTGATTTAGGAGAAGGCAGTATCATAGGATTTGTTACCATGAATGGCAGGGAGTTGATATATGAGAATCTGCCGGAGGGAACAGAAGCTACGCTGGAAGAGGGAGAAAAGGTTTTTTATGACAAGGAATTCTTTCGGCTGATTCACGAAGAAGAGGCAGAAGAAGATAAGGAAGGCGCTATAGAGGTTAGCTATAAAGGAGAGGATTATCTATTTATCTACTGCCATAGTAAGGTTGTAAACAGTACGATGTGCGCATTAGTACCCATGAATACGGTTACCGGACAGGCGGAAAATATCCGGGATTTGACGGTGAAGCTGGTTCTTCTGGCAGTAGTGATTGTAATTATTGTATGTATTCTGATTGCTGCAGGCATCCAGAATAATATGAGACGGATTTCCGGCAAATTCGGTGAGGTGGCAAAAGGTGATCTGACAGTACAGATTAAGGCCAAGGGGCATGACGAATTCAGGAACTTGGCAAACTCCGCCAACAATATGATTGAGAATACCAAAAAGCTGGTAAATAAAGTTATTGCTGCAACAAGCCAGCTTGAGGTATCTTCCAGAGAGGTAGGGGAGGCTTCGGATGTAATTGACAGCCATTCCAAAGATATTACTCAGGCAATCAGTGACATCAACGAAGGAATGGCAATGCAGTCCGTACATGCGCAGGAAAGTGTTAACAGAACGGATATTCTGTCAAATGAAATTCAGGGAGTCAGTCTGGTAGTGGAAAAGGTGGAGAAACTGGTTGGCGAGACGGACGGTATGATTAATCAAGGTATGGATATTGTGCGCATACTTGGCGACCGCGCAAAAGAGACAACGGAAATGACTACGAAGGTAGGAGAAAGTATTGACTCTCTGCGTAAGGAATCGGAGATTATCAATACCTTTGTGGAAACAATTACAGATATTTCAGAGCAGACGAATCTGCTGTCGCTGAATGCATCTATTGAGGCGGCAAGAGCAGGTGAAGCCGGCAGAGGCTTTGCAGTCGTGGCGGAAGAAATTCGTAAGCTTGCCGATAGTTCCGCAGAAGCGGCAGGAGAAATCCGTAACAATGTGGATCATATTACAGCCCAAACTCTTAACAGTATGAAAAATGCCGGTCAGGCGCAATCCATGGTAGCCCTGCAGAGTGAGGCTGTTGAGGAGGTTGTGGAAGTATTCAGAAAAATGCAGACCGGAATGAGACAGCTTGTTGACGGGTTGAAGGAGATTGTAGAAAACACCGAGAGAGCTGACGGCGAGCGCAATAAGGCGGTAGAAGCGGTACAAAATATATCCGCAATTATTCAACAGACTGCAGCCAGTGCCGAAACGGTAAATGAGGTTGCGACTAAGCTTTTGAAGAATGTAGAGAATTTAAATAAAACGGCGGATACCTTAGGTGAGAATATGGATGAATTGAAATCAGAAGTGCAGGTATTTAAGATTTAAGAGTATTGGTTGCCGGATTAAAAAATAAAGCTGTTATGACATTATGTCATGGCAGCTTTGTGTCATGTGCCTATTGACAAATAGACATGCTGCTATTATAGTAGTTCTATACAATACTACTAAGGGGGCTGACGGATGGAGGAAGCGGCATTTATAGAAAGACTGTCGCTGTTCGGGCTTAGCCGACAGGAAGCGGTTATATATCTTTGTCTCTTGAGAAATCCGGAGTTGACAGGCTATGAGGTGGCAAAGCTTACCGGTATTTCCCGCTCCAATGTCTACAATGGTCTGGCGGCTTTGGTGGAGCATGGCGCGGCATATGTGCTGGAAGGGGTTTCCACGAAATATACACCTGTGTGTATTAAAGAATTCTGTGACAACAGGATACGCTATCTGAAAAAGGTAGAGGGATTTTTACTGTGCAACAGTCCTAAGAGACTCGACACGGCG
>WFLX010328377.1_pt1 | contig 13982 bp, 8 predicted proteins | sample 4967041 | NCBI WGS metagenome assembly WFLX01 (sample SAMN12857096, study PRJNA449069) | gut metagenome | isolation source: stool from male and female vole | host: Microtus ochrogaster | place: USA:Florida | collected 2017
CTGATAGACTGACTCATACAGATACATCCAAGTATCGTGCCAAGGATAGCAATCGGCGTGGCAAGAATCACGGCAATTGGGTCGGTCCAGCTTTCATACTGAGCAGCGAGCACAAGTATGGTCATTACTATCGCAAAGATGAAGACGAATGAAATGGTAGTGCCAGATTGAGTCTCCTGATAAGCCATTCCCGTCCAGGCGTAGGAATAATTCTTTCCAAGGGTCTTCTGCACAAGTTCTTCCATTGCCTTGATACCCTCTGACGAAGAAACTCCTTTGGCTGGATTGACTGTGACGGAAGCGGATTGATACATATTATAGCGGCTGACCGATGCTTCACCCATTACAGGCTCAATTGTAGTGAATGAAGAGAATGGAACCATTTCGCCATTTGTATTTCTCACGGAAAGACGCAAAACATCATTGATGTTGTCGCGGGCTGCCTGATCTCCTTGCATACGCACTTGGAACACTCGGTTGAACTCAACAAAGTCGTTGACATAATTTCCTCCGAGATATCCACTCAGCGTAGTAAAGATATCAGACATTACCAATCCTTGAGTCTTTGCCTTGTCGCGGTCAATATTTAATTGATATTGCGGAACTACGCCTTGGTACATAGAAGTGAGTGACTCGAATCGTGGATCTTTTGCAACGGCAACGCGTAGGGCGTCGATTGCCTTGAGCATTTCTGTCGGGCCAAGTGAGTTGATGTCAAGAAGATTCATCTCAAGGCCTGAAGACATACCAAGACCCGGGATAGCGGGAGGATTAACAGAGAAAATCTGTGCACCTTGATATTTTGCTGAGATTTCATCTACTTTGGCAATGACATTATCGACAGATCCTTTTCTTCCACGATCTTTCCAGGGAGTGAGCATCACCATTACTGTACCACCGTTGGAAGAGGCTCCGCTTCCCATCAAAGAGAAGCCGGAAATGGTCATGACATCTTTCACTTCAGGAAGCTGCTTGATATCGTTGGCAAGTGCATCTACGATCTTCTCAGTTCGTTCAAGAGAAGCTCCCGTAGGAAGCTGAACAGAAGTCATAAAATATCCCATATCTTCTGAAGGAATATAGCTGGTAGGCCATTTCACAAATCCGTAGAATGCCACTGCTGCAAGAGCAAGAAATACCAAAAGTGAAATCTTTGCATGATTGAGCATCATTCCTACTGTCTTATTGTAAAGATTCTCAACCTTTGTCCATCCGGCATTAAACCATCGGTAGATAAAGAAGTTTGATTGCTTCCTCGGAGTCAGGAACAACGCGCAAAGCGCCGGAGTAAGAGTCAAGGCATTGAAGCCTGAAAATGCTGTGGAAACTGCAATCGTGAGTGCGAACTGCTTGTAGAGCTGTCCTGTGATTCCTGACACAAATGCTGTTGGGATAAACACTGACAGAAGCACGAGAACTTCACCCACTACAGGCCCTGTCAGCTCTTCCATGGCTTTGGTTGCGGCTTGATGGCGGGTCATGGTGCCCGTATCGACAAGTCGGGAGCAGTCTTCTACCACTACTATGGCATCATCCACCACAATTGCAATGGCGAGCACAAGGCCGAAGAGGGAAAGGGTATTGAGCGAGAATCCCATCAACTTCATCACAGCAAATGTGGCTATCAAGGATACCGGGATGGTAATCATTGGTATGACCACTGCACGCCAGTTTTGGAGGAATATCAGGATCACTACCATCACAATCAATGACGTCAGAACGAATGTGACGAAAAGATCGTCGATTGATTCCTTCACATAGTTGGTCTGGTTCATGATGATATTGAGGTGCACACCATCAGGAAGATACTGACCCAATCTGTCGAGCTCTGCTATACAACCCTTTGCCACATCAAGGGCATTTGCGCCTGGAAGCTGGTTGATACCAATAGCACAAGCAGGTTTTCCGTTAATAGTAGAAGNATTGGAATAGCTTTCTGATCCAAGATCGATCTTTGCGACATCCTTGAGGCGCAGCATGGAAGTGCCATCAGTCTTTATTACGATATTGCCAAATTCTTCGGGAGAAGAAAGACGCCCGTGGCTCACAAGAGTGTATTCGAATGCAGAGTTATTATCCTGAGGGGGTTGGCCGACAGACCCGGCACTTACCTCCATATTCTGAGACTGAATAGCGTTCGAAACGTCGGTAGGGGTCAGACCGCGCACTCTCAANGCTTCNGGNTCGAGCCAAATACGCATACNGTATTCTCCTCCACCAAAAGCTTGNACACCACCTACACCTTCNACNCGGCTAANNGGATNGACGAGATTNAGTTGGGCGTAATTNGTCAGNTAAAGNGCATCATATCTTTTTGTGTCGTCGGCAGTAAGGGAGACAAACATCACCTGATTGCTTGCTTCCTTGTTGACACTGACACCTTGCTGGGCCACTTCAGATGGAAGAGTAGAGCTTATCATAGAGATACGGTTTTGCACCTCTACAGCAGCCTGATCAAGGTCTGTGCCGTTTTCAAAAGTAATCGTAAGGCTATAGCTGCCGTCAGAGTTGGAGTTGCTGCTCATATAAAGCATACCCTCTACGCCATTGACTTGCTGTTCGATAGGAACACCGACAGTTTGTGCTACTGTTGAGGCAGATGCCCCCGGATAGCTTGCGCTTACCATGACAGTAGGAGGCGTAATATCAGGATATTGCGCCACCGGGAGAGTGAAATAGCACATAGCTCCCGCAAGCACCATCAGAATGGCGATGACAGTTGCAAAAATTGGCCTGTCTATGAAGAATTTAGAGAACATAATAGTATTGTTTTAATTCTTAATGCATAATGCACAATGCATAATCAATTTGTGCATAAGGGGCAATGTTTTTATTTCACTAACTCCGGTTTGACGGTCATTCCGTTGCGGACCGAAAGAAGGGCTTCCGTGACGTAGCGGTCGCCTGGCTTGAGACCTTCGTCGACTACGCGGAGTGAATCCTGATATATTTCTCCAATTTTAATTGGAGTGTAGACCACTTTGTTGGAATCGTTGACTACATAGACGTATTTTCCCAGCTGATCGGTAGCAATTGAAGCGTCTTTGATAAGAATGGCTTTGGGATTTACTCCGTATGGAAGATCAATAGTGACATACATACCATCTTTCAACTCATTGTCGATATTATCAATCATACCTTTCAGTTCGAGCGTACCAGTCGAAGAATTGATAGAAGGCGACTGATATGAAAGGTCGGCACTGTATGTGTGTGGAAGAGGTTGGGTGAATTTTATAGGAACATTTCTATATAGCGAACTGCCAAGACCTCCATTCTGCCCCATCATCTCTTCATATTGGGCATCTTCAATAGTAAAGATAGCAAGCATCTGGGAATTATTGTAGATTTTGCAGAGAGTCACTGGGGCCCCTTCGCCACTGATGTATTCCCCGACATTAGGGATATTGGAAGTCACGAAGCCTGAGATTGGGGCCTTGACGGTGCAATAAGAAAGATTCAGATTTGCTTGGCTGAGGGCAGCCTCTGCATTTTTTATAGATGCAGCAGCCTGCTCCATTGTAGACTTCGCTTGGATCACTTCTATCTGAGACACTGCATCGCTTTTTAGGGCCTCGCTTAGAGCTTCATAATTTTTTGAGGCATATTCATATTGGCTTTTTGCAGTGGCTAAGGATGCTTGGGCTTGCTGCACTGCATCGCGATATTTGGTAGATTCAATAGTGAAGAGCACTTGTCCTTTATTGACAAACGCACCACTCTCATAGTTTTTGGTAAGTAATGTTCCATTGACTCTGCCTACTACGGCAGCATTGTCAGCTGCGCTGAGGAGGCCAGGATAAGTCTTGTGAAGTACGATTGAGTCTACCACAGGAGTAGCAACTGAGATAGTAGGCGTTTCTTCTTCAGGAGAAGCTTTGGTGCTTTTTTTGCAAGATGCTGCAGAAAGGAGGATGCATCCGGCTGAAAGTATGAGATAAAAGTTTATATTTTTCATATGTATTGGGATTTTAACTATTGATGATTTTCTTTAATTGTTCCAGCCGCCCCCAAGAGCTTCGTAAAGGTTGACTACTGCTGTCAGGGCTTTACCTTGAGCTGTGATTTTGGAGTCTTGATTAGTGAGATAGCTAATTTGGGCATCAACGACGTTGCTGAAAGGGGAGAGCCCTTTCTTATATAGCTCCACCGAAAGATCAAGAGATTGCTTGCTTTCTTCGATCACATCTTCAGTGAGTTCGATAGTCTGCATGGTCGATTTGAAGGTGGTAGTGGCATTCGACACTTCTATCACGGCATTCATTACAGTATAATTGTAAGAATCTACTGCAGCCTCAAGTGCAGCTTTTGCTTCTGCTGTCTTATAATTTCTGGCAAGTCCGTCGAAGAGGGTCCAGCTTAGCGTCGGATTCACTTCCCAATACATACTGTGGTCGCCAAAAAGATTCTTGGCATTGTGAGCTTGGGTGCCGATTGAGCCGGTAAGGGAGAGGGTTGGTAGAAAATCTTTTTTAGCCATGCCTAATTGGGCAGCGTACTCGGCGAGTTGATATTCTGCTTGAATGATGTCTGGGCGTCGGCGAAGGAGATCTGCAGGAACTCCAAGATTAGCTCCATATTCTACTTTGGGCATAGGAGCCGGCGCAGAGAGCCACTGGTAAATATCATCCGGATATTGGGCAGTCAGCAGCGCAATGGAATTGATAGAAGATTCTATCATTGCTAAGAGAGGTGGGATAGAGGCCCGAGTAGAGGCAACTACAGTGCGTGATTGTGAGACTTCGAGCATACTTGCGATTCCAGCTTTGAAGCGGGCTTCGACTATTTTCAACACTTTCTCTTGCTCTTCAAGGTGGCTTTGTGCTACTTGAAGCTCATTTTGATAAGTACGAAGATTGATATAGGCTTTTGCCACATTGGCAGCGAGGCTCACCATAACGCCGTCATATTCAGCTTTTGTGGCATTGTAGGCAGCCTTATTAGCCTTGACATTTTGAGTGATCCGGCCAAATATATCTATTTCCCATTGCATTGAAGCTCCAAGAGAAAAATAATCGTAAGGTGATGATTTTGCAACTACCGGTCCGGACGCACCTGAAGATTGACCCTTAGTCCAGCCTGCTGAAAGATTGACTGTTGGGAAATATGCAGCTTTGGCAGCATCAAGAGTCTTCTTGGCCATCTCTATTCTTGAAAAAGCAGCGGCAAGATTATAGTTTCCTTTTTCTGCCATATTTATAAGGGAGTCAAGCGTGGCATCGTCAAAAGTCTTCCACCAATCATCATCGGTAGGGAGCTTTTGGGTGTATGCAGATTGATAATTCCATCTTTGGGGGATAGAATCGAGAAGCCAGTCGCGCGAATCAGAGGCTTTGGATGTGAAAGCAGAGCCTGAAGCTGCGAGTGCCAATAGGGCGATTTTAAAATGTGTCTTCATAGCGGAATGCTTAGATAAATGTATAGTCAGAAATCGAAGAGAGTGGATTGCTCCTTTGATGAGAAAACGCATAGAATGGCATAAAGTTCAATACAATAGAGCCTAATTGATGGGATTTGGCATGCTTCTAATGTGTCATTTTGATTGATTAGAATGAGAGCATGATATATACTAATGCAGAAAATATGGAAAAATGTTGCAGTGTAAATTTTTTTTTGTTATCTTTGCGCTTCGAAAATAAATATCATATGTCTGTAAAAAAACCGAAAATACTGCTGATTTATACGGGTGGAACTATCGGAATGATAGAGAATCCTGATACCAAGGCATTGGAACCTTTCGATTTTAATCATCTTCTTGACAATGTGCCGAAGATAAAGATGCTTGATTTTGAAATAGATAATTTTCAGTTTGATGTGCCGATAGATTCTGCAGATATGAATCCTACGCACTGGGGGCAAATGGCAAAAGTGATAGAAGATAATTATAATGATTATGATGGTTTTGTGATTCTCCATGGCACCGACACCATGGCCTACACTGCGTCTGCTCTCAGTTTTATGCTCAACAATCTTACCAAACCTGTCATAATCACGGGCTCGCAACTTCCCATCGGAGAGGTGCGCACGGATGGAGAAGAAAACCTAATTACGGCGCTTCAGGTAGCTGCTGCCAAAGACACCGATGGCGGCCCTATGGTCAGAGAAGTAGCGATTCTTTTCCAAGATTCATTGTTGAGAGGCAACCGAAGCACAAAGTTTTCTGCAGACAATTTTGACGCATTCCAATCGAGCAATTATCCTGAACTTGCACATATAGGTCTTGATATCACTTACAATAAAGACGCTNTGCTCAGGCCTTCGCAAGGTAAGGAATTCAAGGTGGAATATTTTATGGATACCAATGTGGCATATCTGGATATATTTCCGGGCATACAGGAAAATGTAGTCAGAGCCACATTCAATATCCCTGGTCTCAAAGGGGTAGTGATAAAGACCTTTGGTGTAGGAAATGGTCCAAGTTGTCCATGGCTTTTCGATTGCATACGTGATGCAGTGGCCAATGGGCTTCTGATTGTCAATATTTCTCAATGTTCGAATGGCATGGTGTCTCCGATGAAATATTCAGCCGGAGTGGGACTTGCCAATGCCGGCACTGTGTCAGGTCATGACCTGACATCCGAGGCAGCAATTACGAAGATGATGTATCTATTCGGCATGGGTGCCACAGCACAGCTCGCCGGGAAATATATGGAAAAGAATCTGCATGGAGAGCTTACTGAATAAGTATTAAGTATTAAGTATTAAGTATTAAGTATTAAGTTGAGGATTTAAGACATAAGTAAATAAGGCGAGTCGGAGATTTCCAACTCGCCTTTAATCTAAATCTAAATCTTATGTCTTACAACTTAACTCTTACAACTCAATATCCGAGTTCCTGACCTTTGCGGGTCATTGGAATGCCTGCTTTCATCCATTCTGGCATCGGATCCCCCTTAAGATAATGGTCGAAGAATTGCTGTAGGCGCACAGTGATGTCTTTTCTGTTGCGACGCTCTTTAAGATTGTGAGCTTCACCATTGTATTGAAGCATCCATACAGGCTTTTGAAGGCGACGCAGAGCCATAAACATCTCAATGCCTTGATACCAGGGCACAGCACCATCGGCATCATTGTGCATTATCAAAAGTGGTGTCTCTACGCGGTTGGCATGAAATACGGGTGAATTAGCAATATAAAGTTCAGTCGCATCCCAGAGATTGCGCCCGATGCGGCTTTGTCCCAACTCATACTGGCCTTGACGNGAACTTCCGCTTTCCCAGCGAATTCCGCCGAAAGCGGATGTCATATTTGCCACAGGCGCTCCGCTTCCAGCGCATGCAAACATATTGGTGCGGGTGACAAGATATGCTGTCTGGTATCCTCCCCAGCTTTGGCCGTCGATTCCGATGCGGTCACGGTCTATCCAAGGATAGCGGTCGCACATTGCTTCTGCTCCGGAGCACACATAATTCCAAGCGCATTCCCCCGGCACGCCTGCGGTATAATGAATGTCTGGAACGAAAATGACGTATCCGCGGCTGACGTAGAACGGATAGTTGACCCAACTCCAAGAGGGTTCCATATTATAATGAGTATAGAGGTCTTCGGATCCTGTCTCATAGAAGACGCAGAGCATTGGGTATTTCTTAGTCGGATCAAGATCTTCCGGGACATAGAGAACTCCATCAGAAAGAGTGCCATCATAGGCATGCCAGCTTACAAGGCGTGCCGTGCCCCAATTGTAATCTTTCACTTGCGGATTGGAATCACTGACTTTCATTGCTTTTCCGAAAACTCCTTTAGGCGCAATCCAAACGTTGGGCATGACGGAGAAGTTGGCCTCTACGAAAGAGAACGATGGAGCATCCAGAGCCTGCTTTATCTGAGTGAAACTTAAAGTGTCGATTACTACATTTTCAGGCTTGGATTGAATTCCATATTTCAAAGATGCCAATCCGTTGCGCTTGTCTTTATAGTTGAAAAGTGTGAGAGTCATAAGATCCCCTTTCTTAAGGAATCGACGATCTTTACCGTGAGTATTTACGTATCGTATCTTAAGATTGTTGTTGCGTCCATAATTATTGGTGACACATACAGGGGAATCTTTACCAGTTGGATCGAGGCTCCAGATGTCGTATCGGTCGTAGACCAGCATACGCGAGTCTCCCTCAGTCCAAGATGCAAAACCATATTCCTGGCGTACTCCCGGATGATCATCATCCTCATCCCATACCGGATAAGGAAGATTCTCAGTAGTATTGATAATATTGCCGGAAGCGATCTCATATACAAACCAGTGGCCATCTTTAAACCAATACACAAACTTATCTTCTGGAGAAAGTTTTGCCGATTTCTGATATACGGTCGCTACTTCGCGGCGTTCGCCATTGTCGATGTTAATCACACTGACTTCCTCCGGGGCATAATAATCCCATTGTTGGCTCACTATATCCTTGCTTGGGTCGCGCAAGAGAGCCCAATCAGAATCCCAACGATTGGGAGCTGCGACTGTAGCGAGCGGATTTGAATCGAGAAGGCGATAGTTGTCGCTTTCAAGGTCGATTACAACGGGGAATGTCAGCTCCTTGAGCTCATCGAGATTGCTTTTCTCCTGCGGTGGGGTGTATGGAGCGTCCCAGCGCCAAATGTCGAGCTCAGGGCGTTCGAAGCTTACAAGAGTCGTATCGTCGGGTGCCACTTCAGGTGCCACTCCAATTATTAGTCGACGTCCGTTGTGGCTGAACTCTGGTTTTGAGTATTGATTGACGTAAAGCGAAGAGGGTGCATTTTGAGCCATCTTCTCTTGCCATTCTTTAAGAAGCCTCTCCTGNATCTCTGGATCTNAAGAGTGTGGACGCTGCAAGTTTGGACCCTTGCGTCCGGAATATACCTCAAGTCGGAATTCCTTTGGAGATGAGGGGGAGTCCTTGAGTGATGACATGAATAGCTGCATGCGACGGGTGCCCGTCTCATTGCTGTCGTTGGTAGCTGTATAAGCAAGTTTCACTCCGTCGGAAGAAAATACCGGGTTGCCATAATATTTCTTTCCTTCATCTATTAGGAAATCCTTATCTTCAGGAAGATAGAGCACTCGCACTCCAGTCTTAAACACAGAGTCTTTTTCCGCAGGTTTTCCTACAGCCACTAATTTTTTCCCATCTTCACTGAAAGAATAGTTGCCAATGTATGGAAACACTTTTGTTTGTCCCGAAGTCAGGTGGCGGACCACGAGCGGGAGTCCAGNNTNCTTATCTTTNAGCTTCNTGTCTTTTGTNACANTGGNGTNGCAACNACTGTNAGCTNCNCAGTNGCCNNCTTTCTTNCCNAACTTGAAACCCTTTACANGNGGAATTTTAGTGACGCTGACATTCTTAAGGTCGACGATAGCCAAGGAGTCCTGTGGCATATCGAAGTTCTTCTTTTTGTCGATTTTTGCCTGACGGGTATCCTTAAATAAAGGCTTGATGCTTGCTACTGCCCAGCGGCTATCGGCAGTGAATTCCACTCCGGCACCACGCTCAATATTAATTTCTTTCCCATTCAGGGTGTTGCGAAGAGTGAGCACTCCATCTCCCTCTTGAGGATTGACACTGAAAGCAGCCCAAGTGCCATCGTTGCTCAAGGAATGGTTGGTGACTTTCTTCCAGTTGTCGAAGCATGAATGGTCAAGTGGTTTTTTTGCGTTGGCACATAAGGCTGTGCAAAGGGAGAGAAGTGGGATGGTGACTATATACTTCATGATATCTTTATTAGGAGGCTGTGCATTAAATTAGCTGAACTTTAGGTTGTGGCCCATGCGCTCCTTTTTTGTGTGCATATAGAATTGATTGTATTTATTGGGCTTCACTTCGAGCGGCACGTTTTCTACAGTTTCAATTCCGAATCCTTCCAGCCCAATGCGCTTCATAGGATTATTGCTCATCAGGCGCATCTTCTTTATGCCGAGAGAGTGGAGGATGGATGCTCCTACGCCATAGCTTCGCTCGTCGGCCTTGTGCCCAAGGTGAAGATTGGCATCTACGGTGTCAAGCCCTTCCTCTTGAAGTTTGTAGGCCTTGATTTTGTCCATAAGTCCTATTCCTCTTCCTTCTTGATTGAGATATACGATGGCACCTCGACCTTCCTTTTCAATAAGTTCCATGGCCTTGTGAAGTTGCTCGCCACATTCGCAGCGCATTGAGCCGAATATGTCGCCGGTGGCACAACTGCTGTGAACCCTGACGAGAACCGGATTGCCATCAGACACATCTCCCTTGATGAGCGCTATGTGTTCAAGTCCATTGTCTTTTTCGCGGAAAGGAATCAATCGGAAATGCCCGTAAGCTGTAGGCATGTCCACTTCTTCCCCTTTTTCAAGGAGGTCATCGTTTTGAAGTCGATAGGAAATGAGGTCGCGTATGCTTATAAGTTTCAATCCCCATTCGTCTGCGAGCTTGCGAAGTTGGGGAAGGCGAGCCATAGTGCCGTCTTCATTCATTATTTCCATCAGCACTCCAGCTGGCTCCAGCCCGGCAAGGCGTGCGAGGTCTACAGCAGCCTCAGTGTGGCCAGCTCTCTCAAGTACGCCTCTGTCTTGGGCATAAAGCGGATTGATATGGCCTGGTCGGCCGAATGTCTCAGGAGTTGATTTGGGGTCGGCGAGCGCATTTAGGGTTGCTGCACGGTCGTGAGCGCTGACGCCGGTGGTGCACCCTTCAAGTTTGTCGACGGTGACCGTGAAAGGAGTCCCGAGCATCGAGGTATTTTCTTCAACTTGAAAACCGAGTCCAAGTTCCTTGCAGCGCTTGATGGTCAGCGGAGCGCAAAGCACACCGCGGGCGTTCTGAAGCATGAAATTGACTTGCTCCGGCGTTATTTTCTCAGCAGCAATGATGAGGTCGCCTTCATTTTCTCGGTCTTCATCATCTACTACGATTACNAANTNTNCTTTTTTNAAATNTTCTATTGCGTCTTCAATAGTATCTAATTTTATATTTTCCATATGTAAATGGTTTATAGGTTTGTGCGTTTATAGGTTTATTCGGTTTCTGGGATGCGGAAGAGAGAGAAATTCACCGATCCGTAGGCACGGTGCTGCTCGAAACTGGGCAGAGATGAGAAATCGTGCTTGTCGTTGTGCTCTATTATTACGAGAGAGCCTGGCTTCACAAGAGGGGATGCCAGAATAAGCGCTGGAATCTCATCAAATCTCGGATGATCGTAGGGAGGATCTGCAAAAACAATATCATAAGGTTTCCTTGCCGATCCGATGAATTTGAATACGTCTCCTCTGATCACACGCAGGGCATCATCTCCAAGCTTCTCTTTGACACTCCTTATGAAGTTGGCTTGAGTTGCAGCCATCTCGACAGAAGTCACAGATCGAGCTCCTCTTGAGAGGAATTCAAGACTGATTGCTCCGGTTCCGGCAAAAAGATCGAGAACATCTTTCCCTTCGATATCTTCAATGTTTTCTATGACGTTGAAGATATTTTCTTTTGCGAAATCAGTAGTAGGACGCGCCGTAATATTGTGAGGCACGTCAAAACGGCGTTTGCCATATTTACCTCGTATGATACGCATATCTTTTCTTTCTGTTGATAGCCAGATAGACAGCTGTCGGAATTTCCTTTCCGTCAAGGTCATGATTTTTCTGGCTGATGGTCTTAAAATAAGGACTGAGTGACTTTCCAAGTGACTGGCGCACCTCCCGGATTCCACTGAATACAATTTCAGTCTCCGGAGATGGCGCATCATAAGTCTGGAGAATGTTGAGAAGCACATATGCAATGTCGGCATCCGTCTTCCAAAGATGAGTTGAAGCGCTCATCAGTTCCCCTCTTGAGAATAGTATGAGGTCGAAGGTAGACTGTCTGATATCGAGAAGTGCTTTAAACGATTCGTGAGGTTGAGAAGAGGCTTCTCTGAGAAGCGCCTGTTGGCTCCAGATGCGGGCTCCCGGGAAGGAACGCTGCATAAAGGATTTTAACCCGGGTGTAAGAGTAAATGCACATTTCTCGGAGCCAAGGTCATTGACCATGACATCAAGTATATCTCCACCGTAGACCGACACGTAGGCGTCGGCACAATCTTCATCTGAAGGATAAAGGGAGGCAGGAAGCCATAGTTGGCGGTCAGATTCGATTATAATGTCGGCAGAGTAGTCGTCGAGCACCGTTGGATTGTCGTAGACGGCATTTTCAATTCTTTCGAGCAGTCCTTCTTCAGATGGTTGCCAGGCAATTCTGGATATGACACGAGGAGGCGCTCCGATCGACTCGTCGGGGAGAAGCCATGCTCCGAAACCATGCTTAGATATGTCGACGGCAAGATGCCACTGACCTGTGTCAAGGAGGTCAGAACGCATGCCGGATGGGGGTATTTGTTCACTCATAATGCAAAATTAACAATAAATCCGACTAAAAACAAAATATCTCTTGTCTGTTTCACATTTTTTTTTCAACTTTGCACCATGAATCGAGAAAAAACAGCCGAAAAAGAGTCATTAAACAGAAAAATCATCAGGATGACGGTGCCTACTGTCGTCAGCAATATCTCTGTGCCTCTGTTGGGCTTATGCGACACTGCAGTGGCCGGCCACATGGGAGATGCAAGATATCTTGCCGGAATGGCGATTGGATCGGTGATGGTCACTACTATGTATTGGCTGTTTAGTTTCCTTAGAGCGGGTACATCGGGTCTGACAGCTGTGCATTATGGAGCCTCNGACNAGGAAGGAATGGGTAACAGTCTCCGCAATTCATTGCTGCTGGCTCTCGTTGTAGGTCTGATTCTAATGGCGGTGCAAGCTCCGATGCTTGGAGTGCTTCAAAGATTGATGGGTGCTACTCCTGAGACTACGATGCTTTCGGGAGAGTATTTCTCTATCTGTATCAGAGGGGCAGTGCCAATGATGTTGCTGACGGCATTGACCGGATGGTTTATAGGGATGCAGTCTACAGCCACGGCAATGGCAGTCAATATTGGGATGAGTGTGCTTAATGTGGCAGCAACGTTGACATTCGTGTATGGATTTGGAATGGGGTATAGGGGTATTGCATCAGGCACTGTGATGGCACAGTGGTTGACGCTTATTCCTGCACTATGGCTGGCATGGCGTCTTTGCAATAAAAATGGCATTGTATTTGGAAAAGTTGCAACGGTGTTGAGTGGATGGAATGATGAGTGGAAGGCAATGCTGAATGTCAATTCAAATTTGTTTTTCCGCTCTGCATGCTTGATTGCCTTGACATTGATGCTTTATGCTTTTAGTGCGCGTCTTGGAGATGTAGAAGTGAGTGCAAATGCTGTCATCAATCAAATGTTTCTTTTCTTTTCCTATTTCATGGATGGTTTTGCGTTTACGGGTGAAGCATTGACTGGCAGGTATAACGGAGCTCATGATCAGGTGATGCTGAGGAAATCAATTATAGCCCTGCTGAAATGGACAGCGGGAGTCACGATAGTTTTCGTGGTTGTATATAGTGCGGCACTCTCTGTAGTAGTTCGTCTTCTCAGCGATTCGCACGAGGTTGCAGTTAGCGTAGAGGGATGCCGGCTGTGGGTGGCTTTGCTTCCTGTGGCAGGCGCAATGGCGTTTATCTATGACGGGTTCTATATAGGATTGACTAAGACTCGCCCTATGCTTATTTCTACACTTTGCGGGGTAGGACTTTTTGCAATATTGATTTATACGCTCAGCCATACGCAGTGGATTCTTTGGATGTCGTTTACTTGCTATTTGGCTATGAGGTCAGCCCTACTGATGATAATGTTTCCAAAACTTCAAAATTCAAAATACGCTCCCACCGNGTGAAAGCAATTCAAAATTCAAAATTCAAAATACGCTCCCACCGTGTGAAAGCAATTCAAAATTCAAAATTCAAAATGCAAAATTATGATAAAGTTTGTGAATGCCAAGTTGAATCTTGGGCTAAATATAGTAAGAAATCGTCCTGATAGCTACCATGATCTGGAGACGGTGTTTTATCCAGTTAGGAAGTATAATGGCACCCCTGAGAATCCGGAGCCGTTTTTCGATAGCCTTGAGATTATTGCGTCTGACA
>WFLX010009508.1_pt1 | contig 13975 bp, 5 predicted proteins | sample 4967041 | NCBI WGS metagenome assembly WFLX01 (sample SAMN12857096, study PRJNA449069) | gut metagenome | isolation source: stool from male and female vole | host: Microtus ochrogaster | place: USA:Florida | collected 2017
GGTGCTTTGGGCGTATAGGCATTCTCTTTTTATTAATTTGAAAAACAAGATACAAAGTAAGTTGCAAAAGTAATGAGGAGAGGGTTCGGGGACTTCCGAGTCGCCGAACCCTTATTTAATTCCTCACAACGCAGTATTNTTGTTAAGAATTATTGATAGTTTTGGGAATGACAGCCATCGAAATTNTNCACAAAAAAGTTTCTTTATAAANANTTTTTTATAAATTTGTAATATCAACTAACCNCATAAATCTCAAACCATGTTCGTTAGATTTTCAGTTCTTATAAAATATGTATTACTGATATTATTATTTGTTGCTACCGACTTATGGGCTTCAAATGCCAATGGGCGTGTGGATGTGAAAAACTATTCCAATTCCACTCCNCAGTCAATGTATCGTATACAGAACATGGTTCAGGACGAGAATGGCTATGTCTGGATTGCCACTTGGAATGGACTTGAAAAATTTGATGGCTATGCATTTCATAAATACAAGTCTTTTCCGACCGACGACACTCGTCTGCCCTATAATCGAATACAAAACGTTCACTTAGCTTTTAAAAATGCTTTGTGGTGTGAGACCTACGATCATCGTCTGTATATTTTTGACACTGCAGCCGAGAAGTTTGTCGATCCTTTCTCATCTCATCCGGATATNCAAAAGTTCACCGAATTTGAAGCCCTCTTCCAATTAGACGATGGCATCGCATGGATTTCTGATAGCAATGGAAATATATGGCGCATCAATGGGGCAGATTATGCTAAAGAAAACGGCATCGAGCATTTCAGCAACCTCTTTCCCAAAGGGAAATATCAAATAAACGGTATATATTCCGATGGCTCAGGGGGAGAATGGATTCTTACCGACAAAGGATATTGGGTGTATGGCAAAAAGGGACTTTCAGGAATGCGCCACTTTGTCAAAGCCCAAAAGATAGGCAATAAACTGATGCTTATCGATGATAAGGGTGTATTGGTAGCATACGACCCAAATGAAGGCATGTCTGATGTCAAACTGAATGGAACGATCATCGACACCAATAGCGGAATTTCAGCTCTTGGCGACAACTCCTGCATTATGACTACGAAGTCGGGAGTAATGATCTACAATACTATCACAGGAGAAAAGACCCTAATGCCGATTGATGATGTGCAGACATTCGACTATTCCATATTTTATCAGACAAAATCGAAAATCCAGAATGGCGACATATGGATGCTTACAAATAAAGAAATATTCCGGATCCAACCAGACAAAAAGAAGATAGAGAAGTTAGAAATCCCCGGAAAAGTATCAGACCAGAACGTGCGCTTTGCTCTTGAGGATAATCGTGGCGAACTTTGGGTGGCCGCTAATGACGGGCCTCTGTGCCACTACAATCGTAATAAAAATATACTCGAGCCTGCATATTTCTATCAAGATGGCCATAAGACTGCTACCCCCGAAATCAAACTTTCCTATATGGTCGACAACCAAAATAATATTTGGGCTCGCGATGAATGGGGCTTCAACAAGATAACTTTCCCAAATGGACACTCAGATTTCCTATCTTACACTGAGTATGAGACCCGGAGCCTGATGCTCGACCATAAAGGAAGAATATGGAATGGCACAAGATATGGCGATATACAAATATTCGATCACAATAATAATTTCGTAGGATTCTTCAATCCTGCTACCGGCAACATTGAGTCCAACCTCAATGCCAGATTCCCATCTAATGTCTACTCTATGATGCAAGACACAAAGGGGCGGATTTGGATAGGCACCCGTGAAGACGGGCTATATGTGGCCACGCCCACCGCTCCTGACAGATATTCCATAAAACACTACTCTCATATTAAGGATGAGGCAGAAAGCATCAACAGCAATACCATCTATTCTATTTTTGAAGACAAGCAAAAGCGAATATGGATTGGCACTTATGGCGGCGGCATCAATCTTGTAGATGAAACGTCGGAGAATCTTAAATTCCTTAACAACAACAATGGACTCCTCCCCTACTCTTTTGATGATGCCAAATGTAAAAAAATCAGACATATCACTGAGACCTCTGACGGCATAATGATGGTAGGCACCACCGACGGGCTCATCACGTTCTCTTCCGATTTCGACAATCCTCAAGAAATAAAATACTTCCGCAATTGGTGCGACCTGTCAAAAAAATCTACCCTGAGCAGCAACGACGTTTTCTTCACTTTCGAAGATAGCAGGCATCAGATCTATGTCATAGTGCATGGAGGAGGAATTTGCAAACTGATTGGCACCGACCTTCTCTCTGATGATTTGGCTTTCTCATATATCGGAGTGAGGGAAGGACTCCCTACTGATATGGTGTATGCAATGGGGGAAGACAAAACGGGCAAACTGTGGATATCTCTTGAGAATGCAATTTGCAGCTATACGCGTAAGACTCAGCAAATCGAGACCTTTGATGGACTCACATTCCATCTTCCTCTCACCCTCTCAGAAGCCCCTTTCATCATCACCCCTGGCGATGAAGCCTACTTCCCGACTCTCAACGGAACCCTCCATGTGGATCTAAACAATCTACATAAAAGCCCATTTAAACCAAATATCGTATTCGACCATGCCATAATTTCCTCAGACAATGACAGCGCAAGATTAATCAAAATCAATGATGGAGTGCTCCATCTTAAGAAAGATGAACGCAACTTTTCAATATCCTTCATAGCTTTTGATTATGACAATACCGACAACATCTCTTATGCATATCGTATGGATGGGGATGACAAGTGGCTCGAAATCGGACATAAACATGAACCCACTTTTTATGGCCTTCCGGGAGGCGACCACACTCTCGAGGTGCGATCCACAAATGGCGACGGGGTATGGATGGACAATGTCGCCACATTGCACATTCATATAGAGCCGACATTCCGCGAGACTATTTGGGCTTGGATTCTATCTTTCATCCTCATCATTGCCGTTGCAGTCGCAATTTGGTTTGTAGTGACGTGGATTCATCGTCTGCGCCGACAAGTCAGTGTAGAACAAGAGCTGACTAAATTGAAACTCAGATTTTTCACAGATGTCTCTCATGAACTCCGCACTCCGCTCACTCTCATTGTCAATCCAATTGATGAAGTGATGGCAGACCCTTCTCTCTCTGAAAAAGGGAAGGAATACATCACTATGGCAAAGCACAACACTGACCGCATGCTCAAGCTTATCAATCAATTGCTCGACATCCGNAANATCCANAACAATAAGATGCNAGTATATATCGAATATGTAGATATAGTGCCTCTTTTCCGTAGGATATATGAAGACTTCACTGCAATAGCTCGCCAAAAGAATATTGATTTTTCTTTGAAGATGAATATGGAGAGCTTCAGCATGTATACCGACATAGATAAGCTTGAGAAAATAGCTTTCAATATCCTCTCCAATGCATTTAAATATACTCCTGACACCGGAAAAGTGGAGCTTGAAGTGAAAAATGAAGGAGATAATCTCATCGTCTCAGTCTCCGACACTGGCTCTGGAATTGAAAAGAAGCAACTTAAGAATATCTTCGATCGTTTTGATACGGCAGGAAGAAAGTCTGTGGCTAATTCAAGTGGCATCGGGCTCTCATTGGTGCAGGAACTGATAGAAATAATGCATGGAAGTCTCAATGTAGAGTCCGCTCCCGGCGAAGGAAGCCGATTTGAAGTGAAACTGCCTGGCAATATCTCAGCTCTTCAAGGAAATCCCAATGTGGAATTCATTCTTTCCGATGGCAACCAAGAAGACTCCTTTGAAATGCAATCTCAAATAAGAGAAAGTGAGCCTAAAGAAGAGGAAGGAGAAAAATCTACCATTATGGTGGTGGAAGACAACGCAGAATTGCGCCAACTTCTCTACAGGATGCTGACAGACCTATATAATGTGACGACTGCAGCTGACGGACAGGAGGCATGGGAAAAACTGCAGGCAGATATGCCTGATATGATAGTCAGCGACATCATGATGCCCCGCATGGATGGCTTGGAACTCCTTGCTAAAGTAAGGGAAACGCCTGAATGCAGCCACATCCCATTTATAGTGCTTTCAGCCAAAGCTTCACTTGCCGACAAGATTGAGGGCATAGAGTGTGGAGCCGACGACTACATCACAAAGCCTTTCAGCGCATCCTATCTTAGAAGCAGAGTGCGCTCGCTTCTCAACCAACGCATACGCCTGAGAAGATACTTTATCGATGCAGACGCCTCATCCCTTTCCGGGCAAGATATTCAGGATTCAGAAGAGATGCTGCTCCCCTCATTGACACGCTTCGATGAGAAGTTTATTGCCGATCTCCGCGATGTGGTCCGTGATAAACTTGGGAACTCTGAGTTGACTATCGATGAGCTTGCGGATGCAATGAAGATGGGTCGAACCGCTTTCAACAAGAAGGTGAAGTCACTCTTCAGTATGTCGCCAATAGAGCTCTTGAAAAACATGCGTATTAAATATGCCATGGAACTCCTTCAAGACTCGGAGAAGACAGTCTCGGAAATTTCATACATATGTGGCTTCTCTTCGCCGCAATACTTCAACCGCGTATTCAAGTCAGCCACCGACCTCACGCCCAACGATTGGCGCAAACAGAACACACAATGATCGACATTCACACAATGATCGACATTAGCCACCCATTTTCGGGTGGCTAATTTTTTATGGGTTAGTCTTATCTTAATTTGCAGAAGAATTGCACTTTTGTAGTTATCAGGTAAAAGTGCAAAAAAGTGCAATCATTATTTTCAAAAGTGCAATTCCAAAACAATGATTACTGCTAATTTTGGCTATCAAAATTACTTGAGCAAAAAAACAACAAAAAAGTTAACCTATATTTTAATAATTCAAAATGAAAAAAATCTTTACTTTCATCGCAAGTGCACTTGTCGGTCTGAGTGCAGTTGCACAGGAAAGCGACGTTATCGTGCTTTCCGCATCTAACTATGATGCCGCAAAGACTGAAGAGTTGGGCGGTCAGGACTGGTATTTCAACGACACCCAGGTCTATCTCAACATGTCAGGACGTGCCTATAGAGAAGTAGAACGTCAAGGCTGGAACAATGGCCTCAACTTCAAGAACAACACCAAATATACCATTCAGCTTGGTGATGTGAAGGCATACCGCATCGAATTTGCAGGTTTCTCTTTCGGCGACAACTGGGATTATCTCTATGCATACGGAGTAGGCGACGCTGCTGATGGCTATGAATGGGTGGATCCTATCGGCCAGAACGTGCTCGACAATATTANTANCNNTGAGCAAGCCAAGTATCCTCTTGATCCCTGCGAGACCAACCAGNAAGCACNCGNCTACAACAAAGCTGGCTACACTTGGGCAGTGCTNGACTTTATTGATGAGCCTTATGAAGGTGTGTTCCCATTCATCTTCAGCGGCAACAATCAGGAGCAGTGCCTTATCCGCATCTATACTACTAAAGAATCTGCTGAAGCAGCCAACAACTCAAAATACTCTTTTGAAGTGGCTACCTACGATGCAGAAAAGACTNAGGCTATGGGTGGCCAGGATTGGTATTTNCANGGCACTGACATGTATCTNAACATGTCTGNCCGTGCTTGGAGAGAAGTAGAGCGTCAGAACTGGAATGAAGGACTCAACTTCAAGAACAACACCAAGTATTCTATCCAGCTTGCCGACAGCAAGGTGTATCGTATAGAATTTTCAGGTTTTTCTTTCGGCGACAATTGGGACTACCTGTATGCTTATGGCGTAGGCGATGCAGCTGATGGATATGAATGGGTAGACCCTATGGGACAGAACGTACTCGACAATACCACTATCATCGAGCAGGCTGAATATCCTCTTGATCCATGCGAATCTGCTCAAGACGCTCCAGTATTCTATAATGCAGGCTATACTTGGGCTGCTCTCGACTTCGGCGATGAGCCTTACGAAGGCGTGTTCCCATTCATCTTCAGCGGCAACAATCAGGAGCAAGTGAAGATCACTGTATATCTTACCCGCGCGGCTGCCGACGAAGCTGCAAGCGTATATGTAAAGCCTGTCTATAACCTCAATGCGGTCGACAGCATCATTGAAAATGCTAATACCGATAATTCTATTTTCAATATTTTCGGCCAGAAAGTTGATGCATCCTACAAGGGTTTGGTCATCAAGAATGGTAAGAAATATATCCAACACTGATTAGTGTCCGATTTACGATACTATCAAGCGGTCGAAGGATCGCTTGATAGTATTACCTCCTTCAAAAGCTTCCCACATTACTATACTTAATCATGAAGAGACTTAACAAGAAACTAATATCTACCATGGCATTCGCCAGCATCTCTCTATTTGCCACCGCTCAGCAACCACTGACCGGATTAGTGACTGATGCCAACGGAGAGCCATTGATTGGGGCATACGTCTATGTCGACGGAAAGGCTGTCACTGCTACTGATGCTGACGGCAGATTCTCACTCCCCAATGTCAATCCTAATTCCAAAATCGAAGTGTCGTATGTAGGCTTCGGAAAAGAATCCTTGAAAGCTAATGGACAAAAAGAATTAAATTTCGTATTGAAAGAAAACGCCAACGAACTCGATGAAGTCGTAGTAGTTGGATATGGCACCATCAAGAAAAACGACCATACTGGTGCAGTAGGATCAGTAAGCAATGCGAAACTCAACGAAAAGGGTGCTTCTTCAATTCTTGAAAACCTTCAAGGAAGTGTCCCCGGTGTGAACATCACCAAAAGCAGTGGTCGCGCTGGCGGCGATTTCAACATCGAAATCCGAGGCAAGAACTCCATATCGAGTTCACAGTCTCCGCTTTATGTCATTGACGGTGTGATCAGCAGCAACATGGATTTCCTCAATCCTCAGGACATCGAAAGAATCGACGTGCTTAAGGATGCTTCCTCTACAGCCATCTATGGTTCGCGTGCCACTGCCGGCGTAGTCATGATCACGACAAAAAGTGGCATCACTGTAGGCGGACATGCGTCAAAACCAACAATATCATACGATGGATACTATGGCATCACCAAAGCCACAAATATGCCTGATTTCCAGACAGCCGATGAATTTTATAAATACAGATTTATGAAATTCTTGAATCTCGCTGGTGGCGACTATATGAACGGCAGCCCCGTCATGATCAACGACGATATCAACCGTTGCCTTCTCTTAGACCGCGAGACAGGCATCTACCGCATGAAGGAACTTCTTGAAAACGGACAAACCTATAATTGGCCAGACTATGTGCTCCGCACAGGCCACCAGCAAAACCATTACGTAGCCGTCAGCGGCTCTACAGATAAAGTCAGCTACCATCTTGGACTCGGATATTCTGATGAAAAGGGTATATATCAAAATGATGAGCAAAACAAATTCTCACTCAAAGGAAGCTTTGATGCCCGACTGAGCAATATCATCACTTCCGGACTCAGTGTCAACTTGGCTCGTATGAACCATGACTATGCCAGCGACAATGCAATCAGATACGCTTTCCGTGAAAATCCTTTTATGCAGCCATACGATGAAAATGGCAATATCAACTATCAGCCTGGCAGCAAAAAAGCACTCCATACGGATGAATACCAATTCACCGGGCAAATCAGCCCATTGGTGTATATGAACAATGAATGGTCAAACCGCCTTTCGTGGATGGCGATGGCCAACGTATATCTTCAGCTCCAACCTATCAAAGACCTTGTGGTAAAGACTACCTTCTCCCCTACTTTCAACTACGAGCGCTATGGATTCTTCCAAGGCACTGAAGCTGGAGAAACCCAGAATGAGGCTCGACGCACCACAAACCTAGGATTTTCCTGGACTTGGGATAACACAGTCACATACGACCACACTTGGCGTGAGCGCCACCATCTCAATCTCATGGGTCTCGTATCGGCAGCTTTCTCAAACGGAGAAAGCGAACGCTTATATTACAACAATGTGCTCGATGGAACATATTGGTGGAATCTCGGCACCTCCAACCAAGGATACAATTACAGCCAATCAGGCACAGGATATTCCGAGACAAGCCTGATGTCATATGCTCTGCGCGCCAACTATTCATTCGACGAAAGATATCTCTTCACCGGCACTGTGCGCTGGGACGGAAGTTCTAAATTTGCTGAGGGCAATCGCTGGGAAGCCTTCCCTTCGCTTGCTTTTGCATGGAGAGCTTCAGAAGAAGCTTTCATGGAGCCTGCCAGAGATTGGCTCTCAAATTTGAAACTTCGCCTCTCTTACGGTGTCACCGGCAACAACAATGTTGGGGCTTATGCCACTCAGCTTGCTCTTGGCAACGTAGGGTATTATTCATTTGATGGCAACTACTATCAAGGTCAATCACCTGCAGGAGTTGTGGATCGCGCTCTAAAATGGGAGAAGTCTCATGAAATAAATTTCGGTATCGATTTCGGATTCCTCAACGAAAGGATACGTGGAAATATCGAAATCTACAATAAGAAGTCGAAAGATCTTCTCTATAATGTCAAACTCCCACTGGAAGCTGGAGGCAAAAGCCTTACTACCAATATCGGATCGGTGCGCAATAGAGGTATCGAAATCGGCCTGACTACTGAAAATATCGTCACCCGCGATTGGCGATGGACCACTTCTTTCACATTCGCTCACAACGATAACAAGGTGCTCGAAATCAACGGAACCGGCAACTACTATTCAGGCGGGTCAACAGGCAATCTTATCATAGGGCAGCCTTATCGCAATGTATATGGCTATGAATGGGTAGGCATCGTCAGCAATAGAGATATGACCGTGCCCGACAATGAAATAGCACGCCTAAAAGGATTCACACCAGGCGCAACTGTAAAAGAATCTGAATACTACTATAAGTGCTATGGCCAGATTGAGGGAAATCCCATCATCCTTGACCGNAATGGCGACGGCAGATTTACCGACGAGGATAAGAAAATCTATAATGGCGAGNCAGACTTCACTGCAAGTTTCAACTCAAANCTCTACTTCAANAACTGGGACTTCTCATTCTCAATCTACACCANGCAGCATTATACCATCTTCTCCAATTNCTATCAGGAATATCTCTATATGGACGACAGAGGACGCTCGAAGATTGATGTAGATTGGTATATCCCTGCTGGCACGCTTATTGATTGCGACGGCGTCAATGCTGATGGCTCATATATCAACCCCGTCTACCAGACCGAAACCCACTACGGCAACTATCCATTCCCTAACAATGGCGTTTCCAACAGCGGCCTCGGCACTGAAAACTGGATCAACTCCACCAACTCCTACACTGATGCATCATTCGTGAAAGTGAAACACATCACTTTAGGATATTCCTTCTCAAAGAAGCTTCTCAAACATATCGGTTGCTCTCAGTTGAGACTCTACTGCACTGTGACAAATCCATTTACTTTCACCAAGTATAAGGGATACGACCCTGAATGGGCCGACGCATCTATGAATAATGACGGACCCAGCACTATCACTTGGCAATTTGGTGCAAACATCAAATTCTGAATCCACCGTAACGTTTCAATTGAAAAAATCAAGAAATAATGAAAAGCAAATATATATTCCTCCCCATTTCTCTCACTCTGCTGGCATCAGCCGGATGCAGCGACTTTCTGGAATCGGAAAATAAGGCGGGAAAAGATGCTTATGAATATTGTTCCACTCCCGAAGGGTTAGAGGCTCTACGTGTGGACACATACAATAAGCTCAAGCCTCTTGTAAATAATACCGATCTTACTGAATGGGGCACCGACCTTTATATCGCAACCCGATCTTCTGATCCTGGAGATTTCCATAGATACAAGTTCACTCCCGAGACAGACGGAGTGGAAAAATACTACACCCAGGCTTATGATATGATCAATAATGCCAACTGCCTACTGAAATTTTCTGAAGGGAATCCCCGCTTCCGTGCAGAAGCAATTTTCATCCGATGTCTTGGATATTATTTTCTTTCTCAGCAATATGGCGCAGTGCCCTACGTGACTGCATACATTGAGTCGGCAGAAAAAGCATATCCCCGCACCCCGCTCAGTGAGCTTTATGCAAATATCATCAATGAGCTTGAAGGAATAGCGGCTGAGCCATCCCTTCCTGAAATAGACCATGGTGGCTATATCAGCCGTACTGCGGTGAAGGCGCTCCTTTCTAAGGTTTGCTTGGCTGCTGGATGGGATCTTGAGACTACTCTCGTAGATGCTGCTAAAGGCACCTTTACTATCACAGGAACTTCTTATTTCGCAAAAGCGGCAAAATATGCCGATGAGATTGCGGCAGGATGCCCACTGACAATGACTTTCAATGATAAATGGGCTCCCGAAAATGATGGAAATGCTGAAGAGATATTCTCAGTGCAATACACCCGCTCCGGATTTCCAGGCGATGAGCTGACTGGTGGCCACGGCCGACAGGGCACTTATGGAAGCAATTATGGCGACCNAACTATCACGGGACTTAAATCAAGCAGTGGAGTGNTCGCCCCTNNNCCAANGACTCTTNATCTATGGGAAAAAAAAGACGAGCGCTATGAGGGCACATTTATGACTACTATCTATAATTATGCCGGAGTATGGCCCACCACTGGATACTATGCTTATTACACTGCTACGGAAGAAGCCAAGAAGTCGATGGTGATTGCGGATAAGTATTTCCCCTGGTGGGTGACAAAAGCTGAAGCCGAAGCCTATATCGAGGAACATCGCAGCCAGTTTGTTCAGGGTGAATGTCCGAATAAATGCCATGTGCATATTTTGTCGAATCCAGCTGTGATATATTCGTTTGACGCCAATGGCAAGCAGACATCTCCTACTCAGCAAAATTATTATGAATATGTGAAGGTCAATAACGCAGCTACCACTTGTGTCCGCAAATTTGATGACCCTACGACTCCACAGGTGACATCATCAGCATCAGCAGGCTATCGCAATATTGTGGTGCTTCATGTCAGTGATATCTATCTGACTGCTGCTGAAGCACATTTCATGATGGGAGAAGAAGCTAAGGCCCTTAGCTTGATCAATGATGTTCGCCGTCGGGCAAAGGCTTCTATTTTGTCAAGTTTTGCCGACTATACTCCCGATTATGAGGTGGGAATTGCTTATCAAGCATCTCCTATCGACCTCATCCTTGATGAGCGGGCACGCGAACTATTTGCAGAGACCACCCGATGGGTCGATTTGAGACGCACTCGCCAGCTCGTGAAATATAACGTGGAATTTAATAGTTATGTCAACGACATAGCTGATATGAGCAATGCTCGTGGCGAAGTGAAATGGTATCGCCCGATTCCTGCTGCCGAACTTGCTACAAATACAAGCATCAGCGAGGAAAATCAGAATCCCGGTTACTAATAAATACTGCCTATCATGTTGAAAAAATTTATATATCTTATTTGCCTTATTTGTTCTGTCGCAGCGGTTTCGGCTTGCTCCGACAGTAAAGATGATTACACCCCTCGCGCCGGAATGCCGGAGAAAGAAGCAGCCGGAGAATATTTTGGCTCTTTCACTCGCGTCACTAAAGGACTTGACGATGCAGTCACAGCCACAGGAAGTGTGACAATTACCCCTGCTTCCGGACAGAACACTGCCAACATCACTTTCTCTTGTCCGGAACTTGGAGTAGACGTCACAAGAATTTTCAATATCACATTCTCCAATGATGGCTTTGCCTTTTCCAATCATCTGAGTGATGACACTGACACCAAGACATCTGCTATTGCCGGGAGAATCGACGGCCAAAATAATATGGTCACAAAGTTCACATTGCAGCAGCGTGATGGACGCAAGACTGTGCAGTATGATTATGAATTCACCGGACAAAAATAAATTGTTATGAAAAGGTATCTCGTGTCCCTTATCGTGCTGATGGTCTCATCGGTAGCATATGCCTATGTAAAAGTTGGCAATCTTATGACAGAGCATCGCACAAATCCCACAAATATAGAGTCGAAACATCCTCGCTTGAGCTGGGTGATCTCTTCTGATGAAAAATCAGTGGCGCAAAAGTCATACCATATTCTTGTGGCGTCTTCTCAGGAGCTTTTAGACTCTGACAAAGGGGATTTATGGGATACGGGTACAGTAGAGTCTGACAATTCAATTTGGATTCCCTACGAAGGGAAGGCGCTCCATCCGGAGCAGGAATGCTTTTGGAAAGTCAAGATCGGCACCAATAAGGGAAGTTCTGGATGGAGTGACCCTGCCAAGTGGGAGATGGGACTTATGGGGGAAGTCAACTGGGGTGGACGTTGGATAGGCTGGGATGCTCCTTTTGAATGGGATCAAGAGGACATGCACAGCCGCAAAAGTGCCCGCTATCTCCGGCATGAGTTTGACTCTTCCAATAAGAAAGTGAGGCGCGCAGTGGCTCATATTTCAGGGTTGGGACTGTATGATCTCTTCATAAATGGAAGGAAAGTTGGCGACTATGTGCTGACCCCCGCACCCACCGACTATCGACGCACAGTGCTATACAACACTTATGATGTGACGGATTTCATAAAGGGAGGAGGAGCTCCCAATGCGCTTGGCGTGGCATTAGGAAATGGAAGATACAGCACCATGCAGCAAAACGGAAAGCCATATAAAATTCCCAATTTTGGCTATCCGCAACTGAGAATGATGCTCTCAATCGAGTATGAGGATGGATCAAAGCAAAGGATTTCTACCAACGAGACTGATTGGAAACTTACCGGAATGGGACCCATCAGAAGCAACAATGAATATGACGGTGAAATCTACGACGCAAATCTTGAGCTCGGAGATTGGACTATGCCAGGATATGATGATTCAGAATGGATATCGCCTCAACGAGTTCAGATTCCTTACGGCACTTTACGCGCCAACACTTCAGAGAATATGAAGGTGATGGATACTCTCAAGCCCAAATCACTTAAGAAAATCGGAGATAAATATCTTGTGGATTTCGGGCAGAACACAGCCGGCTGGATAAAAATCAAAATAAATGGGACACAGAAAGGCGACACAGTGAGGATTAAGTATGCCGAACGCATCTCTCCGGATGGCAATAGCATTGACGTGGAGAATCTTCGCCACGCACAGAGCACCGACACGTACATTGCCAATGGCCAGGAACGTGACCGCTGGTGGAACCCGGAATTCTCGTATCATGGATTCCAATATGCAGAAATCACAGGGCTTGATGATCTTTCTGTCGATGACATCATCTATGAAGTGATCTACGACGATATGACTCCTGCCGGCACCTTTACTTCCTCTAATGAAGTCATCAATAATCTATGGAGAAATGCGCGTTGGGGCGTGACGAGCAATTATAAAGGAATGCCACTTGATTGCCCACAGCGCGATGAACGCCAACCTTGGACAGGCGACCATAATATGGGATCATGGGGAGAAAACTTTATGCTTGACAATGCCAATCTATACGCCAAATGGGCCGACGACATTCGTGAGGCTCAACGTGAAGATGGATGCATACCGGATGTCTGTCCTGCCTTCTGGAATTATTACACCCCCGACATGACTTGGTCGTCGACATTCCCTGTGATTTGCGATATGCTTTATGAGCAGACCGGCAATGTCATGCCAATCATCAAGAATTACGATGCCTTGAAAAAGTGGATGAACTTCATTCGCGAAAACTATACGGATTCACGCGGACTAATCACAGCCGACAAATATGGCGATTGGTGTGTGCCACCTGAAGACCCGAAGCTGATCCATAGCAACGCTCCTGAGCGAAAGACTGATGGCGCACTTATCGCCTCAGCATATTTCTACAAGATGTCGCAGTTGATGGCCAAGTTCGCCCGACTTCAGAATCTTGAAAATGAAGCTCTTGAATGGGAAGAAGATGCTGACAGGGTGAAAGAAGCCGTCAATCAGAATCTTCTCACTGTGAAAAAAGGAACATCAAAAGCCAAGGCTCCACATATATTATACCCCGACAGTATTTTCTACGGCAACAATACTGTCACCTCCAATCTTCTTCCACTTGCCTTCGATATGGTGCCGGAAGAATACC
>WFLX010223297.1_pt1 | contig 13969 bp, 13 predicted proteins | sample 4967041 | NCBI WGS metagenome assembly WFLX01 (sample SAMN12857096, study PRJNA449069) | gut metagenome | isolation source: stool from male and female vole | host: Microtus ochrogaster | place: USA:Florida | collected 2017
GCCACAGCCGTGCCGCAGACCCCCTTCCCTACCGCAATCTGTGTACATGCCGCTTTTCCCTGAAACGGCCCGAGAATCAGTTTTCCGTCCTGCATGATGTAAAATCCCGCCCAATTAATCCGCTCCAGGCTATCGTAGATTAGCGCGGTCACATTCGCAAGATTAGAAATCTGGTAGGGATTATCCTCTGTCAACGCTTTTAATTGTGCAATTAATGACTGATACATAGTCTTATCCTCCATCCGTACTTTAACGTCACAGTCTTATTGTCCTATAAGTCTTTTGATAACTGTTATACTTTGAACATATAATTTCATCCTACTCTCAATTTGTATATGAAACAACCAATTCTCTTTGTTTAACCTGAAAACCAAGCTTTTTAGCCAATGAAATGGAAGCATGATTATTTGTTTTCACAATATACATTGGCACAATTCTTTCTTCGTAACATTTTTTAATCATTAACTTAACCAAACTTTCCGCAATTCCTAATCTACGTCTGGACTCTTCAACCCAAACTACAAGATTTCCATAGCCAGAGATTACATCCGATACTTTACAATAACCGGCAAGTTCTCCATTAATCAGCGCAATATATTTTCTATATTCTTCTAAATATTTGTATTCAATTGCGTTATTNCCGTCAANACCAGAACGCTTANCTACACTTATATCAATTTGAGATTCCNACAGCATTCTATCCATATATGACAACTCATATTGAGGAAGTTCCAAATCATTATGTATATTGCCAACGCCAATTGTTTCAAAATCAATTTTAGTACACAGGAACCTTAATTTTGTCTCATAAAATTCCGGCGAATAAGAAATGATATTTTCTCCATTATATTTAGTTGCGATAATTTTATAATAATATTTCTTATTTAACGGAATATCTCTATATTTACATTTACATACNTGGACATCATTGCAAATCATTCCATCATCTAATCCTAAATATTCCTGATAAAAATCTGAAAATGAATTTCTATGCATTTTTACTACTTCTCCTTTTCTTTAGTACTAAATAATTCCATCTTCATCATACTCCTTTCCAATAATAGCATCCATACCATTAGACAATTTTTTATGCAACATAATATTTCTCCTCGTGTCTTTATATACAAGAAGACAGCCCTCAATATCCCTGAGAGCTGTCCTTTTCTGTTGTCCATATCACATTACCGCCTATTTCTTAGACAAAGATATATCTATTCTCCAAATAATTCGGAAGCTATTTTTTCTTTTGTTTCATTAAGAGCCTTCTGCTTCATTTTTTCCTTTTGAAGGGCTCGCAAAATACTTGCTACATCCTCTGGTGAGAACATAGAGATTGCATTAATTAATCCGTCTATACTATCTTTATTTACAACAAGACTTCCTCCACCAGCTAATGCAATTCGAATACAATTTTTAGGATTGCTGCAATCCCCCAGTTTTAAGGCATTTGATTTGTAATCGCAGGTAAATATGGTTCCTCTGTAATTCAGAATACCCGCTTCATCTGCCAATCGGAAATACGTGTTTGTATATGCGGTTCCGTCGGAATATTTTAGTACTGCCCGACCAATATCCGAGGCCTTCTGTGCGGCACTGGCAGCTTCTATTTTGGCATTCCATTCTGCCTCCAATTCTTCCAGTGTCCACACATGCTTAATCCAAATCCAACTACCGTTGAAATACTCTGCATAGGGATCGTGTATGCGCTCTTTATTAATTCCTACCCGCTCACCATTTTCGCCCTTTCCCATGTCAGGACAGCCATTATTTGTCCAAGCATAAAAATCCATAAAGTGATCCATATCAATTTTATCTTCTAAGAAATCATTCCAAAAGATCTCCCTTACAGCAAAACGAAAGTTATCCTCCTGCGGAAAGTTTGAAAGAAACTTCATAATCTTATCATATTGTTCCCTGCTATCCAGCTTTATCTCCCACTGGAATTTGTCTTCTCCTATCTTCTCATCAGGATTATTAGGATTCCTTTCTCCCTCCCTAACGCACTTTATGCATTCCGGCGAATAATAGGTGTAAAAGACCGGACCCAATTCTTTTGGACTACTACCGGAATATGTACCTTTAGTATAATTTCGTACATTTTCAGGGCAATCAGAAACAGCTTCCTCTGTCCTAATGAACNNTNAGATANAACANGAATTTANCACCGGATTATCCAATCGCCTTGCAATANTCTTGTTAGTATCTTCTTCTNTGTTNAACTCAAGAAGCNCCGATGCAAAATCTGTTCCCCACGATAATTNCTGNTTTTTACTTTTCAGAGAANATTTCNATTGTGCGTTATAGTGCGCATTGCTCCTCTGGTTTGTTAATAATGCTTCAACTGACATATATACTCCTTTCAGTAATCCCTCTGTCATTCAGAACCACACGCATTCCTAAAAGATCNNTCTATCTAATTCATTTTNTCAATATACCATAAAAATAAATANAAAAAATATTTATNGCATAAANCGGCGGTTAATAGCACAAAACGACGGTTTCTCACCATCGTTTCTGCTTTCCCTGTTGATTACAACCCGACATTCACGTTTTGTAAATAAATTTCACATTTTGTAAGTCGAAATCCACGTCTGATATCTTCAATATTTCACCCAGCGGTCTACGTTTTTTATCTAGTCACTTTCTTAACAGCCACTTAACATAGCAATCGCAAGCAACAAAGATAAGCATAATCCAGCTAAATTATTCATTATCAGTCTTCTTTTAATACCAGTCATGCTTTTCGCCCCGGTCGAGATTATTGATCTGTGCTATTTCATCTTCAGTCAGGCTGAAATGGTACAACTCGGCATTTTCTTTGATATGGCCGGGATTACTGGAACCGGGAATAACCACCACACCCTTCTGTAGATTCCAGCGTAAAATCACCTGTGCGGAAGATACGCCATGCGTCTTGGCAATTTCAGAAATAACAGGATCACTAAGCAGCTCTCCTGTATGCCCTCTTCCGCCCAGCGGATACCAGCCCTGTACTACGATCCCCAAATCCCGAATAAACGGAATAACATCATTCTCCTGATAATATGGATGAATTTCATTCTGAACCAATGCGGGAACCGTATCCACCTGCGGCAGAAACTCTGTCAATTCCTCCACATACCAGTTCGACAATCCGATTGAACGGATTTTTCCCTCTTTTACAAATTGTTCCATCGTTTTGTATGCCTCTACATCATTGGGATCTGGATGATGCAGAAGCATTAAATCCACATAGCCGATATCCAGCCGGTCAAGACATGCCTGAATTGACTGAGCTGGATTTTTCATCTCATTACCCGGATAAATTTTAGTCGTAACAAAAACATCCTCACGCCGAATGATTCCTTCACTAACTGCTTCCCTGATTGCCTGCCCGATTTCCTCCTCATTGCCATAAGCAGAAGCAGTATCAATAAGGCGAACACCATTTGATAACGCAGATTTCACAGAATCAATGCACTCATCACCATGAAGGCTATACGTTCCGAGGCCATTGATCGGCATTTCATATCCACTGTTTAACATTACCGTTTTAGTTTCAAAATCAAACTCCGCTCTTACAATAGTTTCTTCCTCCACCCTATTTTGACCGCACGCTGCCATAGAAAAAACCAATAAGAAAATGAATACAATACTGAATATTTTTTTCATTACACTGCCTCTCCTATCGCTATTTCAGCGTTTTCCCAAAATCGCGGAGTTCTTTTAACTTCGAGGCAGAACCATTTTCCATGCCGTAAGCTGTAAACACTCCCATATCTTCAAGGCCAAGGTATTCCAGAAAATCCCCCTTGTATGAAAACATCGCGCCATCGTACATTTCAGGATCACCGGAGCTTAAGATTATAGCCGCTTTTTTCAGATTACGTGGCTTCTTCGGATACGCAGCCGAATAGAAACGGTCAAGTGTACACTTTAGCTGTCCTGAAATACCATGATAGTAGATTGGCGAAGCAATGACCAGCATATCTGCCTCCCCTAACAGGGAATAGACCTCCTGCATATCATCTTTCTGTACACAGACTCCGTTTCCCTTCGTATGGCAGTATTCACAGGCCAGGCAGCCTGCAATCTTTTTTTTACATACATCGACCACATCCACCTGATGGCCTGCCAATTCTGCGCCTTCCCGAAACGCATCTACCATCTGTTTCGTATTACCCTTTAGACGCGGGCTTCCGTTCAATACTAAAATGCGCATAGCTGTTACCTCCAAATTTCACACTTATTCCATGCCAGACATCATAACGTTTCTGCTAAAAACGGGACGCCGCGTGCCAGTTGGCAGGCATCCCGTTGCTGCATTATAATACTTTGGCCCTCCTGTTACTTCAGATTTTTTTCAAAGAACTGTTCCAGCTTGTCAAACGGGATCGCGTTTTTGCCGCCTCCATCATAGAGATCCGTATGGACAACCTCCGGGATGATCAGCAATTCTTTATTATCCGCATAAGGATTATCCTTCACCATAGCCGCATATGCGTCACGGCTGAAATAGCAGGAATGCGCCTTTTCACCATGCATCACCAGAACGGCGCTGCGGATCTCATTGCTGTATTTCAGGATCGGCTGGTTCATAAAGGACATACAGCCGATTACATTCCAGCCCCCGTTGGAATTCAGGGAACGTTTATGATAGCCGCGGTCAGTTTTGTAATAATCATAATAATCNGCCACATAGAANGGNGCNNCNTCNGGAAGCGGATCNACAACNCCGCCGCCAAGTGNATAGCTGCCATTTTTATAATCCGTGATCCGCTGCGCGTTCATTGCCTTCTTCTTTTCATATCTCGCATCAGCAGAATCCTCAGAATCAAAATATCCGTTTGCATTGACACGGGCCATATCATACATGGTAGATGCCACGGTCGCTTTGATCCGGGTATCCAGTGCCGCGGCATTCAGAGCCAGGCCGCCCCAGCCACAGATTCCAATAATTCCGATCTTCTCCGGATCAACATTTTCCTGCAGGGAAAGGAAATCTACTGCCGCCTGAAAATCTTCTGTGTTGATGTCTGGAGATGCCATATACCGGGGTTCCCCGCTGCTTTCGCCCGTGAAAGACGGATCAAATGCAATCGTAAGAAAACCACGCTCTGCCATTGTCTGGGCATACAAACCCGCAGCCTGCTCCTTTACTGCACCAAAAGGTCCGCATACCGCAATAGCCGAAAGCCTCCCCTCAGACTCTTTGGGCTCATAAAGATCTGCCGCCAGTGTAAAGCCATAGCGATTATGGAACGTCACCTTGCGGTGGTTCACCTTTTCACTTTTCGGGAAAGTCTTATCCCATTCCTTTGTCAATTNCAATTTTACCGTATTTTCCATTTTATTTATGCCTCNCTTTCTTTTTTATTATTTTNGATTNTAATTTTCCNTTTTCTATGCNCCATACCNAAAAATCAAGGCAGTCAATCCTTCCCTGACTTTCATGCANGCTGTCCATCAGGCTGNAGCGNTGTCTTCGCAGCGTTTTAACAGCATCCTGAACCTGACCGTTACTATAGAGCCTGCAGACCTTCTCTATGGTTTGTGAGCCACAGCCTGCATCCTTTAGATTCTGAATTAAATCATCCGTATGACCGCCTCCCTTCCTGCTATATCTTGATTATATCCACTTGATTTCCATTTCGCTAATGGCTATAATTTATATCATGATATAAATTTAGGGAATATCATACGAGGGGGAAAATATGGAACTGCGAACCATGAGATATTTTCTTGCAGTGGCAAGAGAGGAAAATATGACCCGCGCGGCAGAACTGCTTCACGTTACCCAGCCTACACTTTCCAAGCAGCTTAAAGCCCTTGAAGATGAACTTGGAAAAAAACTGTTCACGCGCCATAGTTTCAGCATACAACTCACCGAGGAAGGTATTTTACTGCGGAAACGGGCAGAGGATCTGGTAAAAATGGCTGATAAGATCACAACAGAATTCCTCACATTAGATGATGTATTGGGTGGTGACGTTTACTTCGGTCTGGCGGAATCTTATCAGATCAGATACCTCGCCGCCACAATCAAAAAATTCAAAGAAACTTACCCTGACCTTCACTATCATATCACTAGCGGCGACACGGAACAGGTTACGGAAAAACTAGATAAAGGTATCATTGACTTTGCNGTGNTGGCNCAGGAGCCCAATACTGCAAAATATCATTATTTAACATTTCCTAATGCNGATTTATGGGGNGTTGTCATGCCAGAAGANTGNTTNTTGGCAGANAAAGNCNCTATNTGTGNAGATGATTTAATNGGACTCCCTCTATTTTGTTCCGAGCAGGGATGGAACAACGATATTTCCAAATGGTGCGGCAGCAACATGGATAAAATGCACCTTGAGGGTTCCTTCCGCCTGTCTTATAATGGCTCACTTTTTGTGAAAGAAGGACTCGGCTATCTTTTAACTTTTGAACATTTGATTGATACAAATCCCGGCAGCGGGCTTGTCTTCCGCCCGCTTGCACCAACACTCGAAACGAAAATGTATCTGATCTGGAAAAAATATCAGGTATTTACCCCTATTGCAGAACGCTTACTAGGAAGCCTGAAAAGCTATTTTGAAAACATGGCGGCCGACCAAGATGCGCTTACACCTGACAGTATAGTCAACAATCAACAGCAAATTAATCCGTAAACAAACTGATACCGGAGAACATCTTGTGAAGCCTATGCTCATCAAAAGGAAGATACTCGGCAATGGTCAGGCCGACAACATCTGAATTATCGGTGATATTTTTCAGTATGGCGGTCAGTTTCTCAATCGTCATCCTCCCGCTGCCACTTCCATCCCCAACCAAATCCTTATTTGCAAAGTAGGTGGAGTGGAACAATGCCGCATCCAGCACATCAATATCAAGATGAATGAGGATGTGATCGAAGCGGTCCATAAATGCCAGCATCTCATCATCAGATACAAATTCCTCCGTTTGAACTTTAAAACCAACACCCGCATCTTTCAGGAACTTCTCCTGGTAATCATGCAGTCCCTGCAANCCGNCATAGAGGATCTCATCCGCNCGGAAATNCCNGNTCTTCATCAAGTCAGACAGCGNACTGTCACCNTTTCCCATAAGTGATCCCAATACCATTGCATGGGCATTTGGATAACCATCTTTCACAGTCGACACATCAGGATGGGCATCTATCCAGATAATCCCCATATTTTCATATAGTCCATGCAGATAATCGAAAGGAGCCAGAGAAACCACACAGTTTCCGCCAATAGTAATAATTCTATCGGGTTTTGCTTCTTCAATCACGAGCATTGCGTTTTTTATCCCAGCAAGGACTTCGTCTTTTGCATANATTCCNTCNGTTACGCTGCGTTCTTTGCCATCNGGCGGGNCAATTTCCACCTTGAGNAAAGGCTGCTCCTTATTNTCCGGAAGAATNTGTGCCANCAAATTTGCACCAAAATAATATGTTTCCANACCACCNCTCACATAGTCAGGATAAAGTAATCGGATTGTTTTCATACATTCATCTCCTTGTTACGATTAGTTGAACATCCTCAACATCGAAATTATACCTTAATTTCTTACAGATTTCCATATTGCCAATATCACATACAATAAACTGCTGCTTATTTAATCTAGTATCAAATATATTTATTCTGTACTGCCTTAAAAATGTAAAGGCATATCAATGTGGAATGTATGTGAAATCATTTGATTTTATATCCTCCTGCGTTAGTTCATCAAAACGCTTCTCATCCGGCCCGTTCTCAATTTGCATCGTCACTTTCACTGCTGCAAATTATTCTGTTTGTATTCATCGTTCCCCGTAGGACGGGAATCTCGGATTACATTTCACACACAGATAAACGCACTCATGGAATTAATTTCACATACATGATATAATTGTCCCATTGAATTGTGGAGGTTCGACCATGAATTTTTCAACATTGTCAGATTGCCATAAGGAATGGCAGGATATTCTCGTAATCGGGAAAACTATAGAGCGGGATGGGAGGAAATACCACATTCTTGGCATGACNTTATCCGANGAGGCAAAACTGTACATCATCGNGNCATACGAAAANCAGGAACCCATAAACANAAAAGGCATCCNCAACTACAGACGGAGATTAAAAGAATATAAAGGAAAAAGCTGCTGCTATTTACATTGCGGCGAATTTTGTCTTGGCAGTGAAAGGCTGCAGACACAGGGCGGCACGGGTGGTTCCTTGGAATATTCCACAGAGGATTATGGGACAATACAGCTATTTCTTGACATGATGAGCGCCGGATGGACGGTTCCTGAATGGCTTAAAGATACAGATTGGGCTGACCTGCAGTTGGTAATACTACGCATTGCCAATATGGAAAAACTGCCCGACTATTTGCCGGATATGCCTATAACCATAACCCACAGCCCGAACTCCACTCAGCACATACTTGAAAAGACAATTACTTTAAATGTGGGAAAAAGTCGCTCATTTTCTTTTACGGATGATTATGGGGACAACGTGCAGTGCCACATCAATAATGTCACACTGATAGATGTGTGGAAAAATACAGAGGAAGAACTCCGTGATCCCAAACTGGCAGAGAGGTTTTCCCCGGAGCAGTTGGAAGAAGCAAGAAAGCATATGCATGATGCCTTGGAACAAAGCTGCCCGAAGGGGATGTGCTATATCGGCATAGAATATGAATGCAGCAAAAGTTATGACCTAGTATTCCATTCTAAGCAGTATTTAAAATCCCGTCCGGAAACACGGCAGGGAAGTACCCATTTTCTTATGATGCACTTAAAGCCCGATCAGGAAACAGGAACGCACGGCCTTCCGCTGAAAGGCTGTGCGATACAGACACCAGTGTCCCCGGACACCTCCAAAATCCCTGCAGAACTATTTCTGTACAACGAGAGAATAGATGCGTGGACCGAAACTATTTCCTAATGGTAACTTAGGAAAAGGAGCCCGCACAGTTAGTTCTGCGTCTGTTTCTTTTGTTAATCTTCTCCTTCTATTACTTTCCAAATATCATTGCGCAGTCCTTCAGCCTGTCAATGACCGGAATCTGCTGGGGGCAGGCTCTTTCACACTGCCCGCAGGCAATACAATCGGACGCTGCACCGCTGTCTGCAATAGCTTTGGCATATTCGTCTTTGCCCTCTTCCAATTGTCCCCACACCAGCTGCTTGTTCCGCGCCGCAAAAATCTCCGGAATCGGGATCTGCTTCGGACAGCCGGCAGTACAGTAATGACAGCCTGTACAGGGAATAGACTTTATTCCATTGATCGCTTCCTGCGCCTTTCGAATCGCAGTCTGCTCTTTGGCATCTAACGGTTTAAACTGCTTCATATAGGAAAGGTTATCTTCCATCTGTGCCACATTAGACATACCGGACAATACGGTGATAATCCCCTCCAATGAGGTCGCATAGCGGATAGCCCATGATGCAAAAGATGCGTCTGGGTCAGCTTCCCTGAAAATATCCTGAACTGCCTCAGGCGGATCAGCTAATGCACCGCCCTTGACCGGCTCCATAACCACAATGGATTTTCCATGCTTTCTGGCAACCTCATAATTTGCTCTCGCAGTCACATCCGGGTTTTCCCAGTCTGCATAATTAAGCTGCAGTTGGACAAATTCCGCATCCGGGTGCTGGGTCAGGATTTCATCCAAAATGTCGGGACCTGCATGAAAAGAAAATCCCCAATGCTTAATCAGCCCCTTTTCCTTTTGTTCCTTCACAAAATCCCAGATATGGTATTTGTCATATGTCTTATAATTCCCTGCCTGCAGGGCATGCAGCAGATAATAATCAAAATATCCTGCCCCTGTGCGCTCCAAGCTGGTATAAAACTGCTGTTTGGCAGTCTTTTCATCATGTGCTCCCATCCATGCACAGAGCTTTGTTGCCAGCGTAAAGCTTTCTCTGGGATACNGATCTACCAGAGCTGCCTTTGCAGCAAGTTCTGAATCTCCGCCGTCATACACATACGCTGTATCAAAATAATTTAATCCCGCCTCCATGAACANATCCNCCATTTTCTTTGTCTNTTCAATGTCTATTTTTCCCNTGCCATTCTTCGGCAGCCTCATCAGACCGNATCCCAGTTTCGGTGTTGCTTCTCCAAAATATTGTTCCATCTCTTTCCTCCTTTAAAATTCCATACTACAGCATTCTGTCGTATCAAAATAATGATACCTCATATCCACTGCCTGTTCAATTACTTTTGCCGCCTCTTTTTCAGTTCAGCAGCTCCTCACTACGCATATTTATTCCTCAGGTTTCAGCGGGCCATAGAAAAAAGATGCCGTTGCACCTCCGTCAATCAGAAAGTCTGCTCCGGTAATAAATGCACCCTTATCACTCATCAACAGCTCTGCCACGTTTGCCACCTCATCCGCTGTTCCCGGTCTTCCTGCCGGGCACTTGGCAAACATATTCTTATAAAAATCACCACGGGGACCATTGAATTCATCAATGGCAAGAGGCGTAACAATAATTCCGGGAGAAATAGAATTGATACGCGCACTTCTTTCACCCCATTTAACCGCTTCTGCCATCACACGCTTCTCATTGCATCGCTTTGCCATCTGGTATGCGTGCAGGGTATCTTTAATATTTTTAGGCTTTAAAACCTCCAAATCCAACAGTTCCTCTGTAGGTGTGCAGGCAAGCTGCTCATCTGCTTCGACAGAAAGTGCAGGCATCCGATGCCCGGATTGGCTGGAAATTGTCACACCAACACCGCCTTCCCTGATCACTTTTCCAACTTCTTCCAGCAAAACAGCTGTACCATATAAGTCAACCTTTAAGATTGCTTCAATCGGCGCCTGACTTGGTGAAACACCCGCTGCATTGACCAGCATGGAAATTTCACCATACTCTTTTGCTTTTGCAATCAGGTTCAAAATGGAATCGCGGGAAGACAGATCCATTTCCATAGCGACTGCGTCAAATCCCGCATTATTCATAATCTCTGCAATCGCCTGTGCATTTTCCGGCTTTTTATCGCCGATCACAATTTTCATTCCATAACCCATCCGGCGTGCAATCGCCATGCCAATCTGCCCTGCCCCGGTTAAAATCATTACATCCTTCATTTCAAATTGTTCTCCTCTCACTTTTCATCAGATTCTATATTTACATTACCTTCCAAAAAACGCTCCGCCACGGAAGGATTATGGCACGGAACTCATCTGTCCCCTGACATCCAAACAGTATGGCTAGGATTACCATAAACCGCATCTTTCCGTCTCCTTTTAACTTAAACCCATCTTTCAACATTCGATCTAGCATGATCCACCATGCCGCCCTGAATCGCAAGACCACCCGTTACTGTCGCACCCTTGCAGGCATTCCGGATTCTGCTTTCCGTTCCGCCAAGGCCGCTGCCCTCATGTGTGCAGAATGGATGAATAACCTTGCCATTCCAGTCGAAATTTTCTAAAAAAGTATATACCGCCATCGGCATATCACCCCAATAGTTTGGATAACCCAGATAAATTTCATCATAGTCCTCCAGACTGTCCGGCATAGAAACCAATTCCGGTCTTGCCTTTGCCTGCAGATCCTTTTTCGCCTGCGCGATGCAGGTATTGTAGTCCGCAGCGTATGGAACCTTCTGCTCAATCTTAAACAGATCAGCCCCTGCTATCTCTGCGATCANATTNGCTACTTTNTCTGTATTACCTACGGAGATATAACGATNGCNCCCACTGAAATAATTTTCANNCGCCCTTGAATAAAACACCACTAACTTTGCCATTTTGTAATCCTCCTTAAATCATCAATAATTTTCAAATTCTTTTGCCACATCAACCAATAAATCACGGATATGAAGATGCTGCGGACAGGCTTTCTCACACTTGCCGCATTTGATACACTCCGAGGCTTTCGCCTTTCCACCACCGGTATGTACTACATTGTAATAATAATCAGCGTTCCAGTCATGATAAATCTGCTTCGTATTCATTACCGCAAACAGATCAGGAATCGCAATCCGCTTCGGACATCCTGCCTCACAGTAGCGACATGCAGTGCATGGAATCAGATTCATAGCAGTGAAAATTTTCTGTACCCTGCCTACAGCCCTCATCTCTTCACCCGACAGTGGCTGAAAGTCTTTCATAAAGCTGATATTATCCTGCATCTGTGTCATATCACTCATGCCGGAAAGAACCATCCTAATTCCTTCAAAACCGGCAGCAAACCGGATTGCATAACTAGCTGGGCTTCCACCATGCAATTCTTCTAAAATGTTTTTTGCATCTTCCGGCAGATTGACCAGACTTCCTCCTTTCACCGGCTCCATAACGATTACCGGCTTGCCAAACTTCCGGCAGACCTCGTAACATTTGCGGCTCTCCACTGCGGGGTCATCATAGTCCACATAATTGAATTGAATCTGTACCACTTCTATCTGCGGATATTCAGTCAAAATCTGCTCTAAAACTTCCGCCCGGTCATGGAAAGAAATTCCAAAATGACGAAATTTCCCCTCTGCCATCAACTCCAGTGCAGTTTCATATGCACGGCACTTTTTAAAATATGCAAAGTTATCCGTACCTTGCGCATGCATCAGATAAAAATCAAAATAATCCACACCACAAGCGGCAAGCTGGCTTTCAAAAAACGGACGGATATCCTCCTGCTTTTGGAAGAAAAAGTTCGTCAGCTTATTCGTCAAAATATATCTATCGCGGGGATAACGGCTGGCAAGACAGGTCCGTAGCGCTGTTTCGCTTTTCCCGCCAAGATAACCGTGAGCTGTATCAAAATAATTGAAGCCGTTTTCCAAAAAGGCATCCACCATACGGGAAAACTCCTCTGTATCCACCTCCCCGTCTTTCATCGGCAGACGCATACACCCAAATCCAAAATTCTTTTTAATCTGTTCCATAACTATACCTTCTTTCCCATTTCATAAGACTGCTCATAGGACGGATGCCGGTAAACATCCCCTTTGTCCCAGGTTTCCATTCCATAATTAATGTCTTTTTCCTTCGTTCTTTCTACCTTTATTATAAAAAAGCCTTAAATAGAATCAATTTGACTTTCGGGACGTTTTAATAAGAAAAACTGATACGAAAAAAACGCCCTGCAAAATGTCAGGACGGTCCTTTCGTTCAAACATACCTATTCAAATTTTCCCTTTAATATATCTGCAAATTCTTCTATGTAATAACCGGAATTGCCTTTCTTCCAGAAAGCACAATAGTTACGGGTAATCTGTGAACCATCCCGGAACAAAGGAATACGGCTGATGGAAGACCCAAAGTTTTCAGCCCTTTTCACGCCTTCCACAGGCATGAATCCCTGCCCTCCAATCACCATCAAGCGGGCCTCCTCCAGGTTTTCCGCATAAAGGAAATCCCCCTGGAATCCCACAACACTCTGATAATATCCCTGTTCATTCTCCCTCTGCTCCCTTGAAGCTACAAGGATACAGGGGACATTCTTCAATTCCTGGGTTGTAATAGACGGTAATGAAGCAATCGGGTTTCTGGAGGAAATTTCAATATACTCATTTCCAACGGTCAAAATGAGGTTCACATACTGGTCTGAAAATGCCCTTCTCTGGTCATTCAGGACAAGATCCACGCCTCCCGTCCGGAGCAGCTCGTACAATTCCTCATGGTTGCCATATTCAATCTTCACCGGGACATCAGGGTGCTTCGCTGAAAACTCTTCCAATGCAAGATGAAATTCCTGCCCGCTGTAGCAGCGTACATAGTCGATCACCAAAGCCGCCTTATTACCTTTTGCGCGCTTTCCTGCTTCTCTGCACATCTTCTCATAGTCAACAATCAACACCAGACTCTTTTTATAGAAATATTCCCCAGCAGGGGTAAGTGAAAATTTGCGGTTTTTCCTTTCCAGCAAATAAAAACTCAGCTCCCGTTCCAATGCCTGTACCTGCTGGGAGATAGCCGACTGCGAAATATGGCATTCCTCCGTCGCTTCCGAAAAGCTGTTGTTACGGACAACAGACTGAAAATATCTAATTTG
>WFLX010199652.1_pt1 | contig 13967 bp, 11 predicted proteins | sample 4967041 | NCBI WGS metagenome assembly WFLX01 (sample SAMN12857096, study PRJNA449069) | gut metagenome | isolation source: stool from male and female vole | host: Microtus ochrogaster | place: USA:Florida | collected 2017
CACTACCGCCACGATAACCACCGCCGTCTTATAGCTGATGCCCAGCATGGTAGAGAGGATGACGGAGGAGGCAATGAACTGGGTAGCCGTAGCGCCGATCAGGGGCAGGAGCATAATAACAGCGGTGATCAGTCCGGCGCTCTTGCCATAGCGGCGGCGGAAATACTCCGGTACCATACTCAAAAAGCAGTGATTTTGCCAGCCACAGTTCCTCAGGCTGCTGAATCATATAATAATAAAAGCTTTCCGCATGGCTCTGAAACATTACCTTATCTGTTTTCAGCTTGATCGCAGCCACCACCGAAGAAAGCACCTCCGCCACCCGATAATCCAGCTTTTCGCAGGTGATCATCAGCGCCGTAAGCCTGTAGAGCGGCGCAATCTGTGACAGCATCCCCAGACTCCTCTTAAAAAACAAGGTCAAGAGCGCTACAGGATCAAAGCCCGTTCCCTCAATCTGAACCTCTTCCCCATCCACTGCCATGCTTAACAGATTTTCTATCAAAACACCCTGATTTTCCTCCGAATAGCGAATGGCTTCTTTGCCGTAAAACCATTGATTAACCCCGCTCCTCTTGCACAAAACCGTGGGAATATTATAATTTTCCGCTCCAGCCACTAAAGAGAGAGTCTCTACGCCGTCGCCAATGTAATAGCTTATCTGGGAGCAGGTATCACCCAAATCATATCCTACAATCAGTTTTTCGCCATTTAACTGCTTAAACAAACTCTCTCCCCCTTTCCCATACTTTACAATAGTTTAAAGAGCTGTTCATTGTAATATTCCTTGCGGTAATATTCCTCCAAAAGACTGTCCAAAGTATNATAATNCTGCAGGGTTTTGCTGATTACCATANCGTTNATCAAATTGTATTTGCTNNTGTCGGACTCATTACGGATATCGCTTTTTTGTACATTTCCGCTTTCCGTCAGCTGTTCCTCCCCATCACATTCTTCCATGATGTAATACTGTAACGTCTCCCCGAAAAACAGCACAAATTCCTTAAAGCACACGCCTCCGTACACATCCCGCATATACTCGGCAAGATATTCCNNCGCCTCTCNNTTATCATGTAGAACCACATAATGTATTTTCGCCTTACNACCGGGACGAANGCTATACTNAATNATCGTTTTATCGGAAAGCTCCTGAATCAGNTAATCAAATTCCTTTAGCTCTTTAAAGAAATTGAGATGTATTTTCTCCCGCATCATCTCTCGCAGGTAAATCTCCAAAACACCCCGTGTCGTCTTGCTGTAATCTTCCTTATTCTCCGCATAGTATTTCAGAAATGCCAGCTTGCAGATTTTCTGCACCTGTTCATTCCTTTGATGCATATTCTGAATCTCCTCAAACACATAGCTCTCCGTAATCCTTTCCCTCACAAAATAATCATAAGCACATTGTGACAGAAATGCTTCCTCTACCTCCTGCTTGGCTCCCTGAGATACATAATAGCGGAAAATATCCATTTTCTCTCCCACAAAAGCGCCGGAATAAAGCATCTGTACTAAAATCCGCTCGCAGAGATTATAGCATTCTATATCAAATGCTCTCGCCGCTTTCCAAATGTCACGCATATCTTTGATCATTCCCTTAAAATACAAGGTTAGATATCGCAATATATTGCCATCGTATTTCCCCTGCCGGAATGCATAAACTGCAGCCGCACTTAGGATCTGATCCTCCATCATATCAGTCCTGAATATCCTTTCGCTTACAAGGCGTACCAACGTATTTATATCCGCAAAATAAGGATCATACCTTACCAGCCACTCATACGCCAGATCATAATTACCGCGAAGCACCAGATATTTTAGCGCCAATGCTCTTTCCCTGATATTAAGCTCCTGCACCGGAATGCATTCCAAATATTCGTCCAGCGCACGCATATCATCCGCTTCATAATAATATTTCAAAAGTTTGAGATAAATTTCCTTCCTGACAACAGGAAATACCTCTTCCGAAGCCACTATACGCAAAACTCTGTCCAAGCTCTCCTGCGTAAAATCCTCACTGTCCTTGTCACTTTCATACAAATACAAATCCAGTTTCGGCAAATCCTTTACATAATGAGCCACCATACGGATATATTTCCCTGCAAGCATTAGCTTTTCCAGAGTATACTCCACATCCTTTATGAAACGATTCCCCCATGCATCCTCAAATACTATAGTATATTCATTACCATACAACGCTACCCATGTCTGACCGTCCGCAAGAACATACTCTGTGGGTACGGAATTGTCAGGTTGATACACAAAAACCTTCTTGAGCCTTAAATCCTCCACCTGTATTCTATGGGCAAACAAAAGCTTTGCCAAAGGCACTGCCGTCTGTTCATTTATCATATCCGGAGAAAGCAGTCTCTTATAAAGATTTGCCAAATGCCTGTTAATATGCTCCTTCTTAATTTGCTCCAGCATAAAATGCTCTATACGCACACGATAGTTCCCATATAATTCTCCGAGAGAAGCACTGTTCTGCAAAATATAATCATATAGATAAGCGCTATGTATATAATCCAGATTGTTCTGATAAGAAAAGTACAGCAAAACTATTCGGGGAAGCTTTCTTGTCTTCTCTAAATCCAAGGACATCATAAAATATTCATATAGATTGGTAATGCGAAGCTGTGCCTCCACACCGCTTTGATACCAATGAAAATATTTTTGTCCTGTCTTTCCTCCCTTGATAAGCAAAGTACATATCTCCTGAAGGATTCTCACATCCGGCTTTATTTGATATAATTTTTCCAAGGTTTTGTACAGAACCGGTGAATACTCCTTTACCTTGCCCGTAAGATACAAAAGCTGTTCCGTCAACTCTGCACCCAGCATTTCCTGCTTCGCCCCGTAATACAGCACCTGCAGACCAAAACCATCCAGCTTGCGCAGTAGCGTAGGGTTCGCATTAATCAAAAGCAGCGCTTCAATATATATAATAGAGCTGTTGCAGCCACTTAAAAATTGTTCCTTTAAAAACTGCCATTTCACGGTAGCCGATTTATTATACTCTTCCGAGAGATATAAAAGCAGCCACGCTACTCTCCATGAAGTACGATTTTTTCTATATATCCGTTCCACTCTGGCCGCCACTTGATTTACATATTCCTCTTCCCTGCGTATCAGAGTAGTTAAATACCAGTAGTACGCCCACAATATATCCTGCTCCCCGTCTTTTCTGTCAAGCAGCTCTCTGGCATGCTCCAGCAGCCAGTTTGCCTCATTATAACGTTCTTCCGTTATCAAAAGCTGTGCCTTAAAAAGTCTGGCGGAAACATCCTTTTCATTTAATGCTATCAGCTTTTCCACCAGCTTGCCTGTCTCCTTCAGCCATGCTGCCGTAGTAATCTTCTTCATACGGAATGCCTGATAAGCTTCCAACAGTTGTACAACAGAACGCTTTGCGGTAAGCTGTGCCTTCTTTGCCACATTACCTTCGCCCACCATCACCTGAACTGTTATAGTAAGGGAGACATATGAATTGTGCAAAAATACCCGCCCGAAATTCTTACCGTTTCGACACATACTTCTGTCTATGTAAATCGGAAGCCTGCAATAATTTCCAAGGAAATCATCATCCGTCAACACTTCCTTCTCGGTAAACAGAAAATCCCCCTCACATTCCACCAAAAGCCGTGTATAACCCCAGCCGTTCCGCGTAATACCCACGCTTTTCTCCAATACCGCATAAGTACCGTCCATAGACATAATATCCAGTGAAACCGCCGTCTCCTCGGGTATAAATTCCACCTTTTGTTTTTTATTTATCTGAATCAAAAATTCTTCCATGTTCTGCTCATTCCCGGGATATGCCGACAACCCCCTATAGCCGTCATAGTGCTGCATATCATTACCGACAAATATCTGCGGAAACTCCGGTGAATAAAACAGCTTCACCGCCTCCTGCCAATTACTCTTTGCCAGATTGGCAAAATGGAAAAGATTCTTCACCGCTCCGATAGAGGATTCTAAAACCGTATGCTCAACGGACACCACAAAGGGAAGATAATATTCCCCTTGATTACTCACAACCCAAAACACTCCTTTGACCACATCGCCCTCTTCCATATTTTCCCCATGGAAGCAGAATGCAATTTCAGCTTCACTGCCTGTAAACTCAGGAGTAAGACATTCCATCCTGTAATCGGAGGTATACACAAAACCGTTAACAAACCGCCCTTTTGCCGCGGTAATCATAAAGGTCCCCTCATAAAACATCCCCTTTTGCAAAGCGAGTTCTATTTTTGCACATGAAAAATCGAGAGAACCATTCTCATAATCGAAGTTTCCCTCTAAAATCTGATTAATAATCTCATGCATTCATACTCACCCACTTTATCAAACGATTATATTGATTATATCAAATTTTTAGATATAGAGCAATCAATTTTCAGAATAAATAGAAGCAAAAAGGACGGGACTTTTTCAAGCCACCGCCCTTTTAAAATTGCTTTTATCAATCCAGATTAAGCTTTTTCTTAATGATAAAATAAGACAAAAAATATAATCCTACGCCCATTACGATTGAAATAATCAGACTGTAATCATAGGTTGTTCCCATCATCACGTCACCATTCATACCCCTTGTAATAGTTGTCGCCATGCTTATCGTGCCGACCACCATGCCGACGATCATATTCACAAGTCCCAATCCGAAGTAAGTCAGGATACCCATCATTGCCTTATACTTCTTAGACAGCTGCCCGATGGTAAGCGCTCCGAAAATCATCATGATACTGCTGAATGCACCTATTATGACCGTCAATATCCAAACCACAACGTAATGCGTCAGATTAATTCCAAGCTCTGTCTCATACAGACTGACGATTTCACCGCCAACCTCTCTCAATATATCCCAAAGACTCACATCCAACTGCACCCCGTTTACAATGGAAGCCAGCATTGTGAAAATCAGCATGGCTATGGATATCACAGCAACAACATTTACAATCAACATCCAAAGACCGCCTACAAGCAACTTGGAACCTAAAAGCTGATGGGGCGTTACCGGAAGCGTATGTGAAAGATATCCCTCATCTGTATACATGCTCCTGAAAAAACGCACACCTAAATAAATCATCATGCCATAGTAAACACCTATCACCATGAATATACACACAACCAGACTTCCAATACCCATAAACGTTCCCGTTAACGCTGCCAAGTCATCAAGATTGGCGCTATTATTAAACAAATTCGTCCACATAGGGCTGTTAAAATACAGACATCCTATCAGGGTCACAGACAATAATGTAATCAGCAGCACAGCACCTATTTTATATACACTCTTCCATTCATGCTTAATTAACTTACCTAACATGCGAACACCTCCCTGAAATAAGCATCTACCGATTTACCATGTTTTTCCCTGATATTATCCACAGAGGTGTAAAGCACCAGCTGACCGTAGCGCATAAAAATCACTTCATCCAAAACCTGCTCCACATCACTGATTAAATGTGTGGATATCAGCACTGTCGCTTCAGGGTTGTAGTTGTTAATAATAGTGCGCAGAATATAATCCCTTGCCGCAGGGTCCACACCTGCAATAGGTTCGTCCAGAACATATAAATCCGCATTGCGGCTCATCACCAGAATCAACTGTACCTTTTCCTTTGTACCTTTAGACAGGGTTTTCAATTTAGTTGTCGGGTCAATATTTAGGCTGCTAAGCATCTCCTCAGCCTTTGCTCTGGAGAAATCCGGATAAAAGTCCTCAAAAAAGCTAAGAATCTCACTAATTTTCTTACTGCCCGCAAGATAAGTGCGGTCCGGCAGATATGCCACGCGCGCCTTGCTCTGTACACCCACAAAAGCACCGTTAATTTTAATGCTTCCGCTGGTTGGCGTCAAAAGACCGTTCAACATTTTAATAAGAGTCGTTTTACCACTGCCGTTGGGACCTAAAAGTCCTATAATTTTTCCTTTGGGAAGCGTAATTGTAATATTGTTGACCGCAACGCTCCTGTCATCATAAGCCTTAGTCAGCCCTACAATTTCTATCAATTCATTCATATATCCTTCTCCCTCTCGTCAGATTGTTCAAGCAATGCATTAATTTCACCTTTGGTATAGCCAAGCTCCTGCATTTTTGTGAAGAACTCCTCCACATGGGTCCTTGCAAGCTTCTGCCTGATACTGTCAATCATGTTCCTATCCTCTGTAACGGTTCGTCCGTTTGTTCTCTGGGTGATAATAAGCCCTATTCTCTCCAGCTCAGCAAATGCCTTCTGCATTGTATTTGGATTAACTGCCGCCACGGCTGCAAGCTCACGCACACTGGGCAGCTTACCGCCCGCCGGATAATAACCGGACACTATCTGCATCTGAATCCTCTCTACCAGCTGTGCATATATAGGTCTATCCGAATCTAAATCCCACGCCATGTATATCCTCCTTTCAAATAATTTGTACTTCTGTATTAACTTCATAATACAATAATACATATTGTTATCTATTTAGTCAATACCTTTTTTAAAAAACTTTAAATATTTTTTATAACTTTTTGCTAATTAATGCGGAACCATTTTTTACCTTCCGCATATAAATACAGTAACAAAATACGCAAAGGTTTTGCCATGTCAGATAAAAATTTACAAGCCGCTCAGGAACCGCAGCCGATAAATGCGGCATATGCCGGTTCCCTGAAAATAAGCGTGGTATCCTCCATTGGACTTGTTCCCATTGAAAATGCCACCGTCACCATATCCTATACGGGGGATCCCGATTCTCCCATAGAAACCTTAACCACGGATTCCTCAGGGCAAACGCCCACGGTAAATCTTCCGGCACCCAATGTTTCGCTGTCTTTAGACCCCGATGCCATAGAGCAGCCCTATTCCGAATATAACAACCTGATGGATAGACAAGGATATGAGCCGGTGCTGGTATCCGGCTCCGAGATTCTTGCCGACCAGCTTTCTCTGCAGCCTATACAGATGAATCCACTTGCCTCAACTGAGGAAGAAGAAAAAATAGTTATCATACCCGCACATACTCTTTTTGCAGAATATCCACCCAAAATACCCGAGGATGAAATCAAGCCTATCGGGGAAACCGGCGAAATTGTTTTAAGCCGCGTAGTAATCCCCGAATACATTATTGTTCATGACGGCGTTCCTTCAGACCCTACGGCTCCCAACTATTGGGTTCGTTACAAGGATTACATCAAAAACGTTGCCTCATGTGAAATCTACTCCACATGGCCGGAAAGCACTATTTATGCCAATATTCTGGTTATCCTGTCCTTTACTCTGAACCGAGTGTATACTGAGTGGTACCGGGGGCAGGGCTACGATTTTACCATAACCTCCTCCACTGCTTATGATCACAAGTGGATTTACGGGAGAAATATTTTTGAAAATATTGATTATCTGGTGGACAGCATTTTTGCCAATTACCTTTCAAGACCCGGCGTGCGTCAGCCGATTTTTACCTCCTACTGCGACGGCAATCGCGTAACCTGTGAGGGCTTAAGCCAGTGGGGTTCCAAATACCTTGGGGATGAGGGCTACTCGGCGATTGAAATTATCCGCTATTACTATGGCAATGACATGTATATCAATACGGCGGATCTTATCTCCGGTGTTCCCTCCTCCTATCCCGGATATGAGCTTACCATCGGCTCCGCAGGCGACAAGGTCCGCCAGCTCCAGAATCAACTGAACCGTATCGCACGAAATTATCCGGCAATCCCTACTATTACCGCTGATGGTATTTACGGCGATAACACGGCAAATGCGGTGCGTATCTTCCAAGGCATCTTTAATCTGCCCCAGACCGGAGTGACCGATTATGCCACCTGGTATGAAATTTCAGATATCTATGTGGGCGTGACAAGAATTGCCGAGCCGGGGCAATAAACAAAAATAGACAGAATCGGTAAAAAGCGAATTACTTTTTAAAAGGCTGAACAGTTCGTATAATTTACGAATGCTCAGCCTTTCTTATTTTATAGATTACATTATAATTACAGTATTTTCCGACAACTGCCTGCCAAAGTTTTTTCCGGAGTTTTACTGCTCCTTTAATAGCTTTATCAGGGAATCGTGCGCCAGTGTGAACGCCTCCGATCCGCTCAGTTTTTTACCGATTGTACCACCCTCCTCCAGCTGGGCAAAGCCTGTAAACTCCGTCAAATGAGGCTCCAGTGACAAAAAGCCCGTATATCCCTTTGCATCCAGCATCTGCAGAATCTCCTTCACATGACCGTCTCCGTAGCCTGCGGGAACTACCCTGCCATCCTCCCACACAGCATCCTTCACATGAATATACTCTATGTAGTCCTTTAACATTTCATAAGCTTCAAGGGTATCCTGACGGCACTGTACAAAGTTAGCGAAATCAAACACTGCCTTGAAATGTTCCCCGTAAAATGTCTCCATGATCTGGCGGCATCTGACGCCGTTGTCTCCATAGATTCCCTTTTCATTCTCATGCAGCAGGATAACATCCTGAGAAGCCGCGTAATCTGCCATTTCTCCCAATCTTTCCATAACCTGCTCCCGATATGCTTCAGGCTTCTCCCCCCCCGGGATATAAAAGCTGAACATACGGATATATGGCGCACCCAGTTCATGGGCAATCTCTACCGTGTGCTTGAGCAGCTCCATATGGGGAGCGAACTCATCTCCAATTCCGATTTTGCCGATAGGGGAGCCTACGCCGGACAGTTTCATCCCCTTATCCTTCAGACGTCTTTTAATCCCCTTTACTTCCTCTATGGAACAATTTACCAGCCCTTTCCCNTCCNCNCCTCTCNTCTNAATGTNNNACATNCCCAGCCTACCCANTNCCTCCATNTGTTTATNCNGNATGGAATCANTCTCATCCNCAAATNCTGTTATANTNCTATTTTTTAGCATGTTTCCTCACTTTNTGCCGTCTATCGTTCTGTCCATATTATATCTGCCCAAACTCCGCAGAATCATTTTTCATCGGTAAGGCGTTTGAGGAAGGCGATGCCGTGGCATCGTTGACCGTAAACAACGTAGTCCGATGAGAAATTAGGCAGGGAGGTTTGACTGAATATAATTAGTCAGTGCATCAGGCGGCTCCACTGATGCTTATAAAATTAATAGGTGCCCTCTGTATCAAATACCACGTCCTTGTCTTCCTTCTGTCTTGAAGATGCCCTTCTCTTATCCAGCTCCTCAAGGAAAAGGTCTTCGTCAAAAGGCAGCTCCACCGTCTTATCCAGCCATGAGGACAAATGCATGGCATTGGATAAGGTCAGCCCCCTGATACCCTCCGTACCCTCGGCAATTAACGGTGTTCCGTGGAGAATTCTCTCCGCAAACGCTTTCATGACGCCTTGATGCTGTTCGTTCAGCCCGTCCGTCTCAACCTCCTCCACATGGCATTCAGGCATACCGAAGCCCTCCTTGGAGGTCTTACAGAAGGTTCTCTCATTTTCGGCAAGACGGTGGAGCATAAGCTTTCCGTTCTCGCAAATCAGCTTACCCATTTCCAGCGTAACCTCCAATCTGTTCGTTCCCGGCGCATCCGCTGTGGTCGTAACAAATACTCCCGTAGCTCCGTTAGGATACTCCAGATACGCCGTCACATCGTCCTCCACCTCTATGTCATGCCATTTTCCTTCATGGCAGAACGCGCGCACCTTACTTGGCATACCGCATAGCCACTGGAGCAAATCCAGATTATGGGGACATTGATTCAGCAAAACGCCTCCGCCCTCCCCGTTCCACGTTGCCCTCCAGCTTCCCGAGTCATAATACGCCTGTGTGCGATACCAGTCCGTGATAATCCAGTTGACTCTTTTGACAGCGCCCAGCTCACCGCTTTCTATCAGCTCGTGCATCTTGCGGTACAGACAGTTGGTACGCTGGTTAAACATAATGGCAAACACCTTACCGGAATTTTCCGCCGCTTCGTTCATTGCCCTGACCTGCTTAGTGTATACGCCCGCCGGCTTCTCACAGAGCACATGCAGTCCATGCTCCAACGCATAGACAGACAATTCCGGATGCTGATAGTGAGGCGTGGCAATCAAAACCGCATCACACAGCCCGCTGTCAATCAGTTCCCTGCCGTCCTCAAAAATCTTAACCTCCCCTGCAAGCTTTTCCTCCGCCCATTTTCTCCTGCTTTCCCTCAGGTCAGCTACCGCCGTAAGCTTCATGCCGGGTATCTTCCCGTCATTTATCGTTCCGGCATGACCGCTTCCCATGTTGCCTATTCCGATGATTCCCATTCTCACCTGTTCCATTCTTTCATTGCCTCCTTATATATTTCAGTCATTACTTGAAATGTATTTTGAACGGAGCAAAGGTCATTGCCATAGCGTTTCTTATCCTCCAGACATCGATAAAAATCAGCTATACAGGCGGCATGCCCGGTTCCCCAATAGGTCTTCCCCAAGGTCTCTTGTCCGCTCATATTATAATTCACCTCTGCCCCGTCATGATATCTAAGCCATACCCTCTCGCCCTCCAGCCTCACATAGCCCTTTTCACAGGCAAGCTCAATCAACGCATCGGGATTTGCCATATATGCAGTGGTAGCAAAAAGTACGGCTTTTTTACCCTTTTCAAACTCCAAAAATGCCTCAACCGTGTCCTCCACTTGAATAATATCCCTCAAATGATGATTGCTCATAGAAGCCTCCACCCTAACCGGTGTTCCCAGCCACCTTAGAACAAGATCCAAAGTATGTATCGCCTGATTAATCAGCGCTCCGCCCCCCTCTTTATCCCATGTGCCTCTCCAACCACTCTCCGTATAGTAAGAAGCTTCTCTATCCCATGTGACAAAGGCTCTGGCTCCCAATATTTCTCCCAAATTTCCCCCTCGTAAAAGCTCATCTACCTTTAAGGTGGACTGATTATACCTGTTTTGTAAACAAATCCCCAACACACCATTGCTTTTCTCAACGACCTGCTCCAGAATGGCAAACTGCTCTACAGATATTGCAGGGGGCTTCTCCATAAAGACATTACAGCCCTTCTCCAAACACTCTACTGCCATGGGCACATGTAAATAGTGAGGCGTACAGATATGTATTACGTCCGGTGACGCTTCCGCAAGCAACTCCTCTAAGCTTTCATAAGCTCCTGCCTTTTCCCTTGCATACTTGTTGGCAAAGCTCTTCGCCTTACTCCCTTCGCAATCCGCAAAAGCGCACAGCTCTACCTGTTCCATCTGCTTCAATACAGATGCATGTACCCCGGCAATCCCCCCGCACCCTACAATTCCTACCCTTTTCATAAACGACTCCTTTTTCTTTCCATATTTCTGAAAAAAGCCTGCCACAGCAGAATCATTATACCATGTGCGCAGAAAAGGAAGCGCCCCAACGGGGCATTTACTTTTCAAGCCATGGGTTGCCTGTATAATGCGCCACGCCAGTGGCGGCAAGGCAGCTTCAGCTGACTTGAATTCTGCGTTAGCAGAATCATTATACCCCCTCCCCACTCAAACAGCATTGATTAATACTCTTTTTTTCTTGATTTTTAAAACACTATCCCAATACTTCCTGCCATCTTGTCAAAAATCTTCATATCTCCCCGGCGACACACCGAAAGTACTCTTAAAGTTTCTCAAAAAAGAAGAATAATCACTAAATCCCACTGCCTGATAAACCTGCGTAATACTTTTTCCCTCCCGCAAAAGCTCGCACGCCCTGATCAATCGCTTATTGGNCACNAAAACATGTACCGNTACTCCCGTCAATTCCTTAAATCTTCTCAGGAAATAATACNTACTCATATGCACCAGACCGNCAAGCTCTTCCACCGAAATTTTCTCTCCGATATGACNGTCAATNTAATNGCTGACCTGCCCTACCNTAGGATGGCTTACCACATTTTCATCGGTAAACCAATACTCCTGACGGCTGCACAGATTATTCAGATACACAAAAAACAATGACAGACACCCTCTGTCAAATATCTGCTTAGTACCGGAAAGCTCCCCCTTCATTACGTCCGCCATGGCAAGCTTTACCAAATAGCCCCTCAGCATTTCCTCATAATATACAGGAAAATGATAGGCACAGGATTCCCTTCCCCGAAAACATGCCGTCAAATCCATATCCCCCATGGACAACTGCTCCAACATCCCTCCTGTAATCCAAAGGATAATCCTCTTGGAGGTATCATGCTTTTTTTCCATAAAATGATATTTGTGNATNANATTCTGATNTATCAAAAGGAANTCACCCCTGTGCAAATGATANGTTCTATTCTCAATCATNGAGGAATATTNTCCCTCCAGCACATAGATAATTTCATAAAAATTATGATAATGAAAGCTTATTGACCCTAAGGGAGCGCCCTGCTTTTCGTAAACCTCATAGTTTTCATTTATCATATACTGGCGCTCGTCAGAAGCGTCCAATCTGCGCAGTCTGCTTTCTATTTTAACTTCACTCCTGCTCACACCCAACTTAACGCCCACTTTCTCAGATTATTTTCCGATTGTCGTAATTTTAATATAAGGTTACCCACAACTTTTCCTATATCCAGTGTCCTCTTCTAATTTTCTCCCAATCACTATACAGCAACTTTTGCATTATTTCAAGCAATATATATTCTTTTCGTGCATTTCTGTTTTTATTATACTAGTTTATAGANCTGGAAGCATTCACCAGCAACGGATCTTTTTTACACAAAATTATTAATTATTGGAGGACTTTCGTTATGCAGATNACTTTACGTTGGTACGGCAGTAAATACGACACCGTTACCCTCAAGCAGATCAGACAAATTCCCGGCGTGACCGGCGTTATCTCCACTCTTTACGGAACCGCTCCCGGCGAGGTATGGGAGACGGAGGACATTCTTGCCCTCAAAAGGGAAATCGAGGACGCAGGCTTACAGCTTGCAGGCATCGAGAGCGTAAATATTCATGATGCCATCAAGGTAGGTACACCAGACCGCGACAAATACATCGACAATTACATTACCACCCTAGAGCGTCTCGGACAGGCAGGCGTGCACATGGTATGCTACAATTTTATGCCTGTATTTGACTGGACAAGAACCGAGCTTGCCAGAGTACGCCCTGACGGCTCTACCGTTCTGGCTTACACACAGGAGGCGGTTGACGCCTTAAATCCCGAGGATATGTTTGCCTCCATCAGCGGCGATGCCAACGGAACCATCCTTCCCGGCTGGGAGCCTGAGCGCATGGCTCACATTAAGGAATTATTTGAAATGTACAAAGACGTGGACGACGAGAAGCTTTTTGCCAACCTGAAATATTTTCTGGAGCGCATTATGCCCGTCTGCGACAAATACGATATCAACATGGCAATTCATCCCGATGACCCTGCATGGAGCGTATTTGGTCTGCCCCGTATCATTATCAACAAGCAGAATATCCTGCGCATGATGAAGATGGTTGACAACCCACACAATGGCGTTACCTTCTGCTCCGGCTCCTACGGCACCAATCTGGAGAACGATTTGCCCGATATGATCCGCTCCCTGAAGGGAAGAATTCATTTTGCCCATGTGCGCAATCTGAAGTTCAACTCTCCAACCGATTTTGAGGAGTCCGCTCATCTTTCCAGCGACGGTACCTTTGATATGTATGAAATCATGCTGGCGCTTTACGATATCGGGTTTACCGGACCAATCAGACCCGACCACGGACGTATGATCTGGGATGAGGTTGCAATGCCGGGATACGGTCTCTACGACAGGGCGCTTGGTGCAACCTATTTGAACGGTCTCTGGGAAGCAATCGACAAACAGCATAAAAAGGCTTAAGAGGGACATACTTTTACCAATAGGAAATTTATAACAGCTCAGCCACCCCGGACTGTTACTAAAATATCGGAATAAAGAGAGGTAATATCAAATGAAACTTACATTGAACGGGATTCTCGCAGACCGCACCGCTTTTGAGGCGGCGGGCTATAAGCTTCCCACCTTTGATTATGACAAAGTAAAAGAAAACACACACAGCCGCCCCGTCTGGATTCACTTTGGCGCAGG
>WFLX010010438.1_pt1 | contig 13964 bp, 8 predicted proteins | sample 4967041 | NCBI WGS metagenome assembly WFLX01 (sample SAMN12857096, study PRJNA449069) | gut metagenome | isolation source: stool from male and female vole | host: Microtus ochrogaster | place: USA:Florida | collected 2017
GTTATATCAGTCGTTGCGCTTGGTGGGAACCCAGTTGGCGGGATCCTTGCGCCACTCCTTGAGGGTCTCGAGGTCGGCAGCCTTGATATAGTTGCTCTCTACGGCAGCCTCAAGCATAGAATTGTAGTTGCTGAGAGTGATGAGCTTCACGTGGGCATCGGCGAAGCGCTTTGCGGCAACGGGGAAGCCGTAAGTGAATATCGCAGCCATACCTACTACCTCGCAACCTGCATTGCGAATGGCCTCGACAGCCTTGAGGCTGCTGCCGCCGGTAGAGATTAGGTCTTCGATTACTACCACCTTCTGACCCGGTTTGAGGTTACCCTCTATGAGATTTTCAAGTCCGTGGTCCTTCGGAGTGGAGCGGATGTACACGTAAGGAAGGCCGAGGGTGTCGGCTACCAGTGCTCCCTGAGCGATGGCACCAGTGGCCACGCCGGCGATAACATCGGGCTGCTCGAAGTTTTCCAGAATCACTCGACACAGCTCTACCTTGATCAGTGAGCGGAGCTCGGGATAGGAGAGGGTCTTGCGGTTGTCGGTATAGATAGGCGAGTTCCAGCCCGAAGCCCAGATGAAAGGTACGTCGGGTTGCAGCTTTATAGCGCTAATCTTCAACAACTTTTCTGCCACTAAACTTTCTAACTTTTTCATTGTGTGATATTGTTTGGGAAATTTTATGCAAAGATAAAAATTAAGGGCTACATATCAAATTTATTTGCTACTTTTGTGAACCAAAAAAACGCAATCAAATATTATAAATATGTCATCCGAAATTTTGTCGTTGGGCGAGGTGTATCGCGCCGCCCATGTGCTGAAAAGTGTTGTACGTCATACCGAATTGATCAAGGCGCCGATGATCAATCCTGAAAGTGATATATGGCTTAAGCCGGAGTGTCTGCAGCACACGGGTTCATTTAAACTTAGAGGAGCATATTATAAGATATCGCAGCTGTCACCTGAGGAGAAGGCTCACGGAGTCATCGCATGTTCGGCCGGTAACCATGCCCAGGGCGTGGCTATGGGTGCGCGTGACAATGGCATCAAGGCTATAATCTGTCTTCCCGAGGGCGCGCCTATCGCCAAGGTTGAGGCTACAAAGCGTCTGGGAGCCGAAGTGTGTCTCGTTCCCGGCGTATATGATGATGCATACAAACGTGCGCTTGAGTTGCGCGACGAACATGGATATACTTTCGTACATCCGTTTGACGATCCTCTTGTAATTGCCGGACAGGGTACTATCGGTCTTGAAATTCTCGATGAGATGCCTGATGTGGAAGCTGTCATCGTGCCTATCGGCGGTGGCGGACTGATATCCGGTGTAGCGTATGCCATAAAATCTATCCGTCCTGATGTGAAGGTTTACGGAGTGCAGGCAGCCGGCGCGCCGAGCATGTACGAGTCGATAGCTAAGAACGAGCGTATATGTCTGTCGAATGTATCGACCGTGGCCGACGGNATCTCGGTAAANGAGCCTGGCGTCAACACATTTGAGATGTGCCGTAAATATGTCGACGAGATTGTTACGGTGACCGACGATGAGACAGCCGCCGCCATCNTGACCATGATGGAGCGTGAGAAGCTTGTGGCAGAGGGTGCCGGTGCTGTGGCAGTGGCTGCCGCAATGTTCAANAANGTGCCTATCAAGGGCAAAAAGACNGTATGTCTTGTGTCGGGCGGTAATATCGACGTAAGTATTCTCAGCCGTGTCATCAACCGCGGACTTATCAAGAGCGGCCGTAACTTCTCGGTCAATATCGATCTCTTTGACAAGCCCGGCGTACTTGCTGCTGTCAGTGATATCGTNGGCCGTCACGGCGGTAACATNATTTCGGTAAGCCATGACCGCAANAATATGAACACNCCTATCAACAGCTGTACGCTGCGAGTTGTGATGGAGACCCGGAATCACGAGCATATTAAAGAAATACACGAGGCTCTTTCTGAGGCCGGTTATCTTGTGCAGAAATGAGTATGATGCATCTCCTAAACAGATTAAAGCTGTCGGCAACGGCGGTTGTGCTGTCGGCGACGGCAATGGCGCAGAATACGGCTGCCGTGTCGGATACGCTTGCCGTAACGCTTGATCAGTGCATAGCGATAGCACTCGATGACAACCCTACCGTGAAGGTCGCCGACATGGAGATTACGCGTGTTGATTACGCCAAGAAAGAGACTATTGGCCAGTTGTTGCCTTCGATTAACTTCGGCGGTAACTACAACCGCATGATCGCCAAGCAGGTGGCTTACATGAATATGTCCGGTCTGGGCAGTCTTGGAAAGCCGGGCGCCGGCGAGGAAACCGATGGTGAGGAGACTCAGGCCCGTTCATCCTCCAAGTCGAGCGGCAACGGCATTAAGATGGGTCTTGACAATAGCTATCAGGTCGGTTTCAACGCCTCTCTGCCATTGATCGCTCCGCAGTTGTGGGCAGCTCTTAAGCTTAGTGACAGCCAGATATTGCAGAATGTCGAAGCCGCGCGTGCGTCACGTCTGTCGCTTGTCAATCAGGTGAAAAGCGCGTATTTCACTTTGTTGCTGGCNCATGACAGCTACGATGTGATCCGTGAAAGCTATGACAACGCCGTGCTTACCCACAGTATTTATGAAAAGCGCCTNGTGGTAGGTACAGCATCGGAATATGATGTGTTGCGTACNTCGGTACAGGTGAAAAACATCGAGCCGGAACTGCTTCAGGCCGAGATCGCCATCAAGCAGGCCGCCCTTCAGCTGACGATACTCATGGGTATGGACTCGTCGGTGGCTCTCGCTCCCGCGACCCGTCTNGTTGACTACGAAAGCGGAATGTATGGNTCGGCTCTTGACGCTGACAGCAGCATAGAGGGCAACAGCGANCTGCGTAGCCTCGATCTGCAGACACGTACTCTCGAACAGGCGNTGAAAGTACAGAAGATGTCGTGGTTTCCCACACTTGCNCTGACTGCCGGNTACAACTGGACTTCATCGAGCAACGGTAATCCGCTGCAGAATTTCCGCTGGAACCCCTATTCGGTTGTAGGCCTGACGCTTTCATTCCCTATATTCGAAGGCGGACAGCGCTGGAGCCGTATCAAGCAGGCCCGCATCCAGGTNGANGAGATGGCATGGCAACGTGACAATCTCGAACGCTCCATAAGGATGCAGGTTGACCTTGCGAAAGACAATATCCGTAAGAATGTGCGTCAGATAGCCAGCAATTCCGAAGGTGTACGTCAGGCAGTAAAGGCTCATTCGATAATGGAGAAGTCATTTGAGATCGGCGCNGCCAGCTATCTGGATCTGCGTGATGCGGATCTTGCCCTCACTCAGGCGCGACTCGTATATTATCAGGCAATATATAATTATCTTGTGGCCAACAGCGAGCTTGAGCTTCTGCTCGGCAACGCCGATCTAACAAGATACTCACAAAAATAACAGTACTCATGAAGAAATCACTCATTGCAATAGCTTCACTTTGTTTAATGGCAGCCGCAAGTTCGTGTGGCAAAGGGGATAAATCGGCCACTNCCGNAACAGCGCAGGTGGCTGAGGAAAAACCTAATGTCGAAATAGAACGAGTACATCTTCAGGATGTTCCTCAGACAGTNACTTATACGGCNACCGTGCAGGCTTTCAAGTCCAATAATATNTCCACNTCCACNCCTAACCGCATAAAGGAGATACTTGTAGAGGTNGGCGATAAGGTAAAGCGCGGCCAGCGCCTTGTGNTGCTTGACAACGCTACNGTGGCTCAGCTGAAGATACGCCTTGACAATACCGAGCGCGACTATAACCGCGCTGTTCAGCTTCTGGAGATAGGAGGCGGTACACGGCAGACAGTGGATCANCTGAAAACNGAACTTGACGCTGCCCGTCGACAGTATGAGAANGTGGTTGAGAATACCGTGCTCGTTTCGCCGGTCAACGGTGTGGTGACGGCACGCAATTATGACGCCGGTGACATGACGGCAGCGTTGCCGATCCTTACCGTCGAGCAGCTACAGCCGGTCAAGGTGATGATTAGTGTAAGTGAGAATGAATTTACCAAGGTGCATGTCGGCATGAAAGCCGAGGTGTATCTTGACGTATATGGCGACGAACGTTTTGAAGCGACCGTGGCCCTTATCCATCCTACCATCGATGCCGCGACCCGAACCTTTACCGTTGAGCTTAATATCGCCAACCGCGACGAGCGGGTNCGTCCCGGTATGTTTGCCCGTGTTATCATGGACTATGGTAGCGCCGAGCATATCGTGGTGCCTGACCGTGCCATTGTCAAGCAGACCGGCTCGGGCGAGAAGTTTGTTTACGTCTACAAGGATGGACGCGTGTCGTTCAACCGCGTGGAGATAGGACAGCGTCTTGGCAATACCTACGAACTTCTGTCGGGAGTGGAAAACGGAGACGATGTCGTGATAGCAGGGCAGAGCCGTCTTGCTGACGGAGTTGAAGTCAATGTATTATCAAAATAATCAGACGTTGCCATGAGTATATATTCAGGAGCGGTCAAGCGTCCTATCATGACCACGCTGTGTTTTGTCGCAGTCGTGATNCTCGGCTTGTTTTCGCTTACCACTCTACCTATCGACCTTTATCCTGATGTGGAGACCAACACCATCATGGTGATGACCACCTATCAGGGAGCCAGCGCGCCTGATATAGAGCAGAATGTGACGCGCCCGCTTGAAAACAGCCTGAANGCGGTCAATGACCTTAAGCATATCACCTCCAAGTCGCGCGAGAATATTTCGCTGATCACACTTGAATTCGAGTATGGCGAGGATATTGACGTGCTTACCAATGATGTCCGTGACAAACTGGACATGGTCAAGAGTCAGCTTCCTGATGCTGCCGAGACACCTATAATATTCAAGTTCAGCTCTGACATGATACCGGTTGTGATGCTGTCGGTACAGGCTTCCGAGAGCATGCCGGGTCTTTATAAGATATTGGATGAGAATGTGGTAAATCCGCTTGCCCGTATATCGGGTGTTGGCTCTGTGTCGATATCGGGCGCTCCGAAGCGTGAGATCCACATTTATGTCGATCCGCAGCGCCTTGAGGCATATAANCTGTCNGTNGAGACAATCTCGTCGCTGATAGCTGCCGAAAACCGCAATATACCTGGTGGATCGTTTGATATCGGTAATGACACGTACTCTCTTCGCGTGCAGGGTGAGTTTACGGGAACTGATCACCTGAAGGATCTTGTGGTGGGTCACAGCAACGGCCGCAGCGTGTATCTGCGTGACGTGGCCCGCGTGGAGGACTCGCTTGAGGAACGTGCGCAGGAGACTTACAACAATGGCCAGCGCGGAGCCATGATCATCGTGCAGAAGCAATCGGGAGCCAACTCGGTGGAGATATCCAATGCCGTGATGAAGATGCTTCCGTCGCTGCAGAAACGACTCCCGACCGATGTAAAGCTCGGTGTAATTGTAGATACATCGGATAATATCCGCAATACNATTGCCTCGCTGGTCGAGACGGTGCTCTATGCNCTNCTGTTTGTGGTTATCGTCGTGTTTGCGTTCCTCGGACGCTGGCGTGCCACGCTTATCATCACCATCACCATCCCTATCTCGCTTATAGCGTCGTTCATCTATCTTGCCGTAACCGGCAATACGCTTAACATCGTGTCACTGTCGGCGCTCTCGATTTCGATCGGTATGGTGGTCGACGATGCGATTGTGGTCCTTGAGAATGTCACGACNCATATAGAGCGCGGTTCCGATCCGAAGCAGGCTGCTGTCCACGGTACCAATGAGGTTGCGGTGTCGGTAATCGCGTCCACGCTTACGCTTATCGCAGTATTCTTCCCGCTGACCCTTGTGACCGGTATGACCGGCGTACTTTTCCGTCAGTTGGGCTGGATGGTGACCATCATGATGATCATATCGACGATATGTGCTCTTTCGCTGACTCCGATGCTCTGTTCGCTGCTGTTGCGCAAGGATGTGAAGCATGGCCGCCTGTTTAAACTGCTCTACACGCCGATACGCCGCGCCCTCGACGCATTTGACGCCGGTTACGGACGTTTGCTGTCCAAGGTGGTAGGTCATAAGACAATCACCATCACCATCTGTATGCTTATCTTCTTTGGGTCGCTGATGCTGATGAAGCATGTCGGTACCGAGTTTTTCCCGGTTGCCGACGACGGACGTCTTTCCGTGACGCTCGAAATGCCTATCGGAACGCGCGTGGAGCTTGCGAAGGAGAGCATGGGACGCCTGTATGAAGAGTGGCGTGCGAAATATCCTGAGATNATGGTGCTGAACTACACTACCGGTTCTGCATCGAGCGATAACGTGTTTGGGTCGCTGCGTGACAACGGCTCCCACATCATTTCAGCCAACATACGACTCCTTGATCCGGGCNTGCGTTCACGNAANGTGACTGAGATTGCGGCNCTCATGCGNGAGGANCTCAAAAGATATCCCGAGTTCTCAAAAACTCAGGTGACAGTAGGTGGCGGCATGGGTATGGGCGGCCAGTCGAAGCTCGATTATGAGGTATACGGATATGACTTTACCGAGACCGACTCGGTGGCCCAGAAGCTGGTGAAGATTCTTGAAGGAATACCCGGCACTGCCAATGTGCGTGTGTCACGCGCCGATTATCAGCCGGAATATCAGGTNGATTTTGACCGTGAGAAGCTGGCAATGTACGGACTTAATCTGCAGACTGCGGCCACATATATGCGCAACCGTATCAATGGCGCCACTGCCTCATTGTACCGCGAGGATGGTGAAGAGTATGACATAAAAGTGATGTATGCCCCTGAAAACCGTACCTCACTTGCCGATATAGAGAACATCCTCCTTTATTCACCGACCGGTCAGTCGGTGCGCATCAAGGATGTGGGTAAGGTTGTCGAGCGTTTTACGCCTCCTACAATCGAGCGTAAAGACCGTCAGCGCATCATCACGGTAAGTGCCGTGGCCGCTGATACTCCGATGAGCGCCATCGTGGAACAGGCTGCCGGTCAGATTGATGAGCTTGAGCTTCCGTCAGGTGTAAATATATCACTCTCCGGTAGTTATGAGGACCAGCAGGATTCTTTCCGCGATCTGTTGATGCTGGCCGCACTTATCATCATTCTTGTGTACATAGTTATGGCGGCTCAGTTTGAGAGCTATACCTACCCAGGAATTATCATGACCTCGCTGCTGTTTGCATTCTCGGGTGTGTTTATAATCCTGTGGCTGTCGGGCCACACTCTTAACGTCATGTCGATGATCGGCGCCATCATGCTTATCGGTATCGTAGTGAAGAACGGTATTGTGCTTATCGACTACATATCGCTCAACCGTGAGCGCGGTATGTCGATCACAAAGGCCGTGATCACCGGCGGTAAATCGCGTCTGCGTCCTGTTGTCATGACAACACTTACCACAATCCTCGGCATGGTGCCGATGGCCTGCGGTACAGGTCAGGGTGCTGAAATGTGGCGTCCTATGGGTACAGCAGTAATCGGCGGTCTGACATTCTCGACTATACTGACGCTGCTGTTCGTTCCGGCNCTTTACTGTATATTTGCGTATAACGGCGTAAGACTGAGCCGTAAACGTATGCGTAAACTTAGACTGAAAAAACAATGAAAGCTATACTGATAACATTTGACCAGGCTCATTATGACCGCATAGTGGANATGCTTGAGCGCAGTAACTGCCGNGGCTTCACATCATGGCGNGAGGTCAACGGACGCGGCAGTGTGTCGGGTGAGCCNCATTATGGCACTCACGCATGGCCCTCGCTTGCATCNGCGATAATAACAATGGTGGAAGATTCGCGCGTGGCCGGAGTGCTTCAGCGTCTGCGTCAGTTTGATGAGGAGTCNCCGAAACTTGGTNTGCGTGCCTTTACATGGAATATCGAAGAGTCGATATGACAGTGCGCCTTGTATCGTTCATATTATTGCTGCTCGTGTCATGGNCGCCGGTTGTCGCTGACGATTACCGGGTAAGTCTGCTGACCTGTGATCCGGGTGCTGATATTTATGAACTGGAAGGACACACCGCACTCCGCATCACCGGCAACGGGCAGGACGTAGTGGTCAATTATGGCCTCTTTGACTTTGGCGCGCCAAATTTCGTATACCGTTTTGTAAAGGGCGAGACCGATTATATGGTCGGNGCATCGCCCTACGAGTATTTCGTATCNCATTATCGCCGTAACGGNCGTGCTGTGNGGGAGCAGGAGATTGATCTGACTCCCGANCAGACNGAGCGTNTGATCGCNTTGCTTCAGGAGAATCTTCTGCCTGAGAATCGCGTGTACCGTTACAATTATGTAAAGGATAATTGCGCCACCCGTCCGCTGGCTATGCTGGAAAAGGCTATTGGTGATACCCTGTCATTGACTGCGCNCGCCTATACCGACGGCTGGACCTTCCGTAAGGCGATGCGTCATTATCACCGCAATTATCCGTGGTATCAGTTTGGTATTGACCTTGCGCTCGGCAGTGGCATAGACTACGAACTCACTGACCGGGAGAAGGCGTTTGCTCCGGTNATGCTCATGGAAATGCTCGAAGGAGNCGGTTCTGTAGGCGATCCGGTGGTCGTGTCGCCCGGAAAAGAGGGTGGGGCAGANCTCGGGCCTACACCGGCGCTGTTNTCTCCGCTGGCTGTGTCATTGGCAGTGTTGCTGCTGGTAGTGCTCGTGGCTGTGTACGATATCCGCCGTCATAAGNTTACNCGATGGGTNGATACTGTCTATTTTTCAGTCGCCGGACTTGCCGGATGTCTGCTGACTTTCCTGATTTTCGTCTCGACTCATGAGGCGACTTCACCCAACTGGCTATATCTCTGGCTTAATCCTCTGTGTCTTATAATACCGGTGTGTATATATATAAAATCGCTCGGTAAGTTGGTAATGACATACGAATTCGTTAACTTTGCGTTAATATTATTGTTAATTGTGATGTGGCCTTGGCTACGTCAGTCGGCCAATATTGCATTTTGGCCACTGATGGCGGCTGATGTCACGTTGACTTTACGTTATATATACNTCGTTAAATGCTACAACCCTCAGAAATTCGGCTGACACGGCGATTGCTGACTGCCCTTGTGGCCTCAATGGTGACTCTCACTGTTGTGGCACAGCAGCCTGCACCGCGTCCCAAACTGGTAGTGGGTATTGTGATCGATGGTCTGCGTGACGATTATCTCGAATTGCTGAAAGGATATTTCGGTGAGGGCGGTTTCCGCAGACTCATGGAGCAGGGTGTTATGCTTGACAATGTCAATTTCGGCACCTATATGGATGCGGCTGCAGCCACCGCGGTAATTTACAGCGGTACTTCACCTGCTGTCAACGGCATCCCCGCCTCTTCAGTATACAGCCGTGAACATAAGCGGAGCTATCCTATCGTGCTCGATGCCGAGGAGATCAGCAATCCACGCGATGAATCATTCTCGCCGAAAGTACTTACNGTTAGTACTCTTAGCGATGAGGTTCGTATTGATGGAGGCGGTTTCGGCAGTGTATACTCGGTGGCTCCTTCCGCACCCCAGTCAATAGTCATGTCTGGCCATGCCGGCAATAGCGCCTACTGGATCAATGACGTCACCGGTAAATGGACCACCGGCTCATATTACAAGGATGTGCCGCCGTTTATATCGATGCGCAATTATTCCAAGACCGTCGCATCACGTCTCGACACCCTAACATGGCGTCCTCTTATGGCTCCGGACAAGTATCCGGATCTGCCGGCCTATAAGAAATTCTATCCNTTNCGCNATCTGTTTCAGCGCAATGACGTAGACCGTTTCCGCAACTACAAGACATCCGGTCCTGTCAATACCGAGATCACCGATATGGCGACAGACTATATCAACGGGCTCAAACTCGGCGGTCATGACGCGATGGACATGCTCAATCTCGGTTATACCCTGACTCCGTTTCTGGCTGCCAAAGATGCTGACAGNCGCATCGAGACGATGGACAGCTATATACGTCTTGANCGGGATCTGGCACGTCTTTTTGACCTGATTGANAAGAATGTCGGGCTTGACAGCACGCTTGTGATGGTTGCCGGAACTCCGGTNGCTCCGAGTTCCAAGCCTGATGATGCCNAATGGGGCCTTTCAGCAGGCGAATTCTCTCCNAAACGGGCCATATCCCTTCTCAACATGTACATGATACCGAAATACGGTAATGGTGAGTGGGTGTCAGGCTATTATGACAGTCAGATATTTCTCAATCATAAACTTATCCAGGATAACGGNCTTGATGCTGCGGCTATACGCGCNGAAGCGGCCGACTTTCTGGTAAAGATGAGCGGAGTAAGCCGTGCGTGGACCATCGAGGATGTGCGTGCCGGACGTGCCGGAACAAATGCCGATGCCGTGCGCCGAAACACTCATGTCGACTATGCCGGCGACGTATTGCTTGAAGTGACTCCCGGCTGGGAAATAGTGGAGACCGATCCAAATACGGCTAAGGAAAAACGCACCACCGTGCGTAGCGGCATCATGACCGCTCCGGTTTTCATACTGGCTCCTCAGCTTGTACCGGCTCATATAACGGCTACCACCGATGCGCGTTCGATAGCGCCTACTGTGGCACGCCTGTTGCGTATCCGCTCGCCCAATGCAGCTGATCTGCCTCCGCTTGTGCTGGAGAAGAAGTGATCAGTTACATTATTCAAAGCTAATTAGAAAAATCATTATATGTCATTTACAAATTTTCTTAATAAACTGTTTGGCAACAAGTCGCAGCGCGACTTGAAGGAGATACAGCCTATAGTTGACGAAATCAANGCCCTCGGGCCTAAGATGAAGCAGCTTACCAATGACGAGCTGCGTGATACGATAACCCAGATAAAGGCAGAGCTCAAGGCCGCCACTGCCGAGGATACAGCNGCCATCGAGGAGCTGAAGGCTAAGGTTGAGGAACTTCCGTTTGACCAGCGTCAGCCGCTGTGGGACGATATAGATGCTCGTGAGAAGAATATTCTCGAAATATATGAACGTGAGCTTGACAGAGTGCTTCCGACGGTATTTGCCGCCATGCGCGAGACTGCAGCCCGTTTTGCCGCCAATGACACAATCGAGGTGACCGCCTCACAGATGGACCGTGATCTTGCCGCCGCAGGCAAGGACTTCGTGTCGATCGAGGGAGACAAGGCCATATATAAAAATCACTGGGTAGCCGGTGGCAACGACCTCAAGTGGGATATGGTACACTATGATGTACAGCTTATCGGCGGTATCGTCCTCCATCAGGGCAAGATTGCCGAGATGGCTACCGGTGAGGGTAAGACCCTCGTGGCNACTCTGCCGGTGTTCCTCCGCTCACTTACCGGTCGCGGCGTACATGTCGTGACAGTCAACGATTACCTGTCAAAACGTGACTCCGAATGGATGGGTCCGCTTTACATGTTCCATGGTCAGACTGTCGATTGTATCGACAAGCACCANCCTAATTCGGAGGAGCGTCGCCGTGCGTATGCATGTGACATCACTTTCGGTACCAACAATGAGTTTGGTTTCGATTATCTTCGTGACAACATGGCGCTTTCTCCTCAGGATCTTGTGCAGCGCAAGCATTATTATGCCATTGTCGATGAGGTCGACTCGGTTCTTATTGACGATGCCCGTACTCCGCTTATTATCTCCGGTCCCGTACCCAAGGGTGATGACCAGCTCTTCAACGAATACAAGTTCAATGTCGAGAAGGTATATGAGGCTCAGCGTCGTCTCGTAGGCAAGCTGCTTCTTGAGGCCAAGGAAAAGATTGCCAGCGATGACAAGGAGGTCCGTAAGGAGGGTGCGCTTCAGCTGTTCCGTGCCTATAAGGGNCTGCCGAAGAACAATGCCCTTATCAAATATCTCTCACAGGACGGCATCAAGCCCCTGCTGCTTGAGACCGAGGCTTTCTACATGCAGGACAACAACCGTGAGATGCCCAAGGCCGTCGAGCCGCTCTATTTTGTAATCGACGAGAAAAACCGCTCGGTTGAGTTGACCGATAAGGGTATTGACGAGCTTACCGGCCGCAGTCAGGATCCGCACTTCTTCGTGCTCCCTGACATCGCATCGCAGCTTTCCGAGGTTGAAGGTGATGAAAGCCTCAGCCCTGCTGACCGCCAGCAGCGGAAGGATGACCTCATGCAGAATTATGCTGTAAAGGCTGAGCGTGTACATACGGTAAATCAGCTTCTGAAAGCCTATACTCTCTTTGAAAAGGATGTTGAGTATGTGATCGACGACAACAAGATCAAGATTGTCGACGAACAGACCGGACGTATCATGGAGGGTCGCCGCTACAGCGACGGTCTTCACCAGGCTATCGAGGCCAAGGAGGGTGTTAAGGTCGAGGCCGCTACCCAGACTTTTGCCACCATCACTCTCCAGAACTATTTCCGCATGTATCACAAGCTGGCCGGTATGACCGGTACTGCCGAGACCGAAGCCGGTGAGTTCTGGGATATATATAAGCTTGACGTAGTCACCATCCCGACCAACAAGCCCGTTGCACGCGTGGATATGAACGACCGCGTGTACCGTACGAAGAAAGAGAAGTATGCTGCCGTCATCGATGAGATCGTAAGTCTTGTCGAACAGGGCCGTCCGGTACTCGTAGGTACTACCTCAGTCGAGATCTCCGAGCTCCTTTCGCGTATGCTTACCCTGCGTCACATTCCCCACAATGTCCTCAATGCCAAGCTGCACCAGAAAGAGGCTGACATCGTGGCTCAGGCCGGTAAGCGCGGCACCGTGACGATTGCCACCAACATGGCCGGCCGTGGTACCGACATCAAGCTCCCCGCCGAGGTCAAGGATGCCGGCGGTCTTGCCATCATCGGTACCGAGCGTCATGAGTCTCGTCGTGTCGACCGTCAGCTNCGTGGTCGTTCCGGCCGTCAGGGTGACCCGGGTTCATCTGTATTCTTCCTCTCGTTCGAGGATCAGCTGATGCGCCTTTTCGCCGGTGACCGTGTAACCAAGATGCTTGACACTCTCGGCGTCAAGGAGGGCGAGATGATCGAGTCCAAGATGGTTAACCGAGCTATCGAAAATGCCCAGAAACGTGTCGAGGAGAACAACTTCGGTATCCGTAAGCGTCTGCTCGAATATGATGACGTGATGAACAAGCAGCGTCAGTACATATACGACCGTCGTCGTCATGCGCTGATGGGTGAGCGTGTAGGCATCGACATCAACAACATGATCTATGACACTGTCGAGAATATCGTAAATACCTACAATACTCCCAACGACTATAACGAACTGGCGATGGAGGTGCTCAAGGTATTTGCTGTCGAGTTGCCTTTCAACGAGGAAGAATATCGCAAGCTGTCGCGTCAGGAGGTCTTTGACCGCACACTCGCCGTGGTCAACGAGGGCTTTGCACGCAAGGGTGAGCGTATCATTGATATCGCACTTCCTGTAATCAAGGATATGGTTGAGAACCGCGGNGCCCAGAGCGGACGCATAATCGTTCCGATTACCGACGGCAAGCGTGTGTTCAATATTCCTACCGACATCATGGAGGCTTATCGCACTGAGTGCCGTTCGATTGTCAAGGAATGGCATAAGGCGCTTATGCTCATCACTATCGATGAAGTGTGGAAAGAGCACTTGCGTGAACTCGATCAGCTGCGCCAGTCGGTACAGAATGCATCTTACGAGCAGAAAGATCCTCTTGTGATCTATAAGGTCGAGTCGTTCCACCTGTTTGAGAATGCGATGAATACTCTTAACGTCAAGGCCGTATCGGCTCTTATGCGCGGTCAGATATTCATTCCGCAGCCCCAGGTGCCGCGTGCTTCCGACGCACAGTTGAGNTCTGAGCGTGAGGCAGCTCCGAAGCCCCAGCCGCAGATGCGTGAGGCTATGCCTGAGCGTCGCAACGATTACAGCGGTTATCGTGCAAGCCGTGACGGTGCCGGACTTCCCGGTGCCGAGGCTCAGCGCCGTGCCGCATCGGCTCCGCAAGGCGAACAGGTGCGTCAGCCGATCGTGAATGCGCCCAAG
>WFLX010069660.1_pt1 | contig 13959 bp, 12 predicted proteins | sample 4967041 | NCBI WGS metagenome assembly WFLX01 (sample SAMN12857096, study PRJNA449069) | gut metagenome | isolation source: stool from male and female vole | host: Microtus ochrogaster | place: USA:Florida | collected 2017
ACCGCCGGGACATCGGCAAGTTGTTCGAAGTGCTTGTCGAAGGGCGCTCCAAGCGAAGCGGCGACGAGCTCTCGGGACGNACGTCACAGAACAAGATGGTTGTCTTCCCCAAAGGGGACTGCAAGCCGGGCGATTTCGTGAAGGTCAGGATCCTGTCGGCAACATCGGCCACGCTGAAAGGCGAACTGATATAAAAGNAGATGTGACAAAAAAGGAAACGGCTATAAAAGAAACGACTATGAAAAGGGTACTTATCGTTGGGGCCGGGGGATTTGTCGGAGGTTTTCTGGCCGCNGAGGGCCTGAAACGCGGGTTCGAGGTGTGGGCCGGCGTGCGCGCCNCGACATCGCGCCGCTATCTTCAGGATCCGCGCCTGAAATTCATCGAACTTGATTTCGACAATCCGGAATCACTCGCGCCGGCACTCCGGGGGACTCTTCCCGAAGGGGAACGGTGGGACTGGATAATTTATAATCTCGGGGCGACGAAATGCCTGCGCTTCTCCGACTTCGCGCGCATCAACGCCGGCTATCTCCGGTCGTTCCTCGAAGCCCTGAAGGACTCCGCAATGATTCCGGAGCGGTTCCTCTACATGTCGTCGCTCTCGGCCGTCGGTGTGGGTGACGAGAAAGGGGGCCGGCCATTCACCGAAGATATGATCCCGCATCCCAACACGCGATATGGCGCCTCGAAGCTGAAGGCGGAGATGGAACTGACGATGAGCGGGATACCATNTATAATATTCCGTCCGACGGGNATCTACGGTCCGCGCGACCGCGACTATTACCTGATGTTCGATTCGATCGCGAAAGGTTTCGACTTCTCCGTTGGCTACAAAAGGCAGTATCTTTCCTTCATCTATGTCGAGGATCTGGCCGTTGCCGTCTATGACGCTCTCGAAAAGGCACGGACCGGTGAAGTCTACAACATAGCCGAAGAAAGGGTTTATTCCCAGGCTGAGTTCCGGAAAATGGCGGCCGATGAAATAGGNAAAAAGNTNGTNATCCCGATGAAGATGCCGATGTTCGCGGTCAAGGCCGTCAGCTGGGTTGCGGAAAAGATNGGGGTGATAAAAGGTAAGCCCTCGACCCTCAACAGCGATAAATTCCGGATCATGAAACAGCGGAACTGGGCCGTTGANACCTCGAAAGCGGCACGCGGGTTCGGATTCCGCGCCTCGGTACCTCTCGAGGAGGGAATACGTCGTTCCGTGGCCTGGTACAGGAAGGAGGGCTGGCTGAAATGACAGCCCCGTCTCTTGCGGCCGGACAGGCCATGCCCGTAANGGTCCCGGCCGACACCANCGCCGTCGATTCCATAGCCGCCGACACGATTCCGGCGGTCTGGGGCGTGACCNTTGAGGCTCCGGCCCCCTACCCCGCCATACCCGAGCCCGACACATCCATGTCGTGGCTGATCGGGGGCCTGCTGCTCTGTTTCGTGATAGTCGCGATCCGTTTCAAGAACAACGGGAAATATATCGTCTCGCTCTGGAAAGACATCACCGAAGTCCGCGAGCGGCGGAACGCTTTCGACGACACCGTCCGCGAGACCTCTTTCCTGGTCCTGCTGAACATCTTCTGGATCGCCGGGGCAGCCATCCTGCTCGGCTGTGTCGTCTGCCGGGCAACGGATACATGGAATCTTCCGCAGACTGTCCTTCACAGCTCGCTGCCGACGGCCGGCCTCTACACGCTGATGATGTTCTTCGCCTACTGGATGGTCGGAAACGTCTTTTCCGACTCCACCCACACGTCATTGTGGGTACGCGGATATGCGGCGACAAACGGTATACTTTCCGTATTTCTCTTTCCGGTCGCCCTTCTGACGCTCTGCTATCCTTCCGAAATCACGACCATGCTCACGATAGCCGCCGCGGGCTACATTCTGTCTAAAATTCTCTTCTTATATAAAGGATTCCGTATTTTTTTCAGCCAAGGTTCGTCTTGGGTGCTCTTTTTGTACTATCTTTGCAGTCTTGAAATAGTTCCGCTTGTCCTCGCCTACGCGGGAGCGCTGGAACTTGATCGAATCCGGTGAGATAATAAAGAATGAATATAAAGAAAATCCTGGTTTCACAGCCGAAACCGACTTCCGAAAAAAACCCCTATTCCGAAATTGCGGCCAAACACGATGTTGAGATTGTGTTCCGCTCCTTCATCAAGGTCGAGGGATTGACCAGCAAGGAATTCCGTCAGCAGAAACTCAACCTGGCCGACTACACTGGGATCATCTTCACATCGCGCCATGCCGCGGACCATTTCTTCCGTCTCTGTGAAGAGAACCGGGTGAACGTGCCCGACACGTTGCGCTACTTCTGCACCAGCGAGGCTATCGCCCTCTATCTCCAGAAATATATAGTCTACCGCAAGCGGAAGATCTCCTTCGGACTCACAGGCAAGCTCGACGATCCTCAGCTGATCGCCGCCCTCCAGAAGAACCACAAGGAGAAATTCCTTCTTCCCGTTCCTGAGGTGCGCAATAACGCCGACATAACCTTCCTCCGGAGCAAGGGTCTCGATGTGACCGAAGCGGTGATGTACCGCACGGTCAGCAACGACTTCACACCGGACGAGAAGTTCGATTACGACATGCTCATTTTCTTCAGTCCGATCGGAATCAAGGCCCTTCAGAAGAATTTCCCGGACTTCGAGCAGAAGGACACCGTGATCGCGACTTTCGGGACACCGGCCGCCAAGGCTGTGGCCGAAGCCGGTCTGCGTCTCGACTTCGCCGCCCCGTCGCCCGAGGCTCCGTCGATGAGCGCCGCGCTCGACCTCTACCTCTCCCGCAACAAATAAGACCCTATCCGGAGAGCCCGTCCTTATACGGCTCCTCTTCGGAAACACATAAAAGACCATGGACAGCGTCAACGATACCCTCCTGAGCACACTCTATCTCAAGGACACGGCGTTTCAGAACCTGATGCAACGCCGGATCTTCAACGTCCTCCTGATCGCGACGCCATACGATGCGTTCATGATGGAGGAAGACGGACGAGTGGACGAACAGATATATTTCGAATATGTCGGTCTGAACCTCTCCTCTCCCCCGCGTTTCACGAAAGTGGCCAATTATGAGGAGGCACGTGCCGAACTCGCTTCGAAGAGCTTCGACCTCATCATCGCGATGCCGGGCGTTGACGTCAGCGAGACATTCCGCGAGGCTAAGGAGATCGACAGGATGTATCCCGACATCCCCTTCGTCGTCCTGACCCCCTTCTCGAAAGAGGTTCGCCGGCGCATTGCCGACGAAGACCTGCGAGGCGTGGACTATGTCTTCTCGTGGCTCGGAAACGTAGACCTGATCCTGGCCATCATCAAGCTTATCGAGGACCGCATGAACGCCGAGAACGACATTCTCGAGGTCGGCGTCCAGGCTATACTTGTCGTCGAGGATTCAATCAGGTTCTACTCCTCGATAATGCCCCATCTGTTCAAGTATCTGCTGAAGCAGTCGATGATATTCTCGACCGAGGCACTGAACGAACACGAAAGGATGCTCCGCATGCGCGGACGTCCGAAGGTGCTCCTCGCCCGCGATTATGAGGAGGCTGTCGAGCTCTTTGACCGGTATGGCGACCATCTTCTCGGAGTCATCTCCGACATGCGTTTCCCGCGCGACGGCAAGAAAGATCCCCACGCCGGACTCCAGTTCGCGAAATATGTCCGCGAGAGGATTCCGTATCTGCCTATCATCATCGAGAGCCAGGAGAGCGAGAACCGCGAACTTTCCGAAGCCGAAGGCTATCTGTTCCTCGACAAGAACTCCAAGACACTGCCGCTCGACCTGCGCCGGGCAGTGGGCTACATGTTCGGCTTCGGCGACTTCATTGTCAAGGATCCGGCGACGGGCCGCGAGATCATGCGGATACGTGACCTGAAGGATCTCCAGCGCAGCATATTCGACTTCCCCGACGATGCTCTCTTCGCCCACAGCCAGACGAACGATTTCTCGCGCTGGCTCTACAGCCGCGCCCTCTTCCCCATAGCTGAGGCCATCCGGGGCTACCGCTTCACACGCCCCGACCAGGCCCTCGCGGTCAAGAAGCTTATTTTCGAGTGCATCGTCAAATACCGCCGGATGAAAAACCGCGGTGTTGTCGCTGTCTTCCGCAAGGACCGCTTCGACCGCTATTCCAACTTCGCCCGCATCGGCGACGGCTCGCTCGGCGGCAAGGGTCGCGGTCTGGCTTTCATCGACCAGATAATCAAGCGTCACCCTGAGTGTGACGATTTCGACGGTGTCCAGATCCAGATTCCGAGGACTGTCGTGCTCTGCACGGATATCTTCGATGAATTCATGGAGACCAACAACCTCTATCCTATAGCACTCTCGGACCGCCCGGACGACGAGATCCTCGAGGCTTTCCTCGAAGCTGAGCTTCCCGAGACGCTCAAGGAGGATTTCATGGCGCTGTTCGACGTAGTCGACCGTCCCCTCGCCGTCCGTTCATCGTCGCTTCTCGAGGATTCCCATTACCAGCCTTTCGCCGGAATCTATTCCACATATATGATTCCCCACCTTGCGGATCATCTCGAGATGCTCCACCTTCTCGAAGAGGCCGTCAAGAGTGTCTACGCTTCGGTCTTCTTCGCGGATTCGAAGGCCTACATGAACGCGACCAGCAACGTGATCGACCAGGAGAAGATGGCCGTCATCCTCCAGGAGGTCGTCGGCGAGCGCCACGGCGAATATTATTATCCGACATTCTCCGGTGTCGGCCGTTCACTTAACTATTATCCTCTGAACGACGAAGTTGCGGAGGATGGCGTCGCCGAAGTGGCGGCCGGACTGGGAAAATATATCGTGGACGGAGGCATGGCCCTCCGCTTCTCTCCGAAGCACCCCTCCAAGGTGCTCCAGACCTCGACCGTAGATCTCGCCCTCCGCGACACACAGACCTATCTGTTCGGACTCCCGATGAAGGCCGAGGAGTCGGAACACTTCACGACTGACGACAGCTTCAATATCCGGAAGATTCCGGTTGCCGATGCCTTCAAGACCGGGGCGCTGAACTATGTCGTCTCGACTTTCGACGCCAACGACCGGATGATCCGCGACACATCGTTCGGTCCCGGACGCAAGCTCGTGACATTCGCCAACGTCCTGAAACAGGAGATCTTCCCGTTGGCCAAGATAATCGACTTCATGCTGACCACAGGCCAGTATGAGATGGGACGCCCGGTCGAAATTGAGTTCGCCGGCGTGATCAATCCCGACGTGATGCGCGACAAGCAACACAAGGGGAGCGTCTACTGGCTCCAGATCCGACCGATCGTCGACAAGAAAGAGATGCTTGACGACAGCATACTCGAAGTTCCCGACAGCGAGCTGATCATGCGCTCCGACACGGCGCTCGGCCACGGCCTGATGGACAATGTCCGCCACGTGGTCTATGTGAAGCCCGAAAGCTTCGATCCGGCCGTAAATCCGGAGCTTGCGCTCGAAGTGGAGAAGATCAACAAGCAGTTCGTCGACGGAAACACACCATACGTTCTCGTGGGGCCGGGACGCTGGGGCTCGTCTGACTCCGCGCTCGGAATCCCCGTCAAGTGGCCCCAGATCGCCGGAGCAAGGCTGATAGTCGAATCAGCCCTTCCGGGCTACCGCATCGAGCCCTCACAGGGCACCCATTTCTTCCAGAACCTGACGAGCTTCGGAGTCGGCTATTTCACCATCGATCCCTCGGCCGGAAACGGATATATCGACATGGATTATCTCGCTTCGCGACCTGCTGTCTATGAATCAGATCATCTCCGCATCGTTGAATTTGCAGATCCGCTGACAATCGCCATCAACGGCCGCAAGTCTGAGGGAATCGTTCGCAAGCCGGATCATTCGGATCCGGAGCATCACGGCAATGTTCGGACCGGGGAAGAAGCAGATTGAGATCGACCGTCTNCTGGAAGTCGAACGGACGCTGACACAACGCGCCGCCCTTCTCGAGGAGGAGAAACGGATTCTCGAAAGCGCCGTCTCGGGACTTCGCGATGAGCTNGCCGACACAAGAAAGGCCCTCGCCGGGGCCAACGCGAAAGCAGAAGATCTTCTGCTCGGACTCGAGAAGGAAAGGGCCATGAACGAAGAGCTCCGCGAACGGCTCGCGGAGCGAGATTCCGAGCTGGCCGGATATGAGGAAGAGGCGATGAAGATAAACGAACGTCTCGACAGGATCGCCGCCGAGCGCTCCGGCTTCAAGGCCCGCATCTCAAACCTCACACAGACGGTCGCAGACCTGCGCGCACGCCTCGGCCAGGGAACAGCGGAATCTCGCCGGCTTGACTTTTCGGATCTCGGTGATGACCCCGCTCCTCCCCGACTCGGTCCCGGAGGACGCCGTCCATACGGCGAACCGTTCCGTCCCCAGACCCCTCCGACCCCTGCCGACCGCGACTGGCTGACCGACCTCCCACCTTTCTGATATAAGGGTAGCTCAGAATAAACAGTAATACTCAGGTAGCTGACCGGGTTTTGACATTTCGGGATTTTTACATAAATTCGCAAATTGATTGTGACGGATAACCGGAACGATTTCTTTTGTTTATGATCACCACGCTCTCTATCATAATCCTTGCGGTCATGGCGATAGCCATGATCTGGCAATTGGCCATCGGTCTGCGGCCGATGTGGACGGCCGGCGCATCTCCCGAAGAGGATCAGGACGTCAGTCCGTCGGAATCTCCCGCCACGCTGACGGTCGTTCTCATTGCGAGTTGTGAGGAGGATGTGCTCGACGAGTGGATCGCGGCCATACTTCAGCAGGATTATCCGGCGTTCGATGTCGTCGTGGTCTATGATTCAAACGCTGAGGCAACAGCCGCTCTCTCGGAGCGATATGCCGGAGAGAAACGACTCTATTTCACCTTTATTCCCCAGGGCAGCCACACGCTGAACCGGCGCAAACTTGCGCTGACTCTCGGAATAAAGGCTGCCAAGGGTGAATATGTCCTGACCACGGTTCCGAACGTTGAGATCCCCTCGGCTTCATGGCTGAGCAGGATGATGGAGCCCGTCAACAACAGAGAATCGGGCACGGAGGTCGTTCTCGGATACAGCCATTTCGATTTTCCGGAGCTCAGTCCGTGTCTGCGCCGCCGTGCACGGATCGTCAGCACAACACGGGACTCGCGCTGGATCGGAGACGCACTCCGCGGCAACCCGGGGCGCGGCGACGGCAACAACCTCGTCTTCCGCCGTCAGCTCTTCTTCGACAACAAGGGTTTCGCCGACGGGCTGCTCCTCGAAGGTGGAGATGACGATATTTTTGTCGGACGTATCGCCAATGGCGAAAACACAGCTGTCAGGATCGGTCCCGAGACTATCCTGACGCTGAAATGGGGAAAAGGGGCGGATCTTACATGGAGCGCGGCGCGCCGGCGTTATCGCTCGACACTGCCGCTCATGCCTTCCGGTCCGCGAACCACAAGACAGACGTGCCGTCTGATCTCGTGGCTGATGCCGGTGGCCGCCGCCGGCGCCCTCCTTGCCGGAGGCTGTTCATGGCTCGCGGGGGCAATCGCAGGTTTACTGCTGATCCTATTCTATTCTGCCGAACTGACGGCCTATAGACGTGCTTCGCGACGGCTGGGTCTGTAAACCGGCGGGAACTGTAACAGTAAAAAAACTACTTCATTCACCGTGTCAACGAATACTCAGGATAATCTCCGCAAAGTGACGACAAGACGTCTCGCGGAGATGAAACAGCGAGGAGAGAAGATCTCGATGCTGACGGCATACGACTTCACTTCCGCAAAAATCATCGATCAGGCAGGAATGGATGTCATTCTTGTCGGGGATTCGGCCTCAAACGTGATGGCAGGCAACATAACGACCCTGCCGATCACACTCGACCAGATGATATATCATGCCAAATCGGTCATGAAAGCGACAAAACGAGCTCTCGTCGTTGTCGATCTCCCCTTCGGATCATATCAAGGAGACTCCAAAGAGGCACTGACTTCGGCAATCCGCATCATGAAGGAGAGCCACGCCGAAGCTGTCAAACTCGAAGGAGGATCGGAAGTCGCCGAATCTATCCAGCGTGTGATCTCGGCCGGGATTCCGGTCATGGGTCACCTCGGACTGACGCCGCAGAGCATCAACAAGTTCGGGACATACAGCGTCCGCGCCCGCGAGGAGGCCGAGGCGCTGAAACTCAAGGAAGATGCGAAGCTTCTTGAAGAACTCGGATGCTTCGCCATGGTGATCGAGAAAGTCCCGGCGGCCTTGGCGGCCGAAGTCGCGGCTTCGGTCAGCATCCCGGTGATCGGAATCGGAGCCGGCGGGGGCGTCGACGGCCAGGTGCTCGTCATGCACGACATGCTCGGTCTCAACACCGGATTCTCACCCCGGTTCCTTCGTCGGTATGCCAACATGGCCGAGATCATGGATCAGGCCGTGAAGGAATATATCGCAGATGTGAAATCCTCGGACTTCCCCTCTCCGGCTGAGTCTTATTGAACGGGGGAAGAGTGACAATATTAACTCAAGATTAATCCTAACACACGATTAATAATATGTCTTCCAGATTACTTTCGGCAGTATCGATCCTCTTGCTCCTGATATCGGGAGCTTGTTCAAACTCCAGACAACAGGAGACAGCGCGCGAACTGCTCGCTACCGTCCCCTCCGATGCCGCCTATACGGCCGTGATCAACATAGACCGGCTGGACAGCTCTACCGGCGGCAAGGTCAAGGATCACACNGAGNTCGANCCCTCCNCGATGCTGCGGAAATTTCTCGGNAAAATCGAAAGTCCTGTCATGTCGGCCCATGTGGATTCAATCCTCGCCGGAAAGGCCGGTGTCGACTTCTCGTGTATGGTGCTGTTTGAAAACGAGGGCACATTGTGGCTCACCGCACCCCTTGCCGACGCCGGAAAGACCAAGGCATATCTCGGACGCAACGGATATGATCTCCAGCCCGCCGGAGACGGTCTGCTCTCGGCCCGCGAAGTTATCCTGAACGAGAANCAGATCTGGATCACACCTTCGGATTCGGTTGCCAACGCCGGTGCGGCCGATACTTTCAGCCGCATCAACAGTGAGCAAAGCATGCTTTCGTCAGATTATGCCGACCGGCTGACGGAGATGACGGAGGCCTACATTGACCTGTGGGACATCACTCTCCTCTGGAAGACCCTCGGCTCCAAGGCCGATCAGGCACGGATAATCACAGCCTTCACTTTCGAGGATGTGCATTACGCTTCGTTCACGGCCGAAATGACACAGAACAGCCTGACGGCGAACGGAAGATTCCTCGACTCGGAATTCAAGGATGCCGACTGCAACCTCGCGACCGGTAAGCTCGAGGCCCGGGACTTCGAGATTCTCGGAGACAAGGCCGAGGCCGTCTGCGGACTCTCGATCGACTCGAAGCTGATGAAAAACGTGATCAAGGCTGTCTCGGCATTCGGCGGTGCGGTTCCTCCGAAGACCGCCGACGCACTGAAGAATATCGAGGGACCGCTCGTCATGGCGAGTGACTCTGATAATAACATAATCCTCAGCATCCCTTGCAAGAAAGGGAAGGAAGAGAGCGTGGTCAACGCTATCGACGCCCTGACCCTTATCCTTGGGAACAATCCGGGAATGAGGATGACAAGCCGTCCCGAAGCCGTCCTCATCTCATTCAACGAAGGCCCGCAGTCGGGAGTTCCGGCAAAGAAGATCGGGGAAAAGCTCGACGGAGCATGGCTTGGTCTGGCGTTCAATTCAGACTATTATCCCCGGATCGAACCTGTCAAGAATGTCTCGGTCGCACTCGTGCCCGTCCGTTCCTCTGTTCTTGAATTCAGGATGAGAATCGATTATTGATGGAAACCGTCACTCTCGAAAATATAGTTCCCGAAGTGTTTGCCTCCGAGCCTCCGGCAGATTCGGAGGTCTGGCTGCGCCCTGTGACCTTCACGAAGGGAGAGACGGTGCTCATCGAGGCGCGCAGCGGCGCCGGAAAGACTTCGCTCGCATCCTTCATCATGGGGCTCCGGAACGACTACCGCGGAACAATCCGTTTCGACGGCGAGGATATACGGAAACTCACACCCGACAGCTGGGCCGCTGTCCGCAGCCGTTCGATCGGCTACATGCCCCAGAACCTCGACCTCTTCCCTGACCTCTCTGCCGCCGACAACATCCTGCTCAAGGAACAGCTCAATCCCGGTTTTACGCCCGGGATGAGTGCGGAAGAGAAGGCCCGGGCACTCGGAATATCACGGTTTCTCGACCGTCGGGCAGGCAAGCTGTCGGTCGGGCAGATGCAACGTGTGGCTCTTGTCCGCGCTCTGTCCCAGCCGTTTGACTTCCTGATTCTTGACGAACCTGTCTCCCATCTCGACGAGGCAAACAACCGTGCGGCCGCCGAGCTCACGGCCCGGACTGCCGCCGAAAACGGCGCATGCGTGATCGTCCTCTCCGTCGGCAACCGCCTCAGCCTACGCTACACCAGAACCCTTCTTCTCTGATTATGTCACGTCAACAGATATATTCCCGNCTTCTCCGCTCCGGCNTGAAAGNGCGCCGTCTGGCNGCTTTCATCNCAGCNGCTTTCGCCGGGATATTCATCATCATGGCTGCGGTCATGATGTGGATTNNCTTCCGCTCGATCNGGGAGCAAGAAGACTCGTTCCTCAACACGGACTACATTGCTGTAAACCACAAAGCTTCTGCCGGAGCGTCGGCCACCCCCTTCACCGGAGAAGAGATCAACGACATAAAGGCACAACCATGGGTCCGCCGCGTCGGTGAGTTCAAAAGTGCCGATTTCCGCGTCTCTGCGGCTATCCGCACTCCGGCCCACTCTTTCTCGACGATGCTCTTCTTCGAGTCCGTACCCGATGAATTCCTCGACATCCCGCGCAAGGAATGGAGATATGATCCGGACTCAGACGAGATCCCCGTAATTCTCTCGAAATCGTACCTCACGCTCTATAACTTCGGATTCGCCCACAGCGCCGGGACTCCGCAGATCAGTGAACAGCTGCTCTCCTCAATCCCTCTTGATCTCGAGATGACCTCGAACGACGGCAGCCGCCGTATTGTCCGCCGGGGAAGGATAGTTGCCCTGTCGAACAGACTCAACACAATCCTTGTACCCGAAGACTTCATGAAGGATGCCAACGCAAGACTCGGATCCGGAGAAGAGCCTCGCCCGGGAAGACTGATGATCGACGTCAGCCGCCCGGGAGACAGCGCGATAGCGGAATATCTGGCTGACCACCGTCTGGAGTCCGGTTCGGACGACGGTTCCTCGTCTGCTACCTACCTGCTCCGCGTCGCCGCCATCGTCGCCGCCTCGATTGGCGGTCTGATAGCACTGCTGAGCGGAGTGATCCTGACGCTGAGCATATCCCTTCTTCTGGAACGCAACCGTGAGCGGATAGCCCGGCTGAAGATGCTCGGCTACAGGACTTCGACNATCGGTCGCCCCTTCAGGGCGCTCTGCCTGAGGGCTTCGGCGCTGTCGTGGATCTTCGCCGTGATCTTTCTCGGAGCACTTCAGCTGCTCTACCGCTCTCCNCTGATCTCGCTCGGAGGGAGCGCCNCCGGATTCTTCCCGGCCGCTGTNGTCGGCCTCGTGATCGCCACCGCGATCTTCGCCGCAGGTGTCCTGACNGTCAGAAAGAGCCTTAAATAACAAAGACCCCCATCTCATACCAATGAATAATGAATAAGAAGCAGAAAATCATCATCTGGGGAGGCGTCGGTGTCGTCGCCTGTCTCGTCGCACTCATCGTGGTGCTCATAATCAGCTCGAGCCGGCAGTCGGACGCCGCCTANGAAGCCGAACTCCGGGCCGACTCGCTCGCCCTGGCAAACGACCGTCTTCTGCTGACAAACGAATTCAATCAGCTGAACGCCGATTTCTCCCAATATGAAGATCAGCAGATATATCTGAAGAACGATTCGCTCGTCCAGCAGTATAATCAGGCGCGCATGAAAGTAGAGGGACTCCTGAAGGANCTCGACGCCGAGAAACGCTCGAACGCCGGCAACCGCGCGCGAATCAAACAGCTCGAGGGTGAGATCGCCACACTAAAGGGGATCGTCCGCCACTATCTCGAAGAGATCAAGCGTCTCGGCGAAGAGAATGCCGGTCTGCGCCAGGAGATTCAGGAAGTCAGCCAGCGTAACGAACAGCTGGCTACACAGGTTTCGGAAACCGCACGAGACAACGAACAGCTCGCAGCCACGGTCAAGGTTGCCAAACAGCTGAAAATCACAGGTCTTTCACTCCATGCCTATAACAAGAAAGGAAAGACAGAGAAAAACATCACCAAGGCGCGAAGCCTCGGCGTCAGCTTCTCCGTGAGCCCGAATGCAACCGCGAGCGCAGGCATGAAGGAATTCTATGTCCGNATCACATCGCCCGAAGGGGAGCTGCTCGGAAATGGCGGCAGCTTCTCGACCGGCGGAAAGAGCGTAGCCTGCACGGACCACCGCTCGGTTGAATACAACAACGAGGAGACACCGGTCAGCGTCTACTGGACCGTCAACACGACCCTGACCAAGGGCACCTATCGTGTCGAAGTCTATTGTGAAGGTAACCTGCTGGGTTCCCGTGCGTTTGAGATGTCGAAATGAGGATTATCGGTGACTCTTAAACGTTAACAACTGTTAAAACAAGTGTTAAAAATCCATTTTATCGACAGATTTCTTGACCAAGTCAAAAATAAGCGCTAACTTTGCATCGTTTTTGACAGCAAAGAATATTGTTTTATTATTTTAANCCAAAACGAAAATGAAGAAAGTAGTTCTCGCTCTCGCCGTNGTNTTCGGCGTAGCAATGGTTTCTTGCTCNGACAAGAAAGCTGAGGCAGNNGANNCNGATACTGNAGTAGCANTNGAAGACACCGCTGTTGTNCAATGACTCTGACACAGTTGTAGCAGCTGTTGCTGAGGCTGGTGACTCTGCAGTTGCAGTTGTAGCTGAAGAAGTTCCTGCTGAGCCCGCAAAATAATTTGCGAACACGCAAAGCCTAACGGACTGCATCCANACGGATGCGGTCCGTTCTTNTTTGTCCTCTCCCTCTGGCTTCTAACCTCCGACTNCTGACTNCTGACCTCTGACCTCTGACTTCTGACCTCTGACCTCTGACTTCTGACCTCTGACCTCTGACTTCTGACCTCTGACCTCTGACTTCTGACCTCTGACCTCTGACCTCTCTAAATTGCTTTCAATATTGGCAGTCCTTTTTGCCGACTCGACAAAATTTACTATCTTCGCAGGTTGACAGCCCGCCACGCCGTGCTGAAGGGTCCGAAGGACCCGTTTTCAAACTAACTGATTTCAAAAAATGGCCTTCTCTTTGACCAAGGGGTGGACTCCGAGACCGGCTTTGGCCTCAAATGTGCTCGAAGATTCACGCTACAACCTGATCAACAACATCACAGGATGGGTCGTCTTCGCCATCGCCCTCCTGACATACTGGCTCACACTTGAGCCGACCGCTTCCTACTGGGACTGCGGAGAATTCATCATTCAGGCTGACAAACTCGAAGTCGGTCACCCGCCGGGCAACCCGATATTCATGCTCACAGCCCGCTTCTTCGCGAACTTCGCACCCTCGGTGAAATATGTCGCACTGATGGTCAACGCAATGAGCGGCCTGCTCTCAGCCCTGACGATCCTTCTTCTCTTCTGGACAATAACACACCTTGTCCGCCGGCTGATCGTCAGCGACAGCCAGACCGGACCTCTCTCAACCGCAAAGGCTCTCGTCATCTTCGGCTCCGGAGTCGTCGGCGCGCTCGCCTACACTTGGAGCGACACCTTCTGGTTCTCGGCCGTCGAAGGTGAGGTCTACGCCTTTTCTTCGTTCTGCACCGCGCTTGTGTTCTGGCTGATCCTCAAATGGGAAAACCGCGCCGATAACCCCGTCTCTGACAAAGATCTGAGCCTGATATCATACCTTATCGGAGTCAGCGTTGCCGTTCACTTGCTCAACCTGCTCTGCAT
>WFLX010254377.1_pt1 | contig 13955 bp, 8 predicted proteins | sample 4967041 | NCBI WGS metagenome assembly WFLX01 (sample SAMN12857096, study PRJNA449069) | gut metagenome | isolation source: stool from male and female vole | host: Microtus ochrogaster | place: USA:Florida | collected 2017
TCTGTACTTTACTGACAAATGCAATTCTCTGGGGAAACCTTCTTCATAATATGATGAAATGTACCGCAACACAAGTTCTTGGTCGTTGATTTGCTCTGCTTCCCAGACGCGGGCATGAAAGCCGGTGGGGCCGCCGTGCAGGTGGTTGGGGCCATTGTTTACGGCCAGACTGTATTCCTTACCGTTCATAGTGAATTTGCCCTTGCTGATGCGGTTCCCGTAACGGCCTACGAGTGTGCTGAGGAACGGCTCCGGACTGGACACGACATGCTGTATGCTGTCATGTCCTTGTACGACATTGGCCATCTTGCCTTCCCTGTCGGGAACCATGATGGCCATCAAAGCACCGCCGTAGTTGGTGATGCAAACTTCCATTCCGCTACTGTTTGTCAGGGTGTAAAGGTCGGTTTCTTTACCCTGTATGACAGTCTGAAATGCTTCTCTTTTCAAACCGGAAATTAGTTGTTTGTCCATTGGTATAAGGGTTTTTCTGTTGTTAGTTTTGCTATGCAAATCTACAACTTTTTTTATATATAACAAAGGGAAAGACTGAAAATCTTTCCCCACAACCTTATAAATGGCGCTAAACTATGCTGTTTAACATGTCCGCAACGATAAACGTACTGCCACCTATATATATAATGTCATCCGGTGTTGCCCTTTTGCGTGCGGCATCCAATGCAGATGCCACATCTGCGTAGGCATATCCATCGAGACCTGCTTGGCGGGCCTTGCTGAGTAACTCCGTGGCAGGCAACGCTCGTTGCACGGATGCCTGCGTGAAATAGTAATGAGATGATTCCCTTGGCAACATTTGCAACACGGCGGAAACGTCTTTGTCACTGACCATGCCGAAAACGAAATGAAGGCTGGCATGGGGCAAGGACGCGAGGTGCCGGAAAATGTACGACAGCCCACCTTTGTTGTGCGCCGTGTCGCAAATGGTGAGCGGACTGTGGCATAGTACCTGCCATCGCCCCATCAATCCGGTCATGCTGCATACTTCGCTAAATCCCCTTCTGACGGAGGAATCATCAATGCGGATGTTGCGTTTGCGAAGCAGACGCACGGCGGTAAGTATGGTGGCAGCGTTCTTTTCCTGGCAAAACCCGGAAAGGGCGCCCGTAATCATCCCGAAATGACGCGTATCATAAGTGGCTTGTCCCGGGATACTGCTGAAACGTGTCACTTCATCCTCGTCTTCGGCAAAGGTAATAACGGTAGATACTTGCTTAGCTTTTGTGGCGAATACGTCTTTTACCTCTTTGCTGACGTTCTCTCCTATAAGGGCTGGCACCCCGCACTTTATGATGCCCGCTTTTTCGGAGGCTATTTGGGGGAGCGTGTTGCCAAGGAACTGTACGTGGTCAATGCTGATGTTCGTGACGATGGACAATTCGGGCCGGATGATGTTCGTGCAGTCTAAACGGCCGCCGAGACCGACTTCAATTANGGCANTGTCTATTTGNTCTTCNNCNAAATACTGAAACGNGAGAGCNGTGGTCAGTTCGAAGAAGGANGGATGAAGCGGTTCAAAGAATGAACGTTCATCTTCCACAAAGCGGATGACGCGTTCTTCCGGAATCATTTGGCCGTTCACGCGGATGCGTTCACGGAAGTCCATAAGATGCGGACTCGTGTAGAGTCCTACTTTATAGCCTTCTGCTTGCAGAATNGCAGCCAAAGTATGGCTCACGGAACCCTTNCCATTGGTGCCGCCTACATGTATGGTGCGGTAGCGGCAATGAGGGTGTCCGAAGTGCGCATCAAGCCGATGCGTGTTGGACAATCCCTCCTTGTATGCTCCTGCCCCTATGTTTTGAAACAAAGGGGCAGCGTTGAAAAGGTATTCCGTAGCTTCCGTGTAAGTCATTCAAACATCTTTTTGAAGCGTGCGAAGAAATTGTTTTTGGCAGATGCGCCGGGCTTCATGTTGTCGCTCTCGCGGAGTTTCTCGAAAGTTTCCTTTTCCTCCTTGCTAATTGTCTCGGGGATATAGACACCAATCTGCACTATTAAATCGCCAGTGCCATAGCCGTAGCCTTGCACTACGGGCAGTCCCTTGCCGCGCAGTCGCATGGTCTTTCCGGGCTGAGTGCCTGGTTCTATTTTTATCTTGACCTTTCCATCGACTGTGGGTACTTCGGCTGTACCGCCGAGAATGGCAGTCGGGACGTCGAGAAGCAGATGGTACAGCAAGTTCTGTCCGTCGCGGATGAAGTCCGGATGAGCTTCTTCTTCAATGAAGACATGTATGTCGCCGGGAATACCATTCCTGCGTCCTGCATTGCCTTTGCCCTTTTCGTTGACCACCATGCCTTCTTGTACTCCGGCAGGAATCTTGATTTCAACGATTTCTTCTCCCTTGACTACGCCTTGCCCACCGCAGTGTTTGCACTTGTTCTTGATGGCGGAACCTGTGCCGCCGCAAGCATCACATTGGGTCTGCGTCTGCATGCGGCCGAACATGGTGTTCATGCTGCGGTATGTTGTACCGGTCCCGCCGCACTTGGTGCATTTGCTTATTTGGCCGTCTTCGCTGCCGGTGCCTTTACAATGGGGGCAGGTGACGTCCTTATTTATCTTGAACTTCTTGGTCGTTCCAGAGGCAATCTCCTTGAGGTTGACGCGTACTTTCAGCCGCAGGTCTGCGCCCTTTTCAACGCGTTTCCCGCCACTGGAGCCGAAGCCACCGCTGAAACCTCCAAAACCACCAAAGCTTCCTCCGCCGAAAATGTCGCCGAACATACTGAAGATGTCATCCATGTTCATGCTGGCACCCCCTCCGAAACCGCTCGCTCCACCCATTCCGGCATGGCCGAACTGGTCGTAACGTTGACGTCTTTCCGGGTCGCGAAGCACATCGTATGCTTCCGCAGCCTCCTTGAACTTCTCCTCTGCTTCCTTGTTGCCAGGGTTGCGATCCGGATGATACTTAATGGCCATCTTCTTATAGGCGGCCTTTATTTCAGTGTCGCTGGCTCCTTTGGAGACACCAAGGACTTCGTAATAATCTCTTTTCTCTGCCATAATTAGTGTAAGGTTCACGTTCTACCATCATTGCATAGAGCATGATGTATGGTCATGATATTCTGGTAAACAAGCATAGGCTTGTCGTAATTGTAAAGACGCACCGCCCGAGTTTTCAACCAATCCTGCTTTATGTCGAAATGCCGAAAAGCAGTAATTTGCGGTCTCCGCTCTTTGCGCTGTGTTCTATAGAACTCTAAAGACTGTGTNCTTCTCAGACGCCGACCACTACTTGCGCATGACGAATTACCTTGTCGTTGAGCTTGTAGCCAGTGAGTGTGCAGTCTATCACTTTCCCTTTGAACTCGGGAGNGGGGGCGGGAATCTGTGCTATGGCGTTATGGATGTCAACGTTGAAGTCTGCATCCTTTGTTTCNATGATGCTGACGCCCTGTTTGGCGAGAATGTCCATAAATTTCTTNTAGATGAGTTCNACACCTTCCAATACGGCACTCACATCCTCCGCATCCTTCATGTTCTTCATGGCGCGTTCCATGTCGTCTATGACGGGCAATACCGTGGTAATAGTCTTCTCGCCGCCATTGAGAATGAGGTCTGTCTTTTCTTTAATGGTGCGCTTGCGATAGTTATCAAATTCGGCAATCTTGCGCAGAAGTTGGTCTTTTAGATTTGCTATCTCGCTGTTGGCAGCTTCAAGCTGCTCTTCTATGGTCTGCTCTTTTTCTTCGGCAGGTGCAGCCTGCTCGATTTCTTCAGATTCATCAGCCTGCTGCGCCTTGATCTGTGCTTCTTCTTTCAGTTCTTCTTTCATCAGAATTATGTTTATGGTTTCTGTTTGTTTTTTAACAAGAAACGTGCCAAACGTCATTTTGTCAGTTGGCGGAACCGTACATTTTCTCCTTAAGCTCATTGATGGCATCGTTGCAGATGTAGTCATCATAGTCCATCAGTTTGTCGATGGTGCCATTTGGCGTGAGCTCGATAATGCGAGTTGCCACGGTTTGGATAAATTCATGGTCGTGGCTTGCAAAGAGGATGTTGCCCTTGAAAAGCTTAAGGTTGTTATTGAAAGCCTGTATGCTTTCCAAATCCAGATGGTTGGTAGGTGTGTCGAGAATTAGGCAGTTGGCNTTTTTGAGTTGCATNCGGGCTATCATGCAACGCATCTTTTCGCCACCGCTCAGTACGTTTACCTTTTTGAGGACTTCTTCACCGGAGAAAAGCATGCGGCCGAGGAANCCCTTGAAGTAAACCTCATTGCCTTCACCNTATTGGCTGAGCCAATCCACGAGGTTTAGCTCGCTCTGGAAAAATTCGGTGTTATCCACGGGCAGGTATGCCGTAGTGATGGTGATGCCCCAGTTGAAGGTGCCGGCCTGTGCCTCGCGGTTGCCGTTGATTATCTCGAAAAATGCTGTCATGGCACGTGGGTCACGACTGAGGAATACCACCTTGTCACCCTTTTCAACGGTGAAGTTCACATTGTCGAAGAGCAGCGTGCCGTCATCTGCCACAGCCTTCAGTCCTTCCACTTCAAGAATCTGGTTGCCAGGCTCACGCTCCATTTGGAAGATGATACCGGGGTATTTGCGTGTAGAAGGCTGTATATCATCCACATTGAGCTTTTCCAGCATCTTCTTGCGGCTTGTTGTCTGCTTGCTCTTCGCCACATTGGCAGAGAAACGGCGAATGAACTCCTCCAGTTCCTTCTTCTTTTCTTCGGCCTTTGCTTTCTGGTTCTGTGCCTGACGCAGGGCGAGCTGCGAGCTCTGGTACCAGAAGCTATAGTTACCTGCAAACATCGTTACTTTGCCGAAGTCTATATCGACAGTATGTGTGCAGACGCAGTCAAGGAAGTGTCGGTCGTGGCTGACCACAAGCACTGTGTGTTCAAATTCGCTCAGGTACTGTTCGAGCCAGCGTACAGTGTCGAGGTCGAGGTCATTGGTGGGCTCGTCAAGCAGCAGGTTGTCGGGGTTGCCGAAAAGAGCTTTCGCCAGCATGACGCGTACCTTTTCTTTGCCGGAGAGCTCACCCATGAGCTGATAGTGCTTGGCTTCTTTTATGCCGAGGCCTGAAAGTAGGGCAGCGGCGTTGCTTTCCGCTTCGTAGCCTCCCATTTCGGAAAATCTGTCTTCAAGCTCAGCCACCCGTATGCCATCCTCGTCAGAGAAGTCGGCCTTGCTGTAGAGTGCTTCGCGCTCCTTCATCACTTCCCACATCGTTGTGTGTCCCATAAGCACAGTGTTGAGCACTGTTTCCTGGTCATATTGGAAGTGGTCCTGACTGAGGACGGAAAGACGTTCGCCGGGACCCAGCTCTACGCTTCCTTTTGTTGGTTCCAGCTCGCCGCTGATGGCTTTGAGCAAGGTCGATTTGCCGGCGCCGTTGGCACCGATGATGCCGTAGATGTTGCCGTTGGTGAACTTCATGTTTACGTCCTTGTAGAGGACACGCTTGCCGAACTGAACGGCAATGTTCGAGAGTGTAATCATATACCTTATATATGTTATTTGCTTTAGAAGAATTGTGGCGTTGCTTATTCAGAGGCAGGCTTTGGGGCCTGTAATTCTCGGTTCATGATGCCAAATTTCCTGACAAGTCATGCAGCGTCATGAATGTGACAGGACTTGGAAGCAACGTGCAATGGACTGCGTGCTGTCTGCGCCATTACATGCCCTACAGCCTGTTGTCATTACCTTATTCTTATTATATCGCCCACTTGCACTGTGTGGTCGGGCTCGAAACTGTTGAGTTTATACAATTTGTCAAGGCGAATGCCGTAGAGCTGAGCAATGTCGTGCAGACTTTGACGTTGTTCCACGATATGAATGGGCGTTTTGCGGAACTCGCGTGATGCGCAGCTGCGTTTCTTCTCAAGGTAAAGAATGTCGCCTTGCGTGGGGTGATAGTCCTTAGGCAAGTCGTTGTTTTTGTACAGTTTGCGCAGGCTTATTCCCGTGTGTTTCGCGATGGATGCCATGTCGTCGCCTGCCAATACCACGATGAAGTAGTTTTTGTTGTTCTTATACACTGTGTGTCGGTCGAAGAAATCAACGGCAGGTGTCGCAGTAGCGGTAGTGGGTCTGGGTTGACGTCGTCGGCCTGTATCGAACTGTTGGAGGTTGTACATTTCGATGGTACGGATTAGCATTTCCGCATAGCTCGGGTTTGTTGCATAGCCAGCTTGCTTCAAACCTCGTGCCCAGCCCTTGTAGTCAGTCCTGTTCAGATTGAAAAGAAACCTGTATCGCTGTCCGTTGGCGAGAAATTTGGAGTGGTCGATGAAACTTTCCCGCGCACTCTTATACTTGCGAAAACGGTCGTCCGGCCGGTCATCGCTCTTGACGATGTACGGCCCATTCCACGAGCCGCCCACCTTGATGCCGAAATGATTGTTGGCTTTGGTGGCAAGCGTGCTGCGTCCTGCATTGCTTTCTATCAGGCCTTGTGCCAGCGTAATGCTGGCAGGTATGCGGTATTGTTCCATCTGTTCGATGGCCCATTCTTTGTATTGGTTAATGTATGTCCAATAGGCTTGGTTAGTGGTTTGCGACCACATCAGCAGCGAGCAGTAGCAGCAGAGAAAGGCAAGTATATATCGCAATTGTTTCATGACGGTTCCAAGTGCGCCGGGCGACGCCGTTTTAGTGCAGTTTTGTCAATAATCGGCGCAAAAGTAACAATTATTTGCAACTTAACGAAAAATATCATTAACTTTGTGGCGTAAATAGCGGTTTCTGCCGTTTAGACACACGATTGAATGGGCACGAATCGACTTTCACAAACGGAAAAAGCCATTATTGCGGCAAAGAACTAACTCTATTATCCTTCATGATGAAGCAGGCAGCATTTTTGTTAGTCACATCCCTCGTTCTCTCAGCCTCTGCTGCGGAACGTCGGTTCGATGGTCCCACTATGGGATGGAGTTCATGGAACACCTTTTCGGTTCATATTTCGGAAGACATCATCAAAGGTCAGGCCGATGCGATGGTTGATCAGGGACTTGCCGCAGTCGGCTACAATTACATCAATATCGATGACGGTTTCCAGTATGGCCGCAACCCGAAAAGCCATCTTGTCATCATCCATCCCACCCGTTTCCCTAACGGCATAAAGGTCGTGGCAGACTACATTCACAATAAGGGGCTGAAAGCCGGCATTTACAGTGATGCCGGCGACTGCACCTGCGGTAGCATCTCCAATGGCGATACGCGAAACACAAACGTGGGTTTTTATGGCTACGACCAGATTGATGCCGACTACTATTTCAAGACGTGCGGCTTCGATTTCATCAAGGTGGATTATTGCGGCGGACGCAATCAGAACCTCAATGAACGGGAGCGTTATACCGCCATCCGGCAGGCGATGGACGCAACAGGCATCCCCGGACTGAAGTACAATGTTTGCCGTTGGGACTATCCCGGCACATGGATAAGCGACATAGCGGACTCTTGGCGTACTACCGGCGACATAAGTTGCTCGTGGTCAAGTGTGAAATACATCCTGGGCGAGAACCTCTACCTTTCTGCTTACTGCCACGACGGGCACTACAACGACATGGACATGCTCGAAGTGGGGCGTTCGCTGACCGAAGAGGAAGACAAGACGCACTTCGGCATGTGGTGCATCATGTCCAGCCCTCTGCTTATTGGCTGCAATATGNAAACGCTCAAGCCGGCTACTCTCGAANTGCTCAAAAACCAGGAACTCATTNCACTCAACCAGGATACNCTCNGTTTGCAATCATATGTNGCTCTTCANCATGGAGATACATACGTTTTGGTAAAGGACATCGAGAAGCGCTTTTCCAANACGCGTGCCGTGGCGTTCTACAATCCCTCCGACACCGAACAACAGATGGCGATGGCCTTTTCNGATGTCGATCTTGCCGGGNAAGTGCAGGTNCGCGACCTTTACACACACACCGACCTTGGCCCGATGGAGGGNATTCTGAAGGCAACTGTCCCTGCCCACGGATGCCGCATTTACCGTCTCGAAGCTCAGGAGCGTNTGGAGCGGAACATCTACGAAGCCGAGACAGCCTACCTGAGCAGCTATCAAGAGATTTACAANAACGAGGCCTTAGGCACTGCCGTGTATCGCCAGCAGTCGGCAGGCAGCGGCGGTGCCGTGGTTGAATGGCTTGGCGGAAAGCCTGAGAATGACCTGCAATGGCAGCATGTGTGGTCGAAAGAGGGCGGAAAATACACGCTCACACTTCACTATGCTACCGGAGAGACGCGTCCGCTCAGCATACAAGTCAATGGTGAGGACGTAGCATCGACAAACGTGGCATCNACAGGCGGCTTTTCCACTTACGGCACACGCTCTTGGACCATCAGCCTTCAGCCGGGCGAGAACACTATTCGCCTCTATACAAACTCATCTTCCTACATGCCCAACATCGACTGCATGAAACTGCAGCCNGCCGGTTCAAGCGTCACGCGNCAGCGTCAGGTGGCAGCCCTTTATGCCCAGGTCACCGCTGCCATGTATCCGCANCTGCCTGATGCACTGCTTNCCGCCACACAGACTACGCTCGACAAATACGCCGCTCCCGAATCCCTTACCGCCGCCCAGCAGTCCACGGCTATAACTAAGTTGCAGTCCGCGCTCACAACGCTTGAGTACGCACAGCAACAGTGGCGGAACATCGAGCCATGGCTGACAGCCGTCGAGAAGAACCTGGCTGTCAGCCTCCCCTCCGAGAGCCTCAACACCTATCTGCAGCAGCTCATGACGGCCCAAAAGAATTACGAAGGGGCGAGCACACAGGCACGTGTGCAATCTACGGCTANCGCTTATGTAAATGTCTTGAAACGATTTTTNACGCTCGAAAGNGTATATCCCGACGAAGACAACTTTTTCGACTTCACAGTCCTTGTCGCCAATCCGGGATTCAACGACCATGATGGCGGCTGGAATCAGGCGCCCACTTATCGCGATCGCTGCGGAGAGTTCCATCAAACCACTTTCGACATGAAGCAGACTATAACAAAACTGCCGGCCGGCCATTATCGAGTCGGNTTGCAAGCCCTGTACCGCACTTCCACGAACGATGGCGGAAAAAGCTACAGAGCCGGCACGGAAGTCATTCCCGCCCTTTTCTATNCCGGTGACNAAAGTGTCAGCATCCGGTCGCTCTACAGCTANGACTGGAAGGAAGCGGCTGATTATGGCAGCGTTNACCAGCTGAATGGTTATCCGCACAGCATGCTGGCAGCAAGCATAGCCTTTGACGCAGGTGCCTACCGGAACTGGGTAGAAACTGATCTCGCGCAGGCCGGGTCCCTCACCGTTGGCATCAAGTCGGACAAGAGCGCCAACAGTTCGTGGTGCTGCTTCGACAATCTGCAACTCCTTTATCGTCCATTCGACAGCCCGGATGCCATAGCCACTCCATCTGCCACTGGCCGCCACCATTACATCTACGACCTGACAGGGCGGAAGGTAAAGCGTCCGCAGAAAGGCATCCACATAGTGCAAGGCCGCAAGGTTGTCTATGGTCTATAGTTCACAGAGCAAGGTTTTACGTACAGAAAAANCCGGCCACAATGAATGANACCCCTTGTCCGGCCTGTNCAGNAGGCTTGGGCCGGAGGAATACGAACAGAAACAAATCGCTCCATGAAACATTATAANATAGAGGCTACTCTACATGTGTATGCGCTTGAAGAACTCAGTTCCGAAGACCGTGAGTTGGTGGAAGCTGCCAAACGCGCCACGGATGGAAGCTATGCGCCTTTCAGTCACTTTTATGTAGGAGCAGCCGTTCGTTTGAGCGACGGAAGCATCTTCACAGGTGCAAATCAAGAGAATGCCGCATTTCCGTCGGGGCTCTGTGCCGAACGTACCGCCCTGTTTGCGGCCAACTCCCAGCACCCGGAACTCTCTGTGCTTGCCCTTGCCNTAGCAGCTCGAAAGGCCGATGGTTTCNTCTCGCAGCCCATNTCGCCTTGCGGCGCCTGCCGTCAGGTCATTTCCGGTGTTGAAGATCGTTACCTCCGGCCCATCCGCATTTTGCTCTACGGCACNGAAGGTGTTTATGTGTCCGANAGTATCGAAGCATTGCTGCCCCTTCGGTTCCGAGACGGTGCCCTTGTTTGAAGCACATCGGCGCCGGTTGTGAAGCCGAGTGCAACGCACCACCCGTGCTTGCCCTGAGCAGTGCATGTCGTCACACCGCGTGCTGCACCNGTCCGCACAGTGTGCTATCTGAGTCCGTACAGCATGCTGCACCGGCCGTATTAGCATGTCGCNCAGACNGTGCNACGCGGTCTTGCCGTCCGNCCNCTCAAGTNTGTTTTACAACATAACCGTTTCTCTGCCCCCGAAGCGAAGTTCTCTCTTAAAGACTAAAGCACATGTCAAGCGGCAATTCATGGCTCGCAACCGGCAACAATCATTTGGCTGTGCAATGCCACACGCGTGGGATGGCGGCAATGCCGACTTGCCGGACTGTGCTCTTCTGCCTAAAAAATATTATTTTCCCCTGCTGTCCTTGTGTGTGTGAAGATAATTTTGTACCTTTGTACCCAAATTAAGCGGCATGCCTTCGGCGCTTGCCCAAAGCAAATCAAACACAAATGGAAGATCAAGAAAGAATCATTAAAGTTGACATCCAGCAGGAGATGAAGAAAAGCTACATTGACTATTCGATGAGTGTCATCGTGGCTCGTGCCCTGCCGGACGTCCGTGACGGCTTCAAACCCGTGCACCGTCGCATCCTGTATGGAATGCGCGAACAGCGCTATTTCCATAACGGCCCTTACAAGAAGTGCGCCCGTATTGTCGGCGACGTACTCGGTAAGTACCATCCTCACGGCGACAGTTCGGTGTATCTGGCACTGNTGCGTATGGCNCAAGAATGGGCCATGCGCTATACGNTGGNTGACAAGCAGGGAAATTTNGGCNCCATNGACGGTGACTCTCCCGCTGCCNTGCGTTACACAGAGGCTCGTCTGAACCTCCTGGGCGAGGCGATGATGGAAGACCTGGAAAAGGAAACTGTGGACATGTCAACGAACTTCGACGACACGCTGCTCGAGCCTACTGTGTTGCCCGCACGCATACCCAACCTTCTCGTGAACGGCGGTACCGGCATAGCTGTCGGCATGGCTACGAACATTCCCACTCACAACCTCAGCGAGGTCATTGACGCTTGCATCGCCTATGTTGATAACAACGAGATGACCATCGACGAGATGATGCAATATGTCAAAGGCCCCGACTTCCCGACCGGCGCTTACATCATGGGCATGCAGGGCATTCGCGATGCCTACGAAACAGGGCGCGGCCGCATCATCATCAGAGCCAAAGCAGACATAGAAAACGGCGACACGCACGACAAGATAGTCGTGACTGANATTCCCTACGGGGTGAACAAACAGCAGCTCATCGAGTACATTGCACAGCTTGTCGGCGAAAAGAAGCTGGAGGGCATAAGCAATGTCAACGACGAAAGCGACAGTGAAGGCATGCGCATCGTTGTAGATCTGAAGCGCGATGCCAATGCCCGCGTAGTGCTGAACAAGCTGTTCAAGATGACGCCGCTGCAAACAAGTTTCAGTGTAAACTGCATCGCTCTGGTGAAAGGCCGTCCGCAGTTGCTCACNCTGCGCGACATCATCAGCAACTTCATAGANCACCGTNNCGATGTCGTCATCCGCCGCACCAAGTTCGACCTGCGTAAGGCGGAAGAGCGCGCTCACATACTGGAAGGCTACATCATAGCCAGCGACAACATAGACGAAGTGGTGCAGATAATCAAGGCCAGCAAAACACCCGCCGAGGCACAGCGCGCCCTGCAAANCCGCTTCGGACTCGACGAAATGCAGACCAAAGCCATCGTGGATATGCGTCTGGGACAGCTTACGGGATTGCAGCAGGAGAAACTCCGTGCAGAATACGCCGAGCTGATGGACAAAATAAAATACTACAACCGGATACTCTCCGACGACAACCTTTGCCGTCAGGTGATAAAGGACGAACTCACAGAGGTCAAGGAGAAGTATGGCGATGATCGCCGCACGCAGATACTGCCAAGCGCCGAGGAGTTCAATGCCGAGGACTTTTATGCCAACGACGAAGTGGTCATCACCATGAGCCGCANGGGCTACATCAAGCGCATTCCTCNGGCAGANNTCNAAGCNNAGGGACGNNGTGGCATCGGCNTCAAGGNAAGCGCTACGCGTGACAACGATTTCATCGAGAAAATCTATCCCGCCACCATGCACAACACCATGCTCTTCTTCACCGACCGCGGCCGATGCTACTGGCTCAAAGTATATGACATCCCCGACGGTACCAANCAAGGCAAGGGACGCGCCATACAGAACATGCTCAACATAGANCCCGGCGACGCAGTGCGNGCATGTCTCTGCATACGCAAACTNAACGACATGGAGTTCTGTCAGAGCCACTACGTTGTGTTCTGCACCAAACAGGGNATCATCAAGAAGACTTGTCTCACCGAATACAGTCGAGTGCGCACGAATGGNGTCAATGCCATCAACATTCGCGAAGACGATCAAGTCATAGGCGTTGAGCTGACTAACGGTAAGGACGAGATTATCGTGGCTAATGCGGCAGGACGCGCTATCCGCTTCAGCGAGGAGGCCGTGCGCCCAATGGGGCGTGTCAGCACCGGAGTGCAGAGCATTATTCTAAACGAAGACGGCAGCGACTACGTCATCGGCATGTGTGTCATCAATGATGTTGAAAAAGAGAGTATCATGGTGCTCACCGAGAACGGATTCGGTAAACGTACCGATGTGGAGGCTTACCGCAAGACAAGCCGACATGCCAAGGGTGTGAAGGCGATGGACATAACGGAGAAGACCGGCAAACTTGTGGCCATTACCGTGATAAAGGACGATGATGACCTGATGATTATCAACAAGAGCGGCGTCACCATCCGCCTGCATGCCGATGCAATAAAGGAGACGAAGAACCGCGTGACACAGGGCACGAAGGTCATAGAACTGAAGAAGCGTAACGATGTTATCAGCCATCTGAGCGTTGTGCCCCGTGCCGAGGAAGAACCCGAACAAGGAGAACAGCCCGGACACAGCGGACCACAAGAGGNAGAGGCCGTGCTTACAGAAGAATAAAACACAACACGCAACAANNTTCAATAAAATNAAAAAGATTNTCATCTCGATGGCTCNNCTGCTGTGTGCAGGCACCATCATGGCACAAGACAAAGAGGCCATGAAGCTCGTTCAGAAAGAAGCAAAAGCTTGGGTGGGCGAAGCAGAGAAAATAGCAAAGACGCTCAGTGCTAAAGTGGCGGACAAGTCGGCAACGGAAGACTACCAGATTAGCGAGAACAAGAAAATACAGGCTCTGCTCCGCAAGGCCATTAAGAGTGGCGGCATAGCAGAGAATAAGTTGGGCGAAATCTATAAGATGTATTCCGAAGCGGCGCTTGCACCTCATAATATAATGCTTAATCACGCTTCGAACAAAGAACCGTTTGACACCGCCTTCTTCTATTCTAATCTTAAAGTCCTCACCTCTGCCATTCAGGGTGAAGTGAAGAATACCAAGGTGACGAAAGGCGAAAGCGGCAACGAGAAATACATCAAAACCAAGATTGACAATCTGGCAAAGTGCGGCCTGTACTACATCTATGCCGCTCAGTTCAATGGCGCGAGCAAACAATACGAAAAGGCACTTGAAGCATACGAGATTGCCATGAACTACGCCAACCGTTATCCTGAGGTTGCATCGATGGTGAAACTTCCTGTATCTAACGAACAGATTGCATACTATGCTTTCACTGTGGCCAAAGACGCCAAGAACTATGACAAGATGGATGAGCTTTATGATCAGGCAATAAAGTTTGAGCAGGGGGCGCTCGGCATCAAGCAGATGCGTGCCATGTCATACCTCGAACGCGGCGACTCCGCTGCATGGGCAGGTTACCTCATCCAACTCTCTCTTCTTTATTATAAATG
>WFLX010264620.1_pt1 | contig 13950 bp, 11 predicted proteins | sample 4967041 | NCBI WGS metagenome assembly WFLX01 (sample SAMN12857096, study PRJNA449069) | gut metagenome | isolation source: stool from male and female vole | host: Microtus ochrogaster | place: USA:Florida | collected 2017
GGTATAGTCGATGGTGCACTGGCCGGTAGTACCGAGGAACGTCGATGAATAAATCTGCCGGTCGACATCTTCGGGGGTAAGGATAGTGCCGTAGACCGGGGCCGACTTGAGGGTGGTGAGCAGGTCGAGCGGACGCGCCAGCGAGTCGCCCCACACATACTCCATGAGGTTGGGCATATCGACGTACGGGTTGCGGTTGCCCTGGAAAGCGCACACCTGCTCAAGGCGTGTGGTCTCGATCTGATCCACCTTGTCGGCGCGTGCCCACTTGAGGTAGAGCTCGTAGGCGGCGGGCTTGAGCGTGGGGTAAGAGTTCTGCTGGAGAATGCGCAGGGCGTTTGTGCCGCTCCATGTAAGGTTCTGGTAGGCCGTGGCCATGTACATGTATCCGCGGGCGAAGTCGCCTTTCCATTGGTCGGCAGGCTCCCAGTATTTGCCGTCGGAGCCTTCGCCCACGCGGGTGCAGCCGTTATCGCCGCCGGCGGTGGTGACGCGGGTCACCACACCCATGGGGTAGTTTGACTTGCTCTGGTTGATCGACGACTCGCACGGCATGAGGTTGTAGAGATCTTTGTATGCATTGTTCTCGGCGCCGCCCCACCACGATTTGGGGAAGGAGTGCTCGATATTCATGCCGGAGATAGAGTTGCCGCGCTCGCCGAACTGCGGTGTCTGATAGCTGTAGCGGTCGATCACCTCGTTGGTGGCGGGGTTGCGGTCGGTGACGTAGAAGGCCCACCATGTCTTGAGGTTTCCGGAGCCGTAGCTGAGCATTGAGATCTGCGGGTCGGCGCCTACGATCTGATATATAGCATTTTTGAGCTCGGCGCCCCACGCGCTGTCGAGCGAAGAGTAGTAGTCGAGAGTTATCTGCGCCGAGGCAGATGCGGCAGCCATTGTCAGGGCAGCCAGAGCGAGTAGTCGCATAGTTTTCATAATGGATGGATCTATTTTGCAAAGATACTATCCGAAAGACTATTCTGCAAATTTTTAACATTCGCCTCAGAAAAACCGCCTCAGAAAAACCGCCTCCAACAAAAGTGCCGAAAATCATCCAACAGATCATCCAACAAATCAACCGGCAATCATCCAACAACCCTCCGATAGTAAATAATAACTAAGAAGTAGTAGATGAGGCGCGCGGCGCGAAAAGAGATTTTTCGGATTGAAGAGCAAGCTCCTTGCGACAAAAAAGCGGAGGGAGAGGGGGCGCGGGGCGGTAATTTTGCGCAGAATAATGCGTGACATCATGAAAAAATCTCTCCTTATTGAAGCTCAGGCGGCTACGGGCTCCAACGGTGTGGCCGAATGTGTGAATCTGCGCCCTGATCCTGACGGCGCCGGGTATCTGCGCCCCTGCGGTGTGCCGCTCGCTATCGGCGAGACTGCCGGCGAACTGCTGCACAGCGTGACCGACAGCGCGGGCACAACCCTGTTCCTCGCTTCGGCTACGCGCCTGACGATCGTTGCGCCCGGCTGCCAGCCGTACTCACTCTCGCTCCCCGACAAGCCTACAGCGGCCGCCGACATAGCGGGCGGCCGCGTGATGGTGATGACACCGAGCGGCGCCTTGGAGATGCACCGCGACCCCGCCGGACGCTGGACATATGCCGCAGTGCCCCTCCCCCACTCTCCGCTTGCCCTGGCAGCTGTCGACTCGACAGAGCTGACGGCCATCTGCACCGGCTTCGACCTATCGGCAGCTATCGGACAGTCGGCCACGGCACATCTGAGCGAGGCCGACCTGCGCACATTGGGCCGACACTCGATGCAGGCCTACACACAGCTTGCAATGATGGCTGCGGCAGCGGGCGAGTCGCTGCAGCCCCGCTTGGGGCAGTACCGCCTGCTCGACAGCTCGGGCCATGAGCTCTACCGCTCGTGCCCGGTGCTCTTGGGAGCTTCGGCGGGAGTCAACTGCCTGACACCCTGCTCGGCGGGGCTACGCAGCAATGCGGGGAGCTCTCAGTATGAGGCCGTGTCGGCAAGCTACCTTTCGGCTACACCTTACAGCGTCGTGATACGGCTCAACAGCGCCGCCGGATCGCCGCTGCTGACGGCGGCTGCCATGATCGAGGTGTGGCTCTCGCCGCAGATACATCCCACCGACGGCTCGATGCTCCCGGCAGCGAGCGTGCGCGGAGCCTCGCTGCAGTATATGCTGCCGGGCACCTCGTCGGGCATGAACGCCCTTGAGGGTGTAGGCGCGCCACAAATCGAGGGAATGCTCGCGCGCCTCGACAGCGCTCTGCACCCGGTGGCGCGGATTGCGCTGAGCCCTGACACATTTGCCTCGGTCGGCGCTACAGTGAGGGTGGAGTGCGGATCGCCGCTTGTGCCGTCGGCCGAACAGGCACAGGTGCGCTCCATCTGCTCGCAGCGCGTGGCCGATGGCGCCTCTGCCGAGGCCCAACGATGCCGCGCGCCTCACCGATTCAGCGCCGGTGCGGGGGCAAGCGCCGGCGGAGCTGTGGTGTGGGGCGACATTACGCCTGCGCTGTTCGACGGCTACAGCGGGTGTGAGATGGCCCGCGACGTGACGGCTGAGCCGGCCGATGTGGTGGCGACGGTCGAGATGCCCGGCGAACTGGTGGCACGTGTCGACTCAGGGCTCGTGGCGCGTCCGCTCACGCTCTCGCCGCTGGTGTGCTACCCGCTCACCACGGCCACATGCCTGACGGTAGCTGCCGCTACTGCCGAGGAGCCCGGCCGACGCCTGCGGCTGCCGCTGCGCACCCTCCCCGGCGCGCGATATGCTTTCTATCTCGATAAGAATCTGCGCCCGATAGCGCTGTCGGATGGGAAGGAAGTGCCGGTGCTTATGCGTCCGGCCGAGAGCCGCATAGCGCGCCGATATGCAGGGATGGTGCTCACGGCGTCGGCCGACACGCCCACATGCCCCGTAGCGACGGCTACCGTGTCGCCCGATCCTGTCAGGCAGCTCCTGCCGGGGGTGCGCACGACGGCGGGGTGGAACTTTTCGCAGGCGCGCTACTATGCCGTGAGCGATGGCGGGGTGTACTCGCTGAATCTAAACAGCCGCCCGGAGCCGGGAGCGGTCTGCCTGCTGCTGCGGCAGGGTGTGCGACGCGCTTTCACTGCTGCACAGCGGCTTATGGTGGTGACGACCGCCGGAGAGCTCATTGCCTTCGACGGGGGAAAGGCAACCACGGTGGCCACCGGCGTGGCCGATGCCGGATATACCTCGGCGCGACACGGCGAGGTGTGGGCTCTGAGCGGTGACGGTCGAACCACCGTATACCCGCAATATGCCCCGGGGCGGTACAGCCGCTGCGATGATGCGGCACACACACCGGCCTCGCTGATAAGCTGCGCCGGAGGGGTCTATGGCGTGACTGCCACCGGCACGCTGCTCGACCTGAACCGGGAGACCTCCGCCGGCACCCGCCCGGTGGCATACTCGCGGCGGGTGCATATCGGCACTCCCGGGCGCAGGGTGTGCCGGATGGATGCGCTTATGCAGGGGAGCAGCCTCAATGCGACGCTGACACTGAGCTGCGACGGCGGCGGGGCATCGCTGCCGATAGTGTCGCTGGCTATCGACGGTGCCGTAAACGAGCCTGTAGCGGCAGTATGTCTGCCCAACCGGCGCCCGTACCGCACCGTCAGCGTGCGCGGCGAGGTAGCCGCTGACTTCACTCTCACATCATTCAGCCTCAACGAGATATGACAACCGAAGAACTTATAGCCGAGAACGACCGCCGACGCGCCCTGTGGGCAGAACGCGAGCGTGTGCATACGCCCCCGGGATGCGCCGAAGGGCTAAGCGCCGCGCAGGTGATGGAGCGGAGCCGCACGGACTTCGAGTTTTGGTGCGCCACGTGCGTCAGAATACACGACAAGCTCTCCGGACGGCTGGTGCCCTTCATACTCAACTACCCGCAGCGTCGCGTTGTGAAGATACTCGAGCAGGACCGGCTCGCCGGATGCCCCATGCGCATCATCATCCTCAAGGCGCGGCAGTGGGGAGGGTCGACGGTGGTGCAGATGTATATGGCATGGCTGCAGTGCGTGCACCTGAAGAACTGGAACTCAATGGTGTGCGCCCACTCCAAAAGCACCGCCGCCACGCTGCGCGGCATGCTCTCGGAGCTGTTGCGCAACTACCCGGCGGAGTTGTGGGACTCCGACGACCCCAAAGCCGTGCCCGAGCTGAAATGCTTCGAGAGGATGTCGAGCACCCTGGTGATGAACGGGCGCGGCAACCGTGTGACTATCGCCACGGCCGAAAATCAGGACGCTGCCCGCGGCCTCGACATAGCGATGGCCCACCTGAGCGAGGTGGCCTACTGGCGCGACACCCCGCAGCGGTCGGGCGAAGACTTCGCACGCGCCATATGCAGCGGCATACTGCTGGCTCCGATGACATTCATAGCCTACGAGTCAACGGCCAACGGCGTGGGCAACTATTTCCACACCGAGTGGCTGCGCGCCGAGTGCGGACGCAGCGACAAGCGCCCGGTGTTCGTGCCGTGGTATGAGATAGCGCTTTACCGCATGGAGGTGGACGATGCGGCGGCGCTTTGGGAGCAGCTCGACGACTACGAGCGCGCCCTGTGGGATGACAAGGAGAAGTGCGTCACCCTCGAGATGCTTCAATGGTATCACAACAAGCGGCGCGAATATGCCACCCACGAAGCTATGATGGCGGAATACCCGACAGATCCTGTCGAGGCATTTGCAGCCACCGGACGGGGGATATTCGACCCGCGGCATATAGAGCGGCTGCGGCAGGGGTGCTCGGAGCCGCTGGCGCGCGGCGAAGTGTCGTTCGACCCCGCAGCCGGATTCGACGACCGACGCCGCCGTATGCACCGAGCCGCCTCAGCACCGCAATTCCGGCCAGATGCGCGCGGACAGCTTCAGANANGGGANTACCCCGAAGGGTATCAGACGNGCCCGGAGCGCCAGGACGATACTAAGGNCACGGTGAGATATATAGCCGCCGTCGATGTGGGAGGGCGTTCGGCCGGTGCCGACTGGTCGGTAGTAGCCGTGCTTGCCGTGCCTCTCGAACCTGCCGACGAACGGGATGTGCCCCGCATCGTAGCGCAATGGCGCGGCCACTGCGACCACGACATTCTGGCTTGGAAGGCCCTCGCCATAGCCCGTTTCTACAATCAGGCCANGCTCGTGGTGGNGANNNACACCCTTGAGACCNAGNACGAGGGCGACACNGCGTNCNTACTCGAACNGGTGGCCGAGGTGTACCCCAACCTGTACTACCGCACGCAGTACGACCACTACGGAGCTCCGCTGGCCACACGACCGGGCTTCCACACCAACCGAAGCACCAAGGGGCTCTGCATCGAGACACTTATGCAGGCTGTGCGCGACGGCACCTACCGCGAGTGTTGCTCCCTGGCCTGCGACGAGCTCGCCACCTACGAGCGGCACCCCAACGGATCGTATGCCGCTCGCTCCGGCGCCCACGACGACATACTGATGACCCGCGCAATAGCCCTCTACGTAGCGCGCGGATAAAAATAAAGTTATATCTTTGCAGAGTAAAATTAATTTTCTCATTATGAAACTTTCATCTATTGCCAAAGTAGCTCTCGCTCTGCTCATAACCGTCGCGGGAGCTTTAACAGCCGACGCAGCTAAAAAACGCTCCGGCAAGAAAAGAGCCGCCACAACCGCAATTGCGGTTCAGCAAGGTGCGACACACACTTACTGCGACGGTGCACTGGTGACCCGCGATTACACGATAAAGCGCGGCAAGAAAAGTCTGTCGGTGGAGTATCCTGTGGACGGCAACCAGGCTCTGGTGCAGAGTACTCGCCAGTGGATCAAGACATCCATTCTTGGCGACAAGCCTTACACCGGATCGCTTGATACGCCCGATGCAATGATGAAAAAAGCGTTTGCCAGCTATTTTAAGGATTCCACCGAAGCATCGGAAGAAATCAGCGTGGCTTACAGCAATAATAAGATCGTGACATACAATGTAAACGGCTACTTCTATGAAGGAGGAGCTCACGGAATGCCCGAGAAGTATTTTGCGACATTTGCTGTGGCCGACGGACGCCCCCTCGCCGCCTCGATGCTGCCCGACATTTCGGTAATGCGTCCATACATAATTCAGGGATTCACCACCGACGACGTGGTGAATATGGATGAAGGGAACGAGTTCTATAACCTCGACAGTATCGAAATGGGCTCGCCTTTCGTCATGAGCGACGGCCTCCATGTGATTTACGGAGTATACGAGATCGCCCCTTATGCGGCAGGATTCCCCGAATCAATCATACCGTTTAGCCGCATAGCCGACAAGGTATCGCCGAGCGTAGCACAGAAATATTTCTAATCCACGGTAGGTCAAGAGCAAGCTCGGAAGCCTAAGGAAATTATAAATCACGGATTATCCCTACTGTGTAGTAGAGATAATCCGTGATTATTATTGAGGGTGGTCACTCGGCGGAGGCGAGGGGCGCGGGAGCGTTGTAGACGCGCGCGGCGAGCTCCTGATCGAGCATGTAGATTCCCATGCCGTTGTCGCCAACGAGGGTGAACTTGTCGATGAGCTCGCGGGCGGTGTCCTCCTCCTCGATCTGCTCGGACACAAACCAGTTGAGGCGCTCCATGGCGGCGTAGTCGCGCTCGTCGGATGCGATGGCAAAGAGATTGTTGATCATGGCTGTGACTTTACGCTCGTGCTCGAGAGTGTCCTTGAAGGCACATACCGGGCACTCCCATTCGGTGGGCACTTCGGCGATGGGGGCGAGAAGCACGCGGCCTCCGCGCTGGTTCACATAGTTTATCAGGATCTCGGCGTGTGCCTGCTCCTCCTTAAACTGGATGCGAAACCAGTTGGCTATACCGGTGCGTCCTTTGGCCTCGAAGTTCATGGCCATTGACAGATAGAGATATGCCGACCAAAACTCGGCGTTGATCTGATCGTTGAGAGCTTTCTCAAGTTTTTCGCTTAGCATACTGTTATGGTTTTATATGGAGTGTAGGCAAAAATAGAAAAAATCCGGTAGATTAACAAAAGAATCCGACCGACGGTTCAATACAATGAGGCCGAGCCCCGGAGGACCCGACCTGAGAATCTTTTTTACCCTAAATTTTTCGATTTGATCAGTCGACCTTCTTGAAGTTGCCGGCTTTGTCGAACTCGATTTCGACACCGTTGCCGAGGTCGACCTCGTAGCCCGACGATTTCACCTCAAGCGAGTGAATCTTCTGTCCGGGGAAATAGCGCTTCACATAGTCGCGTATCGGAGCGGGAACGACTTTCGAGGGGACTTCCTTGATGCCGCAGTCGATGTCGGTGAGAGCTCCGTTTTTGTCAAACTCAAGCTCCGTGCCGTCCTTGAGTATCACCTCGTACTCCTTGGCGCCGAGCATCTTGGAGTCGACTTTGGCGTGGTGTACTTTGTTTTTGCCGAAGTTCTTCTCGATGAAGAGCTGGGCTGCACGAGGGAGATCAGCGGGCGCTACTGATTTGTCGCGGGCTGAGATGGCTCCTACCGACAGTACGGCGGCCAGGATGAGCAGGTAAATACGTTTCATAGTCAGTACGGTTAAAGTTTGTATCTGACATTAGAACAAACACCGACGATTAAAAGTTTACACCCTCGAGCGTGGCGATGGTGCGGGCCACGGCATCGGCGGTGTTGTAGCCTATCACGGCGGTAGCGGCTTGGCGCACTTCTGCCAGCGCATTTGCCACGGCATAAGATCGGTCGGCCACGGCCATCATGGGCAGATCGTTGAGATTGTCGCCGAACACCACGAGGCGGTCGGCGCGCAGGCTCTCCTTGAGGCGAAGGATGGCGGCGGCTTTCGACACACCGGCTCCGTAAACTTCGAGTATGCCGGTGTCGGCGCCGAATATATCGACGTAGGCCGACACGGAGCATCTGCCGCCGAAGAGGGCGCGCACCTCGTCGGCCACGCCAAACACCTTGTCGCGCTGACCCATCACAAAAGTGAGCACAGTGTCGGGGATTCCGTCGGCAGCATCGTAGTGATAGTCGAGATGAAAGCGTTTGAGCGGGAGGTGTCGGCGCTCGTCGATGAAGTGCCGCTCCTGCGGGGTGCAATCCGGCGAGTGGTACACCTGAAGCACCCGGCTACCGGACGGAAGGGTGTAGATGAGCGGATTGAGCCCGGCGCGGCGGCATATCCCGACAATCCCGGCGGCCACCTGCGGCTCAAGGTGATGCACCTGCAGATACTGCTGCGAGGCGAGATCCCATGTTGCGGCGCCGGTCATCACCACCACCGGCAGAGCGATGTGCGCCGGCTGAAGGAGCGGCTGCACAGTGGCGGGGGTGCGTGCCGTAGCCGCGGTGATGAGCACACCCGAACGCACCATTTCGGCTATCAAACCGGCCGAGGTGGCCGACACGCGGCTGCATCCGTCGAGCAGAGTCCCGTCGAGGTCGGTGACGTACAGTGTGCGGGGGCTGCGGTTCATCGGCATAGGGGCAGTTCGATACGGAAAGTTGTGCCGGCTCCTACCTCCGACGACTTGACATATATCTTGCCGTCGTGATACTGCTCGATGATGCGTTTGGCCAAAGTAAGGCCAAGGCCCCATCCGCGCTTCTTGGTGGTATAGCCGGGGTTGAAGATAGTCTTAAACTTCTTGCGGGGCAGCCCCTTGCCGGTGTCCTGCACCTCAATGAAAGCCGTCTGATGGCGCTGATCGAGTCCGGTGCGCACGTTTATCTCCCCGCGGCCGTCGGCCATAGCATCGACAGCATTCTTTATAAGATTCTCCATCACCCACTGAAACAGCGGCTCGCTGAGGTTCACCTTCAGCGGTTCGGGCGAGGCTTTGAGTGTGAGGGTGATCTGCCGCGAGATGCGTGTTGACATATAGTCGGCCGACGCTGTAACTACGGCATTTACATCGGCCGGCTCGATGTTGGGCCGCGAGCCGATTTTTGAGAATCGCGAGGCTATTGTGGCGAGGCGGTTCACATCCTTGTCCATCTCCTTCACCACGTCGGGGTCGACTCCCGAGTCGTCGTCCTTGAGGTATTCCGCCCATGCAATGAGCGACGATATCGGAGTGCCGAGCTGATGGGCCGTCTCCTTTGAGAGGCCTACCCAGACCTTATTCTGCTCGGCCTTTTTGGTGGAAAGCACAGCGAAGTATACCACNGCGATAAACGCNAGCATGACAAGNAGCTGAATATANGGANAATATNNCAGCGANCGAAGCNNCCGCGACTCTGCATAGTACAGATGCTGCCGGTGCCCCGGGGCAATGATGATGTGTATCACATTGTCGGTGGAACGCAGATCGTTTAGGCGCCCTATCAGGTATTCCTGATTTGCCTCGCTGATATATAGCGGGTTGAGCGAGTCGACGGGCTCGGGCAGATCGAAGTTGCGGTGCATTATGATCACACCGTCGTCGTCGGTGAGCAGCACGGGTATGTTGCGGTTTCCCTCGATGATGCTGAGCAGGAAGTCGATATCGGGCTCCGGTGCCGACACGGGATTGCCGTCGGCATCCACCCCCTGCTCGGCCGAGCCGAGGTTTACTATCTCGCGTGTGGCGTCAGCCCAGATCTGCATACGCTCGCGCTCCTGCTCCGACAGGTCGGCCACCAGTCGCCCCGATACGTAAAGAAATCCGGCCACCACCAGGATAGAGGCCAGAATGAAAACGAGGGTGCCGTAACGGCGCATTTCGTAAATATTCATCACTGAGAAAACGCTCTGAGCGGCTGATTATTGTACCGGCATGACCGTATAGCCGGCCCGGCGGAGCAGCGATATGAGTCCGTCGTCGCCGGGCAGGTGGCCTGCTCCGACAGCTATCAGGATCTTTTCGGCCGACAACGCTTCGTCGAGCTTGGAGAGCCAGGCGCGGTTGCGCGCGGCCACGAGACGCTCCCACTGCGCGGTGTCGGCATAAGAGGCCGATTCGAGCATGGTGCTGTAGAGCAGATCAAGGTCGGTGTCAAGGTATGCCTGCGAGAGGTCGCGCACCGATTTTGCCGCGCTGTCGAGGTCGTCGAGCTGTGCAGCCAGCGACTCGGCCTGAGCCGAGATCGGAGCTCCNAAAAGCACCTCGATCTGGCTTTNGACGGTCTCAAGATCACGCACCGGTTTACCGTCGGCGGCAGCCATGCGCATNAGNTCGACATCAAACGGGCGCATCGGGTCAAACTCCGGGCATGCCTGCTGAGTGAGCACGACGGTGAGTTGAGTCTCGATGAGAGCCGGCTTCATCTGCGCCATGTACTGCGTCGCGCCGGGGAGTCCGATAATGCTGTCGATACGTGCCAACTGCGCAGCAGTGAAGAGATCGGTGAGAGTCGAGTCGGCCGGAGCCTTTGCGGCAGCAAGTATAAGCGCCTGTGATTCAGCCGACATCAGTTTGTCGGCGGCGATCTCTCCGTATACGGCATCGACTTCGGCCAGTGCGTGCCGCAGCCCGCTTATGGAGTCGATCATGGCCACAGGGGCGATATGGTGTGTGCCCAAAAGATACGACACGCGCTCCGTGCCCGGGCGCGAGATGCGCCACAGCAGTGTGCCCGGCTCGGCATGAGCCACTAACGATAAAAGCGACAGAAGCGCGACGACTGTAATCTTGCGAATCATCTGATATTACGACGGTTTAGCTCGGCCTGATAGGCAGCTGCATTGCGCAGATGCTGCTCGTAGGAGGTCGAGAAGTTGTGATACCCCGAGAAATCCTCCTTGGCACACATATAAATATAAGAGTGGTCGGGGGCATCGAGCNCGGCTTCGANAGTAGATNTCTCGGCCACGCGGATAGGCCCCGGGNGAAGGCCGGCGATGCGATATGTGTTGTAGGGAGAGTTCACTTTAAGATGGTCGAGGTTTATGCGGCGCAGCGTAGGGTCGCCCAGGGCAAACTTGACCGTGGGGTCGGCCTGCAGCTTCATCCCCCGGCGGAGGCGGTTGAGATACAGACGCGCCACTTTGGGGCGTTCGTCCGGCTTGGCTGTCTCCTCCTCGACTATCGAGGCCACGGTGGCCACTCCAACCGGGTCGAGGCCGAGGCGGCGCGCCTTGCGGCGGCGTTCGTCGGTCCAGAATCGGGCAGTATTGCGGGCCAGGCGCGCCACGAGAGTGTCGGGGCTCACAGCCCAGTAAAACTCGTAGGTATCGGGGATGAAAGCCGCCGGATACTTCTCGGGGGTGTCATAGCCGGCAGCGGGGAGCACCCGCGAGCATGCCTCGACAAACTGTTCGGGCGACATGGAGAGCTGATTGGTGACGCGGCGCGCCAGATCGTCGAGCGTGCGGACTCCGGTGAACGATACCCGCACCGGTGTCTGCCGCCCTTTTGCCATAGCACGGCTCAGCGACAGGATCGACCGGCCGTGATCGGCCCGATATGCACCGTACGACCGCTCGGGGTCGCCCCCTTGCAGCCGCCAGAGCATATAGACGCGGTCGCCGGCCGACGCTCCGAGATTGATACGTAGCGAGTCGGCCACCGATTCGGAAGTTGCCTCGCGGGGTATGTAGATCCATGTGGTGTCGCCGCGGTATCCGCTGAGGGCGAAAAACCATGCGATGCACCCCAAGGCTGCGGCCACTATCGCGCCGGTGACTACAATACCGCGATGGCGCGACAGCCACGACCGCTGTCGTCGCTGCCGCTGCCGGGATGATGCGGAGGGTTTACTCCTTGGTGTCGTCTTCTTTTTCTGAGGCATCTTGCTGCTGAGGAGTGGTCTGAGGTTTGGCCAGCGGGTTCCACCCCTGAGCCTTCAGAGTGATCTCGGAGTTGCCGTCGCGAGTTATCATGGCGCACCCGAGGTCGGGTTTGGTCATATATCCGATGATATGCACGCCGGGGATTCCGGCCACGCGGTCGTGGTCGTGGAGCGGCACGGTGAAAAGCAGCTCGTAGTCCTCGCCGCCGTTGAGGGCGGCCGTCACCAGATTCATCCCTATCTCCTCGGCCATGACGGCTGTCTGATAGTCGATAGGTATGCGGTCTTCGTATATGCGGCAGCCGGTATCGGAGGCTTTGCACAGGTGCATCAGCTCCGACGAGAGACCGTCGGATATATCGATCATCGATGTAGGCACGATGCCGGCCTCGGCGAGCTTCTGCACTATATCCTTGCGGGCTTCGGGCTTGAGCTGGCGCTCTACGAGATACTCCTTGCCGGCGAAGTCGGGCACGAAATCTTTCTGTCCGGCCGATGCGACCTTTTCGCGTTCAAGCAGCTGCAGCCCCATATAGGCGGCTCCCAGATCGCCCGACACGCATATCAGGTCGGTATCTTTGGCTCCGGAGCGCGACACGACGCTGTCGGCCTTAGCCTCGCCTATCACGGTGATGCTTATCACGAGCCCCTGCTTCGAAGCGCAGGTGTCGCCACCCACGATGTCGACGCCGTAGGCCTCGCATGCAAGCCGTATTCCGGCATATAGAGCCTCGATATGCTCTACGGTGAATCGCGCCGAGATGCCGAGCGACACGGTGATCTGCCGCGGGGTGCCGTTGCAGGCGTAGATGTCGGAGAAGTTGACCACCGCCGCCTTGTACCCCAAATGCTTCAGCGGCATATAGGTGAGGTCGAAATGCACCCCTTCGAGGAGCATGTCGGTCGACACGAGTATATCGTTGTCGCCGCTGCGTATCACGGCGCAGTCGTCGCCCACGCCCTTGACGGTCGAGGGGTTTTTCGGCGAAAGCCCCTCGGTGAGGCGGTCGATCAGGCCGAACTCACCAAGTTGCGAAATTTCAGTATTTGCCATATATCAGAGCTCAATGCGCTTTACCATCTCGGTGATCACGGCCACGGTGACGGGCTGAGCGGTGACAGCGGCTTCGTGCACCTCCTCGTCGGTGGGCACCTGCGTGACATCCTTGCCGCCGAGGTCGGTGATCACCGACAGGCCGAATACGCGCATCCCGGCATGGTTTGCCACGATCACTTCGGGTACGGTCGACATCCCCACGGCATCGCCGCCTATGATGCGGAAATACTCATACTCGGCCGGAGTCTCGAACGTCGGGCCCGTGGTGCCCACATACACGCCGTGCATCAGGCGCAGCCCTTTGTCGCGGGCTATCTCGTCGGCAAGAGCCACGAGCTCCTTGCGGTAAGCCTCGGTCATGGCCGGGAAGCGCGGGCCAAGCTCGTTGTAGTTGCGGCCGCGCAGGGGGTTCTCGGGGAAGAGGTTGATGTGGTCGGTGATTATCATAACATCGCCCACGCAGAACTCCTTGTTCATGCCACCGGCGGCGTTCGACACAAAGAGTGTATCGACACCTAAGGCGCGCATCACACGCACCGGGAATGTCACGGCTTTCATGTCGTACCCCTCGTAGTAGTGGAATCGGCCCTGCATGGCCATGACGCGCTTGCCGCCCATATTACCGAAGATGAGGTTGCCTGAATGGCCCTCGACGGTCGACACCGGGAAGTTGGGTATCTCCGAGTAAGGTATGGTCTGGGCATCTTCGATATAGTCGACTATAGGGCCGAGGCCTGTGCCGAGGATTATGGCCAGACGGGGCATCTCGCCCTCTACGCGCGAGCGCAGGTATGCTGCAGTTTCGTTGATTTTGTTTAGCATCGTTATTCAGATATTTTGTGATTGATTATATTTCAGTCTTGTAAGTACATGTTTGTATCACGCTCGTGCCCTATGGTGGTGCGGTCGGTGTGTCCCGGAAGCACAAGGGTGCTGTCGGGGAGCGTGAGCAGTTTCTGCTTTATGGAGCTCACCAGGGTATCGTGGTCGCCGCCGGGCACATCGGTGCGTCCGATAGATCCGGGAAACAGAGCGTCGCCGGTGAACAGTATCCCCTCCTCCTCGCTGTACAAAGCAATGCTGCCGGGCGAGTGGCCGGGCACTTCGATCACTTTAAGGTGAGTGTCGGGGCCGAGGGTTATCACGTCGCCTTCGTGCAGCTCGCGGTCGATCAGCACGTCGGGCAGATCGAAGTTGAAGTGAAAACGG
>WFLX010174204.1_pt1 | contig 13948 bp, 7 predicted proteins | sample 4967041 | NCBI WGS metagenome assembly WFLX01 (sample SAMN12857096, study PRJNA449069) | gut metagenome | isolation source: stool from male and female vole | host: Microtus ochrogaster | place: USA:Florida | collected 2017
AGCACAGATGACTCTGGGAGAAAAGGTTGGACACACCTTAAGCTGGGCGCCGGCAATAGAGCGCTTGGGAATTAAGGCATACCATTGGTGGAACGAAGCGCCTCACGGCGTGGCAAGAGCCGGTATTGCAACTGTATTTCCCCAGTCCATCGGCTTGGCGGCAACCTTTGACGAGGATTTTGTGGAAAAGGTTGCGGATGCTATTTCTACAGAGGGTCGTGCAAAGTTTAATATGCAGCAGGCAAAGGATGATACAGACATTTATAAAGGTCTGACTTTCTGGTCACCCAATGTAAATATATTCCGTGATCCCAGATGGGGTCGTGGACATGAGACATTTGGCGAAGATCCTTATCTAACCTCCCGTTTGGGTGTGAGATTCGTGGAGGGCTTGCAGGGTCATGATGAGAATTATTTAAAATCGGCGGCATGTGCAAAGCATTTTGCGGTGCATAGCGGTCCCGAGGATATCCGACACAGCTTTGACGCGGTGGCAACCAAGCAGGATATGTATGAAACTTATCTTCCGGCATTTAAGGCATGTGTTCAGGAGGCGGGCGTTGAGGCTGTTATGGGCGCCTACAATCGTACCAACGGTGAACCCTGCTGTGGAAGCAAGACGCTGCTTAAGGATACTTTAAGAGACGAGTGGGGCTTTAAGGGTCATGTGGTAAGCGACTGCTGGGCAATCAAGGATTTCCACGAAGGTCATCATGTAACGGATACCCCTGTAGAATCCGTATCCATGGCTATGAACAACGGCTGTGATTTGAACTGCGGTAATTTGTTCCGTTATTTAAAGCAGGCAGTAGAAGAGGGCAAGGTGGAGGAGAGTCGTATAGACGAGGCGCTTGTCAATCTGTTCACTACAAGGATGAAGCTCGGCGTGTTCGATGAGAAGAAGGAGAATCCTTTCGACAAGATTCCTTATTCCGTAGTAGACAGCGCCCCTATGCAGGCATTGAACAGAGAAGCGGCAGAGAAGTGCATTGTTCTGCTTAAGAATGACAACAATATTCTTCCTTTGGATAAGAGTAAACTAAAGACTGTGGGTGTAATTGGACCAAATGCGAATAATAGAAGAGCCTTGGTAGGCAACTATGAGGGTACTGCATCCAGATACTGGACCGTATTGGAGGGCTTACAGGAATATTTGGGAGACGATGTGCGTGTGATGGCTTCCGAGGGATGTCATCTGTGTCATCCCAAGTCTCAGCATCTTGCCGTGCAGGATGACCGTCTCTCCGAGGTTAAGGGTGTCTGTGACGAGAGTGATGTTGTTATTGCCGTTATGGGTCTGGATTCCGGACTTGAAGGTGAAGAGGGAGACGAGGGCAACGAGTTTGCCAGCGGTGACAAGCCCAATTTAAACCTGCCCGGGCTTCAGCAGCATGTATTGGAGGCTATTTACGCAAGCGGTAAGCCTGTTGTTTTGGTTTTGCTTGCAGGCAGCGCTTTGGCGGTCAACTGGGCTGATGAGCATATTCCTGCAATTATTCAGGGCTGGTATCCCGGTGCGCAGGGCGGAAAGGCAATTGCAGATATTATCTTTGGTGAGAAGAATCCTGAAGGAAAGCTGCCTGTTACTTTTTATCGCTCCACAGATGAGCTGCCGGAATTTACCGATTACAGTATGAAGGGCAGAACCTATCGTTATATGCAGAGTGAAGCGTTATATCCGTTTGGTTACGGGCTTTCCTATACCACATTTGCGTACAGTAATGTTTCCGCAAGCAGCAATCAGGTAGGAGAGGATGGTATTGATGTGACTGCAACCGTTACTAATACTGGCAAGCTTGCCGGCGGTGAGACTGTTCAGGTATACGTTAAGGTTTGCAGAGACAATACCCCTAATGCGCAGCTGAAGGGAATCCGCAAGCTTCACTTGAAGGCAGGGGAGAGCGCACAGGTATCCCTGCATTTGCCCAAGGAGGCATTCGGTCTCTATGACGAGGACGGTGTGCTTCAGATTGCCGAGGGAGACGTAAAGGTATATATCGGAGGTCAGGCGCCTGACAGCAGAAGCGAGAAGCTGACAGGAAACAGAGTGACGGAGTTTGACCTGAACATTCCAAAGAAATTATCATAAAAACAATATTAATGACTGAACTGTAACCTAAAATGAGAGTCCATAGAGGGTGAATTGGCAGCGTGTGGGCGCCATTGATTCCTGCACAAAATTCACCTGAGGACTCTTTTTTGGAATATGAATGTAAGCGCTTACATAAGCGAAACAAAATTAGTATTATGGGTGAGGAAAGGCNGGGTGTGGAAATGGCACAGGAGAAAAATTGGACGCAATTATGGCTGAAATATGAACCTAAGAAGGATTGCGGGAATGCAGTTTATTTCGGCAATGGGGTTTTACAGGGCTTTGACAGAGAGAATGCAGTGGTAAAGAATGCACTGGCAGAGCTTCAAAGAGGTATCCGGGGTATGCTGGGGGTACAGATGTTTGAGGACGAAAAGGGAAGAAACGTTTTGACAGAGGAATGTGAAACGCCGCGGTGTGAACGGGGACTGTTGCTCCAAAAGAGTTTATCGGAGGAGATAAGGGCGGAGGGTTATCGCCTGAAGGAAGAAGAAGGGCTTCTGACCTTAAGCGCGGCGGATGAAAAGGGGCTTTTGTATGGTGTTTTCCATATTTTGCGTGTGGTTGCAATGGAAAGTCACTTGACAGGTATTTCTGTTTTAATAAATCCCGACAATCCGCTCAGAATGTACAATCACTGGGATAATATGGACGGCAGCATCGAGAGAGGCTATTCCGGCAATTCCTTTTTCTTTGAGGATAATCAGGTGATTGTGGATGAGCGGACTGTGGATTATGCCAGAATGGCGGCTAGCATCGGCATTAACGCGGTGGTGATTAATAATGTAAATGTAAAGAATGCGGCTACATATCTGATTGCGGACCGCTACTTTGACAGGGTAGCAGAAATGGCGGAGATTTTTGCGGGCTACGGTATCAAATTTTTCTTAAGCCTGAATTTTGCCGCCCCTATCGAGCTTGGAGGACCGAATAGCGCAGATCCTCTGAACCCTGAGGTTATAGAGTGGTGGCAGGGCAAAATGGCGGAGGTGTTCCACAGGATTCCCAATCTGGGAGGCTTTCTGGTAAAGGCGGATTCCGAGGGAAGACCCGGTCCTTTCACCTATGGAAGGACTCAGGCAGACGGCGCAAATATGCTTGCAGACATAGTAAAGCCCTATGACGGTATCATTATCTGGAGATGCTTTGTATATAACTGTACGCAGGACTGGAGGGATTATAAAACTGACCGCGCAAGAGCCGGCTATGATAATTTTATTCAGATGGACGGCGACTATCATGACAACGTGATTTTGCAGATTAAGAACGGACCAATGGATTTCCAAATCAGAGAGCCGATTTCCCCGCTTCTGGGAGGACTTCAAAGGACGAACCAGATGCTGGAGGTACAGGTGGCGCAGGAATACACCGGTCATCAGATTGATGTGTGCTATCTGATTCCCCTGTTTAAGGAGGTGCTTGATTTCCGTACCTATTGCGCACCGGAAAATGATACTGTTGCCGATGTGATAAGCGGCAGAACCATGGGTAACAAGAATGCAGGAATTGCAGCGGTATGTAACACGGGTAATGATGAAAACTGGACGGGAAATGATTTGGCGGCAGCAAACTTCTACGGCTTTGGACGACTTGCGTTCTCAATGTCATTGACTGCGGAGGAGATAGNTNANNAGNNNNTTTGCATGAGCANTTCCACAGATAGTCANGTGGTGNATACTGTNAAGAGGATTCTCCTTCCTTCCAGAGACACTTNTGAAANGTATACCAGNCCGCTTGGAATCGGTTGGATGGTAACGCCCCATGAACATTATGGGTGCAGTGTGGACGGTTACGAATATTCCCGCTGGGGAACCTATCACAGAGCAGACCACTTAGGAATCGGTGTGGATAGGTCGGATAAGGGAACGGGCTATGCAAGGCAATATTATGAGCCGAATGCCGCTATGTATAATAATATGGAGAGCTGTCCGGAGGAGCTTTTGCTTTTCTTCCACCATGTGCCTTATACTTATATGTTAAAGTCGGGCAAATCGCTGATTCAACATATATATGACAGTCACTTTGAAGGTGTGGAAGAGGTAGAGCAGATGATTGCAGCATGGGAGAGTCTTGAGGGAAGAGTGTCTGAGGATACCTTTCAGTTGGTAAGGGAGCGTTTTAACAGACAGCTTTACAATGCAAGAGAATGGAGAGATCAGGTGAATTCCTATTTCTATCGCAAGAGCGGTATTGCAGATGAAAAGGGAAGAGTAATTTATTAAATGGAGGAATAGTATGCAGACTATTACACTTTTTACGGATAACTGGACTTTTTTAAAGACCCGTCTCGAAGCTTCATGGCAGGATATGGAAGCACGCAGCGGGGAGTTTCAACCGGTAGAGCTTCCCCATGACTGGCTGATTTACAACACCTTGGATTTGTACGAGAACAGCTGCGGATGGTATCGCAAGTATATACAGCTGAAGGAGGCGCCTGTAAAGGAACGTATGCAGCTGCGTTTTGACGGCGTGTACATGGATTCCACCGTTTATGTGAACGGGCGGAAGGCAGGCGACTGGAAATACGGATATTCCACCTTCGATATGGACATAACGGATTTTTTGCACAAGGGACAGAATGAATTGATGGTACAGGTGCGTTTTCAGTCGCCCAACAGTCGTTGGTATTCGGGAGCGGGAATTTACCGTAATGTATGGTTAAAAACCTGCGGGAGAGTATATCTGCCCTTTGACGGAACCTATGTCTCCATAAAGCCTTATGAAAATCAGCCGGAGAGCTTCCTGTTGGAGGCCCAGGCGGAGGTTGCGGGCGATTTTTCGGTTAATACGGGTTGTCACTTTACCCTGTGGAAGGACGGCAATTTGATTCGGGATTTGGGGTGGCAGTATTGCAGCGAAAAAGCAAAGGAATGCCGTGGATACCTGCCAAACCTTGCCAATGAGGCGGCTGTGGAAGGAAGAATTACCAAGCTTTCCGTAAGCGCAGTCATTTATAAGCCCAAGCTGTGAGAGTTTGAAAATCCGGAATGTTATGAGTTTGTGGTGGAGCTGGTTGACGGGGATGAGACAGAGGACGGGAAGAGAATAGATGACGGGGCAGCGTCGGCACAGTCGCAAGCCCGGCTAAGCGGCACAGGGAAGACATTGGACAGACAGGAGCTTACCGTTGGCTTTCGAACCATGGAGTTTGACCCGGACAAGGGATTTTTCCTGAACGGTAAAAACATAAAGGTGCACGGAGTCGGCGAGCATCATGATTTTGGCTGTCTGGGTGCGGCATACAGTCAGGCGGCAATGGAGCGCAAGTTCCGTATTTTAAGGGGAATGGGAGTAAACGCCATTCGCACAAGCCATAACATGCCGGCGCCGGAGCTTATGGAGCTGGCTGACAGAATGGGCTTTTTGGTGATGAATGAAGCCTTTGATATGTGGGAGCGTTGCAAGACCTCCTATGACTACGGAAGATTTTTCAAGGAATGGGCAGAACGGGATGTGGCAAGCTGGATTCGCCGTGACCGTAACCATCCCAGCCTGTTTTTGTGGTCCATCGGAAATGAGATTTACGATACCCATGCAGACGAGCACGGGCAGGAGCTTACCAGAAGGCTGATAGGGTTTGTTCGTACTCATGACCCTAAGGAAAATGCACTTATTACCATTGGCTCTAATTATATGCCGTGGGAGAATGCAAGAAAATGTGCTGATATTGTAAAGATTGCCGGCTATAATTATGCCGAAAAATATTATGATGAGCATCACAAGGAGCATCCTGACTGGATTATTTACGGCAGTGAGACGGCTTCTATTGTGCAGAGCAGAGGTATCTATCATTTTCCGCTTGCGCAGTCTATTTTGGCGGATGAAGACGAACAGTGTTCCGCATTGGGGAATTCCTCCACAAGCTGGGGAGCAAGGAGTATCGAGAAGTGTATCACGGACGACAGAGACGCAGAATTTGCCTTTGGGCAATTCCTGTGGGCGGGTTTTGATTATATCGGGGAACCGACCCCCTATCACACCAAGAACTCTTATTTCGGTCAAATAGATACGGCAGGCTTTCCTAAGGATGCTTATTATATTTTTAAGGCAGAGTGGACGGATGTGGAGAAGGAACCTATGGTTCATGTATTCCCCTATTGGGATTTTAACAAAGGGCAGCTCATTGATGTACGCGCTTGCACCAATGCGCCTTATGTGGAGCTTTTTGTCAATGGCAGGTCCATGGGCAGGCAGGAAATAGATCATGTCCATGGGAAGAAGCTTTTGGGAGACTGGCAGGTTGCTTATGAGCCGGGAACGATTACGGCAGTAGCATATGATGAAGGGGGAAAAGAGGTTGCAAGGCAGTCTCGTCATTCCTTCAAGGACAGTAAGAGACTTTTGCTGACGGCGGATAAAACAGTTCTCAGGGCAGACGAAAAGGATTTATGCTTCCTCACCATCCGGACGCTGGACGAGGAAGGGAATCCGGTGGAAAATGCAGCGGACTATGTGAATGTGAGCGTAAAGGGTACAGGAAGGCTGCTTGGTTTGGATAACGGCGACAGCACGGATTATGACCCTTACAAGGGAACCAGACGTAAGCTGTTTTCAGGCAAGCTGCTTGCGGTAATCGGAACCACCCATGAGGCGGGTGAGATTGAAGTGACGGTGAGCGCAGAGCATTTGCCGCCTGAAAAATTGATATTGACTACGGTTTCGGTGGGAGCCGAGCCCAGCTCGTTTTTGGATAATTGTATGCTATATACAGACCGGCGGGAAACTAGGAAAACGGAACACGGGGAAAATGAGTCAGGTAAAGTCTGTGCACAGAAGAATATCGGACATAAGAGCAATGATATGGGCAGTGTGATTCCCGTGCGCAAGGTTGAGCTGTCGGCTCCTGAAGAGCTTACAATTACCCCTGATAAAAGGGAACTGCTCATTCATGCAGCCATCTATCCGGCAGATGCTTCCTGTAAAGAGCTTGTATGGAAGGCGGTAAACGACAGCGGTATAGATGTGGGTTTTGCCAAAGTGGAAGAGATTGAAAACACAGGGAATCATCATACGGCGAAAGTGACAGCTTGGGGAGACGGCGCCTTTCGTGTGCGCTGCATGTGGGGAAAGGATAGAGAGCATGTGACGATTATTTCCCAGCTAGAATGTAGTGCCGAGGGCTTAGGGCAGGCATTTTTGAATCCTTATGAATTGATAAGCGCAGGACTTTATACAGATACCGTGGGAGAGATTGGAAACGGCAATGAAAAAGGAATTGCCACTGCAAGAGACGGAGTCAGCGGCGTGATTTTTGAAAAGGTGGATTTTGGCGAATATGGCTCTGATGAAATCACAATGCCTATATTTGCCCTTTCGGGAGATGAATACCCCATTGATATCTGGCTGGGAAGACCTTTCGATGAGAAAAGCCGTCTGATAGATAGGGTAATCTATCAAAAACCCTCCCTGTGGAATACCTATCAGGAGNAGACGTNGAAGNTTCCCGAGCGTATCAAGGGTGTTGCCACCATTGCTTTTGTATTGAAGGCAAAGGCACATATCAAAGGCTTTTGTTTCCGATATTTTGAAAAGGCATTCGGAAAGCTATATGCAGGAGAAGCGACAAATATTTATGGCGACAGTTTTGAAAAAAACGGTAACAGAGTAGAGAATATCGGAAATAATGTTACGCTTGTGTATGAAAATATGGATTTTGGCGCAGATGGAACGGAAGAAGTGCTGGTTTGCGGGAGAACGCCCCTTGTGGGGAATNCCATTCATTTTCNTTTTACTNNGGAANNTGGGGNGACGNTAAANNGAATGGTTGAATTTAANGGTGACGGCACAGGAGAGTATACNGAACAGAGGTTTTCTGTGNAGAAAATACAGGGAAAAGGAAAATTGGAGCTTANTNTCCTTCCGGGAAGTCACTTTGATATGGAATTTTTNCAGTTTCAAGCCGGTAACTAGAGTCGGNTGAAAAAGGAGAAAGCTGGGAAATGTACAACTTGCGATATTTGGAGGGAGTGCATTTCTTCAGCTTTTTAAACATTCTGTTAAAGGTTGAAAGACTGGAGAAGCCGGATTGCAGCGCTATTTCTGTGATGGAGATGTCGGGACGCAGCAATAGAGCCTCCGCCGCCTTAATTCTTCGGAAACAGAGATACTCATAAAAATTCTGCNCGGAATATTGCTTAAACAATCGGGAGAAATGGAACTTGGAAAAACCGGCGATGGCTGCTAGCTGTTCTAATGTGATATCTTCGNCATAATGTNCGTCNAAATAGTTAAACACAGTATTNAATTTGTCCAACAGATATTTCTGCTTTTCCGAATTGGTTGAAAAAGGGGCGAAATTGTTTTCCTGTGAAAGACGGTAATTCCCATATATGAAAAAGAACATAATCAGCTTGGAATATAGTGGAAATTCGCGCAGACTTTCCTCGCTGNAATAATNTCGAAATAAATCCGCAATTAGGGCAGATTCCTGCTTATAAATGGGGTCACAGGTGCTTTGGTTGATGAGCACAGGCTGGCATAAATAAGTAGAAATGTAGGAAAATCCCCTTATTTTTGACAAAATGGAAAAATCAAGCAAATAAATGAGACGTAAGCCTTTTTCAGGCGCAATGAGCTGATGGGGTTCTCCGGACAGAATCAAAAAAATATCGCCGGGTGAAAGGAGATACTTGGTCCGGTCTATGATTACCGTGTAAATATTCTCCAAAGGAATGACTATTTCTATATCGGGATGCCAATGTGTAGTAAATGCCGTGGGTTCATCGTTTAGCCAAAAGCGTATTGTAGAACTGGAGACATAATTTTCAGTACCCTGCAAACGCTTAAATTTATTTAAAAGAGAGTTATCAATTTTAAAGAGAGGGTTGTCCATATTTTTCAATGCGATAATTTCCTTTCCATAACGGTGAGTTAGAGTTAGTGTACACATAATATCATATTTCCTATAAAAAGTCCAATTTGCATAATTGAAGCAATATTTTTACAGAAAGCTTTGTAATTTGGCGTGGGATAGAGTACAATAGTAAAAATGGAAAAGCCTGTGGAAAATCGTAACGGTTCAGCCTTCTGCATAGACTTACGTCAAATAGTCTTAGCCGTGCAAGCACGCCACGACTATTTGACGNAAGTCATGGCTGAANTGNTACAGAANATTNAANTAGGATAGCGAGGACTGAAAATGTTACATGCGTTAATGTCAGAAGGAAATAATTCTNTNCTTGCTTTTGGANNAATTTTGTTTGCTTTTGTGGTGACGGTATTTGCCACTGCAAAATTAAGCCCGTACCTGCCTAAGGATGGTGGGCGGGAGTTTGCCCATGACGGGAAGCTGTCGGCGGGAAAGCCGAGGGGAGCCGGTATTATCTTTGTATTTGCATTTACGATTGCGGCACTCTTATTTGCGCCTCTGAGTCCGGAAATTATTATATATTTAATGCTGCTGGTCATTTCCATGATGACGGGCTATTTAGACGATGCCTCAAAGACACCGTGGGGAGAATATAAAAAGGGCTTTCTGGATTTGTGCGTGGCGGCAATGGTTGCCCTCACTTTTTTGAAATATAATCCCAATGTGGTGGAGCTTGCGTTGTTTGATATACAGTTTACCTTGCAGCCGATGATTTTTGCGCTTCTGGCTATTATATTGGTGTGGACCTCTGTAAATGTTACCAATTGTTCCGACGGTGTGGACGGACTTTCCGGAACACTGGCGATTATCACTATCATGACAATCTATGTGATTGACCGTATTAAAGGTAAGCCGGAGAATTTTTCCTTTCTAATTCTGCTGTTTGCAGTGTGCATTTTAGGATATCTTTGGTATAATGCGACGCCCAGCAGGCTGATGATGGGAGATGCGGGTTCTCGTGCCATGGGGCTTTTCATTAGTATCGCCATCTTGANGACGGGATATCCGTTTTTATATATTCCGGNGGCTTTGGTTCTTCTGTTGGACGGCGGGCTTGGGCNTGCAAAGGTATTTTTATTGAGATTTTTAAAGATACACATTTTAAGGAATGTGAGAACGCCTCTTCATGACCATGTGCGAAAGGTATGGGATTGGTCAAATACCCAGACGGTGTTCCGGTTTGCCATTATCCAGATTATTTTGGCAGTGGCAGTGGTGTACGGAATACAGGCGTAAGCAGGCTATATGTGTTGTAGCAGGTCATGGAGGATACGTGTCATGCCGTGGCAGGATATATCGGCACAGAAAAATTTCAGGAGAAGGTGGAAAGAGAAGTGTATGATGAATTAACGCCCAGCGATATTAAGAAAATGCAGGAAGAAATAGAGTACCGGAAGCTGGTGGTACGGCCCAAGGCGCTTGAGGAGGTTAAGGAAACCAGAGCACATGGGGATTTGAGTGAGAATTTTGAATATCATGCGGCAAAAAAAGTGAAGAACCAGAACGAGAGCAGGATTCGCTATCTGGAGAGGATGATCCGCACCGCGAAGGTGATTTCGGAGGATTCCGCAGAGGACGAGGTGGGAATCAACAATACTGTCAAGGTGGAGTTTGTGGAGGACGGCTTGATTGAAACCTACAAGATAGTGACCACCGTGCGCGGCAATTCCTTGGAGGGGCTTATCAGCAATGAGTCGCCTTTGGGAAAGGCGCTGCTTGGCAGGAAAGCAGGTGATACAGTCCATGTGCAGGTTAATGAAANCGTGGGCTATGATGTGCGCATTGTCAGCTTTGAGAATACGGNGGATGACGGAAGCGATAAGCNGAGAAGCTTTTAGGGGGAGACGGAGCCGGCGTGCCTATGCGGAAAACGCTCCGTCATGGAGGAATTTTGTATGAAGCAGTATTTATTATTTGATTTGGACGGAACACTGACAGATCCCAAGCTGGGAATTACCACTTGCGTTCAGTATGCGCTTAAGGATTTTGGAATTGACGAGCCTGATCCGGATAAGCTTGAGTCGTTTATCGGACCGCCCTTAAAAGACAGCTTTCGGGATTTTTATCAGATGAGCGATGAGCAGGCGGAAGCAGCGGTAAAAAAATATCGGGAGCGTTTTGAGACGGTAGGTCTGTTTGAGAACAGGATTTATGACGGAATCCCCCAGATGCTGCGTACATTGCAGGCGAAAGGGCTTCATCTTGCCGTAGCGTCCAGCAAGCCTACAGTGTTTGTGAGGAAGATATTGGAGCATTTCCATATTGATAAATATTTTGAGGCTGTGGTGGGCAGCGAACTAGACGGTACAAGGGTAAAAAAGGAAGAGGTGGTTCAGGAGGCGCTGCGCCAGCTTTTTAAGGACAAGCCCGTGGAAAAGGATAAGGTATACATGATCGGCGACCGTAAATTTGACGTGGAGGGCGCTAAGGCAATGCATGTGGACAGTGTGGGAGTTGCCTACGGCTACGGCAGTATGGAGGAGCTTAGGACGGCACATGCAGATTATATTGTGCGCACGGTGGAAGAGCTGCAGAAATTTCTGTTGCGGGGCATTGAGGANACCNGAAAAAATCCCACTATGTTTCAGAAGCTTTGGGCGATTTTTTATAATTTTATGATTTTCTTTGTAGTGAGAAGGATGGTACAGTATATTGTTTTCGGGGTGATTCCGATGTTTGCCGATGTGCTTCCCCAAAAAGTAGGAAATTTCTTTGTACTTACGCAGGATGGTGGAGAAAGCCTGATTTTCACGGGAAACAGTATTGCGATCGTGTCGGCAATTGCGTTTAGTGTGGCGGCGCTTATGATTTCGGGAACGGCTAAATTTGTAATCGGTAAAACTGCCGAGGATATGTATTTGACCCATTTAAAGGGTGAACCCTCGCAGAACTATGTGCTTTTGGGCGCTGCTACAGTGGGTTTTGTCTTGGGAATCAATTTATTCTGTGAGCTGATACAGCTTACAAGCAAATCGGAGGAGTACCGACTTGTTGCGGAAGATCAATATTCCGCAGCCCTGTTAGTGGGGCTTATCTGCTACGGAGTCATTACACCCGTTGCGGAGGAAATTCTGTTCCGCGGGGTAGTTTATAATTATCTGCGCCGGTTCTGGAATGTAAAGCTGGGCATTTTGATTTCCGCTTTTGTTTTCGGTGTATATCACGGCAATATCGTACAGGGCTTCTATGCNTTTATCATGGGCTGTCTTATGGCATATGCCTATGAATATTTCGGTAACTTCAAGATACCGGTCTTAATGCATGTAGCAGCCAATGTTTTAGTATATATTCTGACCTACACAGGTGTGGTGGTGACAGGATTTATCAGCTGGCCGGTCTGCATCATATTCCTGTTACTGGGAGTGGGAAGCCTCGTGATGCTGGTAAGACAGAAGAATGTGCTGTAAACGGAAATCAATAAGCTCGAAAGAAATTTTAATGAGGACAAGATAAAAAGCGCTGCGCACAGATGGGAGCAAGCATNAAATTTTCTATTATTGGNGTCNTGCTTAAATGCGGGCGAAAAGCTGAACGATACACTAGGAAGCATTTTTTCACAGGATTACAATGACATAGAGGTAATTGTAAAGGATGGGGGCAGCAGGGACGGTTCTATAGAGGGAATGCTTAAGGATGACAGGATTCGTCTTTATATAGAGAANGANACGGGANTTTATGATGCCATGAATCAGGCAGTAGCCTATGCGAAGGGTGAATTTATTATTTTCCTGAATTGTGGAGACAGGTTTCACGGTACCGATGTACTGTCTGCGGCGGCACACCGTATTGATGCGGAACCTAAAAAGGAGAAGCTTATCCTCTATGGAAATATTTATAATGAAAAAACAGCTTCATGGATTATGCCGTCTCCGAAAATTACGGGTTTTACCTGCTATCGGAACGTTCCCTGCCACCAGTCCTGTATTTATGCGGCCGCTCTTTGTAAGGAAAAGTCTTATGACACCCGGTACAGGATTCGCGGAGATTATGAGCATTTCCTCTGGTGCTATTACAGGGCGGGCGCTAAAATGGTTTATATGGACAGGGCGGTTGCTGATTATGAGGGCGGCGGATTTTCCGAAACAAAGGAGAATCTGAAGCGCTCAAAGGAAGAGCATAAAAAAATAACGGCTTTCTATATGGGAAAAGGAGAGCTGCTTCGATATAAGGCGGTTCTATTGTGTACTCTGGCACCGCTTCGCACATGGCTTGCACAGAGCAGATGCTTTTCGGGAGTTTATCACAAGCTGACGGCGGTTTTATACAGGAGAAAATAACTCGGATTCCAGAGGCGAATTGGGGATTCGCATCACGGCGCCGCACAAGGGGCGGTATAGAGGGTTCATGTGGCTTTAGCTGTGTATGGCAAGGGGGATTCTTATGTCAAAATGACAATTTTTACCTCAAACTCATGGTCCTCGTTTTCTTTTACATCCTGCAGGGAATCCGGCTGTACCCTGAGATATTCGGTTTCGTTTCTGGCTATGGACTGGCGGTAAATCCGGATGCGGGATTCAAACAGACTGTACACATTCCTTGCCGTGTTAATGCCGTTTTTTAGCTATTTATCAACGATGCAATACACTAATTTCTGTTTTTCAAAGTATGTGAAAATATCACTTTTTTTGCAATGATAGATAAACGACAAATAATGTTTTGTATATTGTTTATAATCAACTGGCGGTTTACTGTTTATCTTAATTTTTAAACTAAGGTGTATTTACAGTCGGCTTATTATAAGTTATTGTATGTCTATAAAAGGACTGTTGGTTTCTCAAATAAAGCTGACAGGCACTATAAAAAATNACCTGCTAAANTGGGNTGGCTTTGNCTNANATCTNTTAATCTGGNAANTTTGGATTTGCTTTGCAAGATAGGCAAAGTGATAACAATTCAATAGCAAGCAGCAAAAAAGGAGATATCGCGCATATGAATATTGACAGAATTGGGAAAAAAATAGTTTTACTAAGAAAAGAACACGGATATAC
>WFLX010249589.1_pt1 | contig 13948 bp, 8 predicted proteins | sample 4967041 | NCBI WGS metagenome assembly WFLX01 (sample SAMN12857096, study PRJNA449069) | gut metagenome | isolation source: stool from male and female vole | host: Microtus ochrogaster | place: USA:Florida | collected 2017
CTCGGTCGGATCGCGGCCATCCCACACGAGTGATCCCACAATGTCCTGCCCCTTGATCTTGCACGAAACCCTGAGGTAGGGATTAAGAAGAGAGATGACCCGTGAGGTATGTGACCCTACCACATTGACTATTCCAACTATGCCGGACTGATCTACAACGCCCATTTCAGGCCGCAGGCCGTCGGCAGAGCCACGGTCAAGCGTAATGTAGTTAGTCGGACGGTTGACCGAATTATTGATTACATGAGCTACTTTGAAATGGTAGCGTGCAAGTGCGGAATCAAGACTGGCAGTATCGGCAAATTCCATGGCCTGATAGTCGGCAAGCCTACTTTTCAGCTTGAGCACTTCATGCTCAAGTTCGGCGTTCCGGACCTGCAGCGCCTCATTGATCTCATGGAGATAGAAATAGGAGGTGACAGTATTGGACGCGGAATAAACGGCTCCGCAAACGGTGTTGGCACTGGTGAGCCATACATGCCGCTGGAACGGATTTCGCGAAAAGAGAAGCCAACAAGAGGCAGCTACGTAGATTATGAAGAGAATCCACGCAGAATAGCGGATCAGAAAGCGGTAAAGATTTCTCACTCTCCCGTTTCGGCGATCAGCGGATTAGGAAGGAGAAGCGGTCGACATTCTTAAGTGCCACACCGGTACCCTTTGACACAGCCAGCAGGGGATCTTCGGCCACATGGAACTGAATACCGATCTTATCGGTCAGTCGCTTGTCAAGACCACGGAGAAGGGCGCCGCCTCCGGCAAGATAGATACCGTTCTTGACTATATCGGCATAGAGCTCGGGAGGAGTCTGCTCNAGCGCCGACAACACGGCNGCCTCGATCTTAGAGATCGACTTCTCGATAGAATGGCTTATCTCCTGATAGCTTACAGGAACCTCCATCGGAAGGGCTGTNGTGAGGTTNGGACCATGAACGATATAATCTTCGGGCGGATTCTCGAGCTCGGTGAGGGCAGANCCGACGTTCATCTTGATGAGCTCNGCCGTGCGTTCACCGACACGTACGTTGTGGACCCTGCGCATGTGCTCGCGGATATCTTCGGTAAGGTCATCGCCCGCAATCTGAATACTCTTATTGCTGACAATGCCGCCGAGCGAAATCACTGCAATCTCAGTGGTGCCACCGCCTATATCGACAATCATGTTGCCTTCAGGAGCCACGACATCAATNCCGATACCGAGGGCAGCAGCCATCGGCTCATAGATCATGTATACGTCACGTCCACCGGCATGCTCGGAACTGTCTCGCACGGCNCGGATNTCAACTTCNGTCGAGCCGGACGGGATGCCGACCACCATGCGCATCGAGGGGCTGAACCAACGGCTCTTGGACGANGCTTTCTCAACAAGGCCGCGTATCATCATCTCGGCAGCGTTAAAGTCGGCGATCACACCCTTGCGCAATGGACGGATGGTCTGGATGCCTGCAGGCTCCTTGCCACGCATCTGCTGCGCTTCCTTGCCCACCGCTATCAGTTTACCGGTGCGGGTCTCGATAGCTACTATCGAGGGCTCGTCAATGACAATCTTGTCATTATGTATGATGATGGTATTGGCCGTGCCAAGGTCAATTGCTATTTCTTTTGTCAATGAAAAGATTCCCATCGCTTGATAGAATATTTATGGATTAGGAATTAATGCTTGAAGTGGCGGAAGCCGGTCATGGCCATCGCTATGCCATTGGCGTCGCAGTAGGCTACAGAATCGGCATCACGGACTGATCCACCGGGCTGAACAACAGCTGTTATTCCGGCTTTATGGGCGATCTCAACACAGTCGGCAAACGGGAAGAAAGCATCCGAAGCCATAACTGCACCATTGAGGTCAAAGCCAAAAGAGTGAGCTTTGTCTATAGCCTGACGTAGAGCATCGACACGCGAGGTCTGACCAACACCGGATGCAATGAGCTGGCTGCCACGGGCGAGCACAATGGCATTGCTCTTTGAGTGTTTCACGATCTTGTTGGCAAACAGGAGATCAGCTACCTGAGAAGCAGGTATCGGTGTTGTGGTCACACAGCGGAGATCATCCGGTGTCTCAACCTTGAGGTCTCGATCCTGAGCAAGCGCACCGTTGAGCACGGAGCGGAACTGCCGGGTAGTTGACAGAGGTGCTTTCTGTAGCAGAATGATGCGGTTTTTCTTCTGCTGGAGCACGGCAAGAGCCTCGGGTTCAAATCCGGGGGCAATGATCACCTCAAAGAAGAGCTTGCCAACCTCAGAAGCCGTAGCGGCGTCAACAGGACGGTTGGTAACAAGAACGCCTCCGAAAGCACTTACCGGATCGCCGGCAAGCGCTGCACTCCAGGCCTCAGCGAGAGTAGGACGGGTGGCCAGACCGCAAGCATTATTATGCTTAAGGATTGCAAAGGTGGGATCCTGCTCACTGAACTCAGTCATCAGACTGACGGCAGCGTCTATGTCAAGCAGGTTATTATATGAGATCTCTTTGCCGTGGAGCTGAGTGAAGAGTGCATTGAAATCACCGTAGAAGCGGCCTGCCTGGTGGGGGTTCTCTCCGTAGCGGAGGTGCATTGAACCGTCAAGCGCCTCCCGGAACGAAGGAGCAGATGGGGTATCCTCGCCGTTGGTTGACGCGAACCAGTTGAAGATGTGGGAATCATAGCCACTCGAAACGGCAAATGCCTCAGTAGCCAGACGGCGACGCTGTTCGATGGTTGTCACGGCGCCCTGAGTTGCGAGAATATCAGCCAGAATGGGATACTGTGCTTTCGATGCCACAATAGCAACATCGGCAAAATTCTTGGCTGCTGCACGAATGAGGGATATGCCACCTATGTCGATCTTTTCTATGATCTCACTCTCAGAAGCGCCGGAGGCAACAGTAGCCTCAAACGGATAGAGATCGACGATCACAAGGTCGATACCGGGTATGTCGTATTCGGCCTGCTGCTCCACATCGCTGTTGTTGGACCGACGGGCCAGAATTCCGCCGAACACTTTGGGGTGTAGAGTCTTGACACGACCACCAAGAATCGAAGGATAGCCGGTGAGATCCTCAACGGCATCACATTCAAAACCAAGGCTTTCAATAAAGGAACGTGTACCTCCGGTAGAGAGGAAGCGCACACCGGCAGCGGCGAGCGAGCGTATTATCTGATCGAGTCCGTCTTTGTGGTAAACGGATATGAGGGCTGTCTTAATTTGTCTGCTTTCGTTCATATTGCGGGCAATACTGTTTTTTTTGTACTGCAAAGTTAAGTATTTTTCGGAAAATCATTAACAAAGATGCATGGNCTATTTCCGAAAAAGATGCATCCTTATTAATTTTTAATATTTTTCCCGTTGATCTCCTCCATCAGTCTTACGGCATCGACGTAACGGGCTATCCCTTCAGCAACGAGTTTGGCATCCCGCATTGCGTGGACAACAGTGGCAGGACGGTTGGTGACATCACCACCGGCAAATACTCCGGGNCGAGTAGACATTCCGTAAGGATTCTCGCGTGTGACAACATAGCCGTTTGCGTCAACTTCAATTCCTGTTGTAGTCGAGACAATACGGGAAGCTGGAGATGAACCGATGGCGAGCAGCAGGCGGTCCATCGGCACAGTCTCTTCCGTCTCACCGCTCTTCAGAGTTATTGCAGAGAGTTTCTTTTCCTCGCCACCGATGATATTCGTCACGGAGGTGTTCCAACGGAATTTTACTCCTTCAGCCACTGCGTCCTCATACTCCGAACGCAATGCACTCATATTTTCTTCCGAGCGGTGGTAGATGACAGTAACTTCCGAGGCTCCCTTTCGCAGAGCCGTGCGCGCAGCGTCCATGCCTGTATTGCCGCAACCGATTACGGTGACCTTATCGCCCGGAGTGATCATCGTATCATCGGGCTCGGTCTGCTCGCTCGTGAGCTGATTGACGCGGCGTAGAAACCAGATGGCCTGTCTAACTCCAGGATGGTTGATGCCTGGTATCTGAAGCTGTTTCGGACGTCCGGTGCCTGTTCCAAGGAATATTGCGTCGAATCCGAGGTTAAATAATTCGTCAACTGTAAAATTCAGGCCAATCGTGGTCCTCAGATTAAATTTGACACCGAGACGCTCTATTTTTTTAATCTCTCGGGCCACAACTTCCTTGGGCAGACGGTATTCAGGGATACCGTATCTCAGGACACCGCCCGGCTCCGATTCCATCTCGAAGATCTCGACCTTGAATCCCTGACGGGCAAGATCGCCGGCAATAGTGAGTCCGGCAGGGCCGCTTCCAATGACGGCAACCGATCCTCGCCCGGGTTCAGGGATGGCTTCGTGGGTAAGTCCGGCCTCCCAATCGAAGTCGGCCACAAAACGTTCGAGCTTGCCAATGTTGATATGGTTGCCTTTCTTACCGAGGACGCAATTGCCCTCACACTGGCGCTCGTGTCCGCACACACGGCCACAGACAGCGGGGAGATTGCTCCTGGTATTTATGATGCTCATTGCATTGCCGAAGTTGCCTTTGGCAAGCTCGGCAATCCACAGCGGGATATCATTGCTTATAGGGCATCCTTTCTTACACGACGGGACTTTGCAGTGAAGGCATCTCTGAGCCTCCCTGATCGCCTCGGCGAGGGTATACGCCTCTGCTGTCTCCTTAAATTCTTCCATAAAATGATTCCTTGACTTTGACACGAAGATGGGGAGAGAGAAAATGTGACGCAGCTATACGTCGACGTTGCAAAGTTACGCAAAATAATGCTCTTATCAAAAACACGGGCTCATACTGCGACCAAAAACACAACTTTTGGCAGCATATTGTTGTTACACTCATAAAGAAACCACAATTATGAAACCTACAGCAATTTTTTACGGATCCTCGACGGGTCAGACCCGCGACGCCGCTTTCAAGATAGCAGAAAAGCTGGGTATTTCGCCAGCTGATGTTTATAATGTAGCCGATACAGCCCCTTCTGTCACATCNGGCTATGACAATCTGATCCTCGGAAGCTCGACATGGGGCGACGGTGAGCTCGAAGAAGACTGGTTTGACTTTGTTGACGGTCTTCAGTCGATGTATCTTAAAGGAAAGAATATCGCTCTCTTCGGATGCGGAGACACGACGATGACTGATACGTTCTGCAACGCTGTAGGTATTCTCCATGACCGCCTTACGGGTACAGAGGCAACATTTGTTGGTGAAGGATTCCCTTATGAGGGATTCCAGTTCGGAAAGTCGAAGGCAGTCAGGGAAGATGGCAGAGCCTTGGGACTCCTTCTCGACAACGTAAATCATGAGATTCTGACAGACGGTCGAATCGAAGACTGGACCAATCTTCTCAAGAAGGAGTTGGCCTAATTGTCAAGATAACATAGAATAATTAAAACATATTANCCCCGCCGGAAGCTATNAAAACCGGCGGGATTTTTTCATACTCCGACCTCTCTTAGCCAACAAAAATCGGGGCAGATAATCACGCCTTAAAAACGTAATCATCTGCCCCGTGTGGGCCACACCAAAGGATGCGATGAAACTCCGAATGACAGGGTTTGAGTGCAAAGCCGGCCTTTGTAATCCTCTGTTATTCTCCCATTGCCGGGAGCATCCGCAAAAAGGCGGATGTGAGGCCCGCCATTGGCCGACCGAGCTTGTCTCGGTATTTCATTATAATTTGATGAGTTTCCCAATCTACTTTGATGTGGTATAATTCAGGAGATCGGAAAGACTGGAGGCTCTCTTGCCTCAATCGTCTGTTTGTATAACGCAAAGTTAGCTTTTCGAGTTCAAATAACCAAATATTCGGACAGGAAAATTTGCGTAACCAAGTTCCGTATAGGCTCAGTCGTGAGAGGTACCGTCAAAACAGTGGGTGCATATCTTGCACTTAGGCAGGCCTATCGAGTTGACAACATTCTCGATTGATGAGAATTTAAGAGATGTCACACCGAGTCCGCTGCGGATAGCCTCGACCATAGCCTCATATTCGGGNGACCCCGTAGTAGCATACGCTTCAAGATTACGGTCATGCTCGCCTTCGCGNGATTTTATGACACGACGCGTGATCAGTTCGAGCTCGCTCTTNGATGCNGTAAAGTTAAGGAACCGACAGGGGTAGATGAGAGGAGGGCAGGAGATACGCACATGGACTTCNTTGGCTCCGCACTCATAGAGATCGGACACATTATCGCGCAGCTGTGTGCCACGGACTATTGAGTCGTCGCAGAAAATTACCCTCTTGCCATTGAGAAGAGCCCGGTTGGGAATGAGCTTCATCTTTGCAACGAGCTCACGGCGCTCCTGAGTNCCGGGAGTAAACGAGCGAGGCCAAGTAGGAGTGTATTTGACTATGCCACGTTTGTAGGGCACACCGAGNCCCTGGGAGTAACCGAGTGCCATGCCAATACCAGAGTCGGGGATGGCGCTTACAAAGTCGACTTCAGTGTCATCTTTGACAGCCATATCCTTACCGCACTTATAGCGCATCTCGTCGACATTGCGTCCTTCATATTCGCAGACGGGATACCCATAATAAGTCCATAGGAAGGCACAAATCTGCATCTCTTTCTCCGGTTTCCTGAGCTGCCTGACACCATTGGCATCAAACTGCATTATCTCACCCGGCCCGAGATTATGGCAGATAGTCAGGCCGAGATTGGGGAAGGCGCAAGTCTCGGAGGTAGCGGCATACCCCGTGCCATCTTCCTTGCGGCCGAGTGTGATGGGGGTGCGACCGAGACGATCGCGAGCTGCGATAATGCTTCCATCTTCCATCAGAATCAGCATCGAACAAGAACCCTTGACGGAGCGATATACATTCTCTATACCGGAAACCATGTCATGACCCTCGCTGATGAGGGCCGAGATCATTTCCGTCGGATTTATGATGTCATACGAATGTTCGCAGAAGTGGTGCCCTTTGGCAAGAAGATCCTTTTCGAGTTCGTCGATGTTGTTGATTCTACCGACTGTGACAATGGCAAACTTCCCGAGATGACAGTTGACAATAATCGGCTGCGCATCTGTATCGGAGATTACGCCGATGCCTGACGAGCCTGAGAACTCATCGAGATCGCCTTCAAATTTTGTGCGGAAGTAGGTGTTCTCTATGTTATGGATCGAGCGGGAGAAGATCCCGTTGTCGACCGTAGCCATGCCGGCACGCTTGGTGCCCATGTGGCTATTATAGTCTGTTCCATAAAACAGATCGTTTACGCATTTGCCCTGTTTGGCAATTCCGAAAAAACCTCCCATTGGAAATAGTATTGAGTGAATACAGGCGGCGCATATCGGGTGCAGGTTGTGGCCCGATATGCGCCGCCTGCAAAAGCAATTTTTGATTCGAGTGTTATTTGATGTGACGTTCGATCCAGCGGCGTGCGTTGATAAATGCGTCTATCCAAGGTGTGATATCGTCTGAGCGATGATCGGAAGGATAGGCGGGACATTGCCAGGGGAAGATGGCACGCTCGAGATGGGGCATCATGGCAAGATGGCGTCCATCGGGTGAGCAGATACCTGCTATGGCTCCGCGGCTACCGTTGGGATTGCCGGGATAGGCTGAATAACTGTAGCGGAGAGCAACCTTATAGGCGCCGGCAGGGAAGGGGACATGGAACTTACCTTCACCGTGAGCAACCCAGATTCCGGCTTTCATGTTTGTCAGAGATGAGAACATGACGGAGGGGCTGTCTTCGACAGTCACTCCAAGGAATGCGCTCTCGAATTTATGCGAGTCGTTGTGGGCCATATATACCTTCGATCCCTCGGTGACTTCGGTAGAGGGCTGGATGAGTCCGAGCTCTATCATGAGCTGACATCCATTGCAAACACCAAGGCTGAGGGTGTCGGGACGGCTATAGTAGTTTTCGATAGCCTTGCGAGCGTTTTCATTCCAAAGGAAGCCCGAAGCCCAACCCTTAGCCGATCCGAGCACATCGGAGTGGGAGAAGCCGCCGCAGAATACAATCATATTGACATCCTCAAGGGTCTCGCGGCCACTCATGAGATCGCTCATGTGGACGTCTTTCACGTCAAAACCTGCGAGATAGAGTGAGAATGCCATCTCGCGGTCACCGTTGATGCCCTTTTCACGGATGATGGCAGCACGGATGCCTGAGGGCTGGCGCTGTCCGGGGGTGATGCCGCGAGCAGCAAACGAGCCGCGGAAATGTTTGGGCAGACGGTAGCGAAGAGGCTGACGGCTGTAGTTGGTGAAGCGCTCGTGGGCGAGCTCGCGACCGCTCTGCAGGCAATCCATCAGATATGAGGGATAATACCACACATCGCGGAGGGCGTCAATGTCATATTTGATATGTCGTCCTTCGAAATCGATGTTGAAATCGCGTCCGGCAGTAGTATGACCGATCTCGAGAACGCGGACTCCGGCAGCTTTAAGCGATGACATCATTCCGGTTCTGCGGCTGTTGGCAACCTGNATTACGAGACCNGGATTCTCGGCAAACAGGATCTTGANGAGGTCTGTCTCGCNCCATTCCTTGAAAGTGTCGAGGTTGATATCCATACCTCCGACATTGTTGGGGAATGTCATTTCAAGTAAGGTCGTGATAAGGCCGCCGGCAGAAACGTCGTGAGCCGAAATAATTACACCCCTGCGGACTAAATCCTGAACAGCNTTGAAGGTTGTGGCAAACTGCTGTGCCGAGGCAACCGANGGGCAATCAGATCCGAGACGACCCAATACCTGAGCGAGTGCCGAGCCTCCGAGCGAGAGTGGCATACCCGAGAAATCAATATAGTAGAGGCGGGATCCGGCGCGACGCTCTACAACGGGCGTCACTACGCGGCGCACATCGCTGACTTCGCCGGCGGCAGAGATAATTACAGTGCCGGGTGCAAAGACTTTCTCTTCGCCATATTTCTGGGTCATTGAGAGAGAGTCTTTACCGGTAGGAATGTTAATGCCGAGCTGACAGGCAAAATCTGAGCAAGCCTCAACCGCGCGGTAAAGTGCGGCATCTTCGCCGGGATTCTTGCAGGGCCACATCCAGTTGGCACTGAGCGAAACACTCTTGAGACCCTCGGAGAGGGGAGCGCCTACGATATTGGTGAGAGCTTCGGCAATGGCAAGAACTGAGCCGGCAGCCGAGTCGATAAGGGCAACTTGGGGAGCATGGCCAATAGATGTGGCTATGCCTTTCTGTCCACGATAGTCGAGGGCCACGACTCCACAGTCGCTCACGGGGAGCTGGATGTCGCCCATGCATTGCTGACGGGCAATCTTTCCGGTCACGGAGCGGTCAACCTTATTAGTGAGCCAGTCTTTACAAGCAACTGCCTCAAGACTGAGCACCGAGCGGAGATAGCTGTCAATCTTTTCGGGATCTGTCTCAACCGGGAGATACTTGGTCTCGACAGTTGTGTCGGTCATAACGGTCTTGGGTGAGTTGCCAAACATATCGTCCATGGCGAGATCAATAGGCTTGGTACCATCTGCCATCTCAAATACGAAGCGGTGGTCATCGGTCGTGTGACCCACTTCAAACATAGGGGCACGCTCGCGGTCGGCAATGGTGCGGATACGTTCAAGATCATTTTCCGCAACAACCATACCCATGCGCTCCTGACTCTCGTTTCCGATTATTTCCTTTGCGGAGAGCGTGTTGTCGCCAATAGGAAGCGATGCCATGTCGATGTGGCCGCCTGTGGCCTCGACAAGCTCCGAAAGAGCGTTGAGATGACCACCGGCACCATGATCGTGGATCGACACAATAGGATTATCGTCACTCTCGGCCAGGGCACGGATTACGTTTGACACACGCTTCTGCATCTCGGGGTTNGCACGCTGCACGGCATTAAGCTCNATNGCACCGGCATACTGGCCTGTGGCAACAGAAGATACGGCACCACCGCCCATACCGATGCGATAGTTGTCGCCGCCCATCACCACTACTGCCTGACCGGGCTCCGGAACACCCTTAATCGCATCTCTGTCATTTGCATAACCAACACCTCCAGCGAGCATGATTACTTTATCGTAAGCATACAGCTTGCCGTTTTCGTTGTGCTCAAAGGTGAGGAGCGAACCGCAGATCAGGGGTTGGCCAAACTTGTTGCCGAAGTCAGAGGCACCGTTTGATGCCTTGATCAAGATATCTGAAGGGGTCTGATAGAGCCAGAGGCGGGGATTGGATATAAGCTCCCAGCGATGGTCGGGATCGAGACGGGGATAAGAAGTCATGTAGACNGCAGTGCCGGCAAGAGGAAGAGATGCCTTGCCNCCGCCAAGACGATCGCGTATCTCGCCACCTGAACCGGTTGCAGCTCCATTGAAGGGCTCTACTGTGGTGGGGAAATTGTGAGTCTCTGCTTTGAGCGAGAGGACGGTCGAGATCGGCTTGACACCGAAATATGAGGGCTGCGAGGGATCGGAGGGAGCGAATTGCTCGATCTCCGGGCCTTTTACGAAAGCAACATTGTCCTTGTAGGCCGACACAAGTCCGCCGGGNTTGGTCTGGGAAGTCTTNTTGATGAGTTTGAAAAGGCTCATGGGCTTCTCCTCGCCATCNATTACGAATGTACCGTTGAAGATCTTATGGCGGCAGTGTTCGGAATTAACCTGAGAGAAGCCGAAAACCTCGCTATCTGTGAGCGGGCGGCCAAGTCTCTCGGAGAGATCCGACAGATACTTCTCTTCTTCGGGCGAGAGTGCCAGACCCTCGCTTTGGTTGTATTCATGGATATCCGTGATATAGACTATAGGATCGGGCTCCTTGTCAAGCTCAAAGATACTTGCGTCGATACCATCAGGATAATATCTCTGAAGCATCTTGTCATAGGAAGCCTCTTTGCCACGGACAACAAAAAACTCCTCGATGCGACTTATACCGTCAACGCCCATATTTCGGGTGATTTCTACGGCATTAGTGCTCCAAGGAGTTATCATTTCTTTACGGGGTCCGATAAAGCGTCCTTTGATTGACTCGTTGATAATAGGACGGGCGCCGTCAAAAAGCCATGAGAGCTTTTCCAGTTCGGACGGTGAGAAATCGTGATCGGTGTCTACTGCAATAATGCGTGAGGCTCCGTGTTTGAAAAATACAACCATGCGATATGTGGATGTGAGGATTTACATTGTAGGGGGAGAGGGGATTGTTTGAGATCGCAAAATTAGTCAAATTCTCTGAAATGACAATACACTTCAGGGGGAAGATTGACAACATTTTTAGGCACAATCAGCAAACGCCCTGACTTAAGCCGATATACAAAGAATCTTTCGGAAATGGTAAAAGATTGAATTTCTTCAGAATTAATTGTTTCGGATGGGACTGGTATCCGGGGGCAATAATGGTCATCGCCCGTGCCGTCGTCATGAATATACTCGATCTTTATCGANCCATCCTGACAGAGTTCAACCGTATGGAGAAGCGTCGTTCGGGCCGCTTCGGGCGACAAGATGATTCCAAAGTAGACCATGGCCATAACCATAGGCACTGCGATGAATAAGACCATCAGAGCCACTAACAGAAACCGAAGATCGTGTGTCNATACTGCAGCTATGACTAACCCGGCGATAATGGCACCGGTGATTGCAATGGTCACTCTTCCTTTCGCCCTGCCGAACGAGTGTCGGAAGTAGACCTTCGACGGAATGCTGAAAGGCTCGCTCGGCGGGGCGACAGGAAAGGGTGGAGATAGAGGCATCTATCAATCTTCGAGAGAATGGATCACAAGACCGGAGCGGAGTTTGGGCTCAAACCATGTGGTCTTGGGAGGCATGATATTGCCGGTATCGGCGATGTTCATCAGCTGGTCCATTGACACAGGATACAGAGCGAGGGCCATTGCCATCTCGCCAGAATCGACACGGCGTTTGAGTTCGCCGAGTCCTCGTATGCCACCGACGAAATCAATACGTTTGTCGGAACGAAGATCTGTAATGTTGAGGATGTCTCTCAGGATGAGATCTGAGGAGATGGTCACATCAAGAACACCAATGGGGTCAGCATCATTGAAACGACCGGGAAGGGCTGTCAGGCTATACCAATGGCCATCGAGATAGAGCGAGAAGTTGTGGAGAGCTTCCGGTCGGTAGATCTCAGTGCCTTTGTCCTCGACGGTGAAGTTTTCACGCAGACGATCGAGGAACTGCTCGGGGGTGAGACCGTTGAGATCCTTNACAACGCGGTTGTAGTCAATGATCTTGAGATGTGAGGCAGGGAATGCCACNGCCAGGAAATAATTATATTCCTCGCCGCCATGATGATCGGGATTACCTTTTGCCTTTTCAGCGCCGACAAGGGCTGCGGCGGCAGTGCGGTGGTGTCCGTCNGCNATATAGAGATAGGGNATATCCTCAAATGCTTTGGTGATCTTATCATTCAGGGCTTCATCAATCACCCAGAATGTGTGGCCGAAACCATCAGGAGCGACAAAGTCATATTCGGGNNTCTCTTTAGTCACAGTTGAGATCACCTCTTCCAGAACAGAATTGTCGGGGAAAGCGAAGAAAACCGGCTCAATGTTGGCATTGTTGATGCGGACGTGTTTCATGCGGTCTTCCTCTTTATCGCGGCGGGTGAGCTCATGCTTCTTGATCCTGCCGGTCATGTAGTCTTCGACCCATGCCGCAAGGACGATGCCGTATTGGGTGCGNCCNTCCATGGTCTGGGCGTAGATATAGTAGTGAGGCTTTTCGTCTTTGACGAGCCATCCCTCGTCCATGAAATTATGGAAGTTGGCAACGGCCCNGTCGTATACNCGAGGGTCATGCTCATCTGTTCCCGGCTCAAAATCGATCTCGGGCTTGATGATATGATAGAGGCTCTTTGGATTTCCAGCCGCTTCGGCTCGGGCTTCNTCGGAATTAAGGACATCGTAGGGGCGAGAAGCAACTTCTTCGACCATTGTACGCGGGGGACGAATACCCTTGAAGGGTTTTACTTTTGCCATGATGATTTGATTTTAGGTTTCTATGGTATTTCTTTAAGGATGGAGTTTTGAAAAAAGAACTCTTTATTTTTTATTTCGGACAATTGTCTGCTCACGGTCGGGACCGATCGAAACTATAGTGATGGGTGTGGCAAGCTCCTTTTCGAGGAAATCGACATATTTACGGAAATTTTCGGGGAACTCATCCTCGCTTTTCATTCCGGTCATATCGGTCTTCCAACCGGGGATAGTGACATAGACGGGCTCGATTTCAACACCGTCGAGAGTGAAGGGGAAGTCGCGGGTCTCCACGCCATTTATCTTATAAGCCACACATGCCTTGATCTCGTCAAAGCCATCAAGCACATCACTCTTCATCATTATGAGCTGTGTCACACCATCGATCATAATGGAATAACGCAGCGCTACCAGATCGATCCAACCACAGCGGCGCTCGCGTCCTGTCACTGCTCCATACTCATGGCCGAGCTTACGGATTAGGGCGCCAGTCTCGTCGTGGAGCTCGGTGGGGAAGGGGCCTGAACCTACGCGCGTACAGTAGGCTTTGAAGATGCCAAACACTTCGCCGATCTTATTGGGGGCAACACCTAAGCCAGAGCATGCTCCGGCAGTTATAGTGTTTGAGGATGTGACAAATGGATATGATCCGAAATCGACATCGAGGAGAGTGCCCTGTGCGCCTTCACACAAGATGCTCTTACCCTCGGCCAGGAGTTTGTTGACGAGATGCTCTGAGTCAACAATGTCATACTGGTGGAGATACTCAACGGCGTCGAGCCATTCCTGCTCAATCTCCGTGAGATCAGGTTTCGCGCCCAACGACTCAAGTATTGCGATATGGCGATCGATAGCGGCTCTGTAGCGGTCTTTCCAGTCGGGGAGAAGGGTGTCGCCGAGGCGCACGCCGTTTCTTGAGATTTTGTCGGTATAGGTCGGGCCGATGCCTTTGCCGGTAGTGCCTATTTTAGCGCCGCCCTTGGCCTCTTCGTAGGCAGCGTCGAGCAGGCGGTGAGTCGGCAGGATGAGATGAGCTTTTCGGGAGATCTTAAGGATCTTTCGCAGATCTATTCCGGATGCAAGG
>WFLX010135929.1_pt1 | contig 13944 bp, 13 predicted proteins | sample 4967041 | NCBI WGS metagenome assembly WFLX01 (sample SAMN12857096, study PRJNA449069) | gut metagenome | isolation source: stool from male and female vole | host: Microtus ochrogaster | place: USA:Florida | collected 2017
TGCTTGCTCATAAGTATGCAATAGCTTTGATCGGCGCCNCGACCCACACGCCCGCGCAACTGGTGGAGCTGCGAGAGGCCGAAACGCTCGGCGTTCTCGATAATCATCACCGAAGCGTTGGGCACGTTCACGCCCACTTCTATCACGGTGGTAGCCACTAAAATACGTGCCTCTCCCGAGGCAAAGAGGCCCATCTGATAGTCTTTTTCCTCAGGTTTCATGCGGCCGTGCACGAAAGCCACCTTGAAATCGCGGAATGTGTCGCGGATGATGTCGTAGCCCTCTGAAAGGCTGCGCAAGTCGAGCTTTTCGTTCTCATCTATAAGCGGATACACGATATAGGCCTGCCGCCCGGCACGCAACTGGGCGTAGGTGGCCTTATATACCTGCAGACGCTGTGGCTCGTATCGCAAGAGTGTAGCGATGGGCTTTCGGCCGGGGGGCAGCTCGTCTATCACGCTCACGTCGAGGTCGCCGTACACAGTCATGGCCAGCGTGCGCGGTATAGGTGTGGCCGTCATCACCAGCACGTGGGGCCCTATTTCGTTTTTTGTCCAAAGGCGCGCCCGCTGCTTCACGCCGAAACGATGCTGCTCGTCGATCACGGCCATGCCCAGGTTGCGGAACTCCACTTCATCTTCGAGCAGCGCATGAGTGCCCACGAGAATGTCAAGGCTGCCGTCGGCAAGTTGCCTGTGTATCTCGCGACGTTCCGAAGTTTTGGTTGCCCCCTTGAGCAGCCTGATATTCAACCCGGTGGGCGCGAGCAATTCGGAAATACTCTCAAAGTGCTGTGTGGCCAGTATTTCCGTAGGGGCCATCATGCAGGCCTGCATACCGTTGTCCACGGCTATCAGCATCGCCATCACGGCCACAAGCGTCTTGCCGCTGCCCACATCGCCCTGCACCAGACGGTTCATCTGCCGCCCCGTAAGGAGGTCGGCGCGAATTTCTTTCACGACGCGTTTCTGTGCTCCCGTTAGCTCAAATTTCAGACACTTGCTGTAGAAAGTGTTGAAGGCATCGCCCACCTTGGGCATGAGATGGCCCGGCGTGGAATTCTTGCGCTTGCGGTTGCGCCGCAGCATATCCACCTGTATATAGAAAACCTCCTCGAATTTCAGCCGCTCGCGCGCACGCTGCAGCGCCGCGTTGTCGCGCGGGCTGTGGATGGTGCGCACCGCTTCGTCGAGCGACATCAGCTTCATCGACGATACAACCTGGCGCGGCAATGTCTCTTGCAGAGGCGGCCGGGATTCAAGAAACGTCTGTATCCATATCTGAAATTGACGCGAACCGATGCCACGGTTGCGCAGCGTTTCGGTGAGCGGATAGACGCCTAAAAACTCTTTAGATGCGAGCAGCGAGTCGGGCGAGTCTATCTCGGGGTGCGTCATCTGCCATCGGCCGTTGAACTGCGTGGGCTTACCGAAAAGCACATATTCCTTTTCGGTGACGAGATTGCGCTTTATCGTGGAGATGCCTTTGAACCACGTGACTTCCAGTGCGCGCGTACCATCGGAAAACAGCCCCACATACCGCATCTTGGCGCCTTCGCCTTGCGTGGTGAAGCTCACGAACCTACCGCGCACCTGCACGGCCGGCATGTCGCCGTCGAAATCAATTATTCGGTACACCTGCGAACGGTCGACATAGTGCGTGGGATAATGCCGCAACAGGTCGGCGGCGGTGCGTATGCCCAGCTGCTTCTCGAGCAGCTCGGCCCGCTTGGGCCCCACCCCTTTCACATATTTGATGTCGATGTTCCGCAGTGAGTTCATTGACAGGCCATCAGAACCTCGGCTATGGCGAGGTCCTTAGGATTTGTAATCTTTATATTGTCCGGCGCTCCGGCCGTGAGCACAATGTTGCCGTGGCCGCAATGCTCCATCAGTGAAGCATCGTCGCTGAAGCTCCCGGCGGTTTCCTTGTACGCGTCGAGCAGCAGCTTGCCCCGGAATGCCTGGGGTGTCTGCACCGCGTAGTAGCGCGATCGGTCAACGGCATGAGTGGATGCCGGCGAGTCGCCGCGGCGCAGTGAATCTGTCACGGGCGCAGCCGGTATGGCTCCGTCGAGGTGAGCGTCGCGCATGGCTGCCACAACGCCATCAACAACATCCGCAGAGACGAGCGGCCGCGCGCCGTCGTGCACCAGTATCACGTCCGGGACATGCGGGAGCGACAGCACCGCATTGCGCACCGAATCCGACCGCGTGGCGCCTCCGGCGACTATCTCCGGCGACTCAAATCCATACTTTCCGCACAGTTCAGCCCAGAAATCCTTCATGCTCTCGCTCAGCACGAGCGTGATAGCAGCCTCGGGGATTATGCTGCGGAAGCGGTCTATGGCGTGCATGAGTACCGGCTTGCCCGCGAGCACACAGAATTGCTTGGGCACATCGGCTCCGAACCGGGAGCCGGTGCCTGCCGCAACTATGATTACGTGCAGCTTCATTCAGCAAAAATGGGCATGGGAGCCATCATTGCATTCACGCGCTCGCGCACGGTGGCGATTACCTCAGGATTATCCGTGTGGCTGAGAACCTCGTCGATCAGGTCGGCCACCTCGGTCATCATGATCACGTCGGCGCCACGTGTGGTCACCGCCGGCGTGCCCAGGCGTATGCCGGATGTCTGGAAGGGCGAGCGGCTGTCGTAGGGCACCATGTTTTTGTTTGCCGTGATATCGGCAGCAACGAGGGCCTTTTCTGCTTCCTTGCCGGTGAGTTCCGGGAAATTGCCGCGCAGGTCTATGAGCACACAGTGGTTGTCGGTGCCACCGCTCACTATCTTGTAGCCCTTCTCTTTCAGGGCCTTGGCCAGCGCGCGGGCGTTCAGCAACACATTGCGCTGATAGTCCTTGAACTGCGGCGCCAGAGCCTCGCCGAAAGCTACGGCCTTGGCTGCTATGACGTTTTCAAGCGGGCCGCCCTGCACGCCCGGGAACACGGCCGAATCGAGCAGCTGCGACATCATTTTCACCGCGCCCTTGGGCGTGGTTTTGCCCCACGGATTCTCGAAATCCTCGCCCATGAGAATTACGCCGCCGCGCGGTCCGCGCAGCGTCTTATGCGTGGTGGAGGTCACGATGTGGGCGTATTTGAGCGGATTGTCGAGCAACCCGGCCGCAATCAGTCCGGCCGGATGCGCCATATCCACCATGAAGATGGCACCGATGCTGTCGGCTATCTTGCGCATACGCGCGTAGTCCCACTCGCGGCTGTAGGCGCTGGCGCCGCCTATGATGAGACGCGGGCGCTCGCGAAGGGCCGTTTCCTCCATCTTGTCGTAGTCCACGAGTCCGGTCTCGGGGTCCACGGAATAGTCCAGGGCGTGGAAAATGATGCCGGAGAAGTTCACGGGGCTGCCGTGGCTCAGATGTCCGCCCTGCGAGAGGTTCATGCCCATGAATTTGTCGCCGGGATTGAGGCATGCCATGAACACGGCCATATTGGCCTGCGCGCCGGAATGGGGCTGCACATTGGCCCACGCGGCTCCGAAGAGTGTCTTGAGCCTTTCGATAGCGAGGGTTTCTGCTTCATCCACCACCTCGCAACCGCCATAGTAGCGCTTGCCGGGATAGCCTTCGGCATATTTGTTGGTGAGACAGGAGCCCATGGCAGCCATCACCTGGGGGCTCACGAAGTTCTCGGAGGCGATGAGCTCGAGGCCCATGTGCTGGCGGGCATTTTCGCGCGCAATGATGTCGAAAATCTGTTTGTCTTTATACATATGGTCTTATTTGAAGCAGAATGGTGCTATCTTGAACGTTTTTTATTTTTAGCTACCGAAAAACCGAATTTTCCGAGTTTCTCTCCGAGAGTGAAATATCCCCCGTGGCAATAGGCCATGATGCCGGACGCCGCAAGGTCGAAACTTCCGGTTTCGGGATCGATGAAAGCATCGTCGGCCACCACGTTCACCACGTCGNNCAGGAACATGTCGNGACTGCCCAGACGNATTATCTCCTNCACGCGGCATTNGATNCTGAGCGGCGACTCGGCCACAAGCGGGCACTCGTTGGCCACTCCCGGAGCCGGCGNGAGGCCGCAAAGCTCCCATTTGTCGCANTCGCGGCCGGAGCGCACGCCGGCCAGGTCGGTGGCGCGGGCCATNGCCGCAGTGGTNAGGTTCACCGTGAAGGCCATGTGCCGGCGGATAATCTCATAGCTGTAGCGCTCGGGACGCACGCTGATGTAGAGCATGGGAGGATTTGTGCACACCGTGCCCGTCCATGCCACCGTGAGCATGTTGGACAGGTCAGCGTCGCCGCATGTGACAATAGCGGCCGGCAGCGGATACACCATCGTTCCGGGTTTCCAGTTCACTTTCATGCCTACAAAACTAATAAAAAAATGTGAAACGGCCACCTACTTCGACAATGTTTTATACCTTTGCAGGCAAATGAAAAGACTACTATTATCATTAGCAGTGGCAAGCGCGCTGTGGGTATCCGCTCAGGAAACGGAAGATTCCCTCACGGCGAAGCCTTACTACCTGCTTATAGGACAGGCAGAAGAAGCAATAGCCGAAGACCGCCTTGACGAGGCGGCAACAAGACTGATCGAAGCCATGAGTGTGGAGCCCGACAACCCCGGCAACCTCCTGCTCATGTCCAACCTGGGCGTGGTGTACTGGNNNGACGGACGCGACTCTCTGGCTCTCGAGACGTTCAACCGGGTGCTGGAGGAGGCGCCGGCCATGGTGACGGTGCGTCTCAACCGNNGCCGCCTGCATCNCGACCTGGGGCACTCCCNCGAGGCCTACGACGATTTCTCCGAAGTGGTGGCACAGGATTCCCTGAACGCCGGGGCACGATACTACCGTGGCACGATGAACCTCTACGGCGGCCATCTTGCCGATGCCGAAACGGATTTTGAGGTGATACGCACCCTCTACCCCAAGGCACTCGACACGGCCGTGGCGATGAGCGCTCTCTATTCCCTGAGCGGGCGCAACCGCGAGGCTATCCCCTATTTTGAAAGGCTGATCGAGGACGACCCGGCGCCGGAATACTATGCCGGTCTTGCCGGTTGCCTCTTGGCCATCGAAAATCTGTCGCGCGCATCGGAGGTGATAGCTGCCGGCCTCAAACGCTACAGCCACGACCCCGAGCTATACTACTATCGCGCGTGGCTAAACCNCNACCGGTATCGTCTTGACGATGCTCATGCCGATGCCCGCCGGGCCATCGAGCTCGGAGCCAACAGGCAGAAAGTCGAGGCTCTATTCAAGTAGGCCGGTGTGCAGCTTGCGGAACGCGCGGACACGCTCGTCTGTAAGTTTCTTGAAGAAGAACGACCGGGCGCGGGCAGTGCCCGTGAAGCTGCGGCTGAGATGCATGAGCGCCTGCTTGCGGTCGGCCACGGAAATGACTTCGATGGTGTTTTCGTCGATTTCCGGCCGCTCGCGCGTGGCCTTGAGCAGATACTGGTCTTTCTCCGTGGTGCGCACGATGGCACAAAAGCCTGATGCTCGCTCGGCATCGTACTCGTGCTTGTGCTTCTTGAACACGCTCGTGAAGTGCTGCATCACTTCGTGAAAGTTGCTGTATTTTCGCTCGGCGGCATATCTCGTGACGAAGCGGTCGAAAAGCAGCTTGAAGCAGCGGAGGGTCACCTCCGTGTCATAGGCAGCCGAGTGGGCACGCTTTTCATCCTGGCATATTCCCAGATGGTCGCACACAGCCTTGAGACTGATGCCTTGAACATAGTCGAGCCCGTGCTCGCGGCCGTGACACACCCAAAACCAGTCGCGCAGCTCAATCACATGTTTTGAATCGAGGCCTTGCACGAATTGCCGTTTAAGTTTCGTGATGTCGTTTTCCCTCACTGCGAAACCCAGGATATAGGTACAGCGGTCGAACACGGCCTGGATGCGGCGCCGGCACGACGAGAAAGAAGGAGCCGTGGCCACCATCTCGGGAGTGATATGGTGTATGTCGCTGTCCCATGTGCGGTATCGTCTGGGCTTGAAGCGCTGCTGATAAACGAGGTGGCCGCGAAGGTCGGCTATAGACAGTTCGAGCATTTCCTGGCCGCGCGCAAACTCGGCGTCGCAGCACACGCAGGTCGAAGCGCCCGCGCTTTCGAGCAATCGTTCGGTCTCCTTATTCATCGCGTTGCAGTGCTGTCTGATACCACACCGGCCACAGCTTCCATATAGGCGTCGGCAGCCTTGTCGTAGCCCATGGCCCTCATGTGGGCTTCCTTATACTTTATATTGAGGACGGCAGCCTCGCGTTGCATGTCGGTGGCAGCAGGGTCGGCAATCACCGCTGCATCCTTCGCGCCGTGGGCACGCGCCGAGTCGAGGGCGGCGGAGCTGTTGGGGTTGCTTATACCGCTGCCGCAGGAACAGGCCAGAACCAGTGCCACTATGGGTATTAGTCTTTTCATAAGAGTATTATGGCAAGTTGGGCACAAGCCTCGGCATCGCTGAGAGCATTGTGGTGCTGATAAAGATTGATGCCGAAGAAATCGCACAGCGCATCAAGCGAATGCCGTCCGCACATTCCGCGTGGAATCTTGGCGCGGGCAGCCGCCAGAGTGTCGTAGAACTCGCCGGGAGGGTCGAGCCTGTACACGCGGCATGCGGCAGCTATGCAGCCCCGGTCGAAACGCGCGTTGTGGGCTACCATGGGCAGATCTTCGCTCCAGGCCGAAATCTGGCGCCACACGGTGTCGAAAGTGGGCGCATTTTCCGTGTCTTTCTGCGTGATGCCGTGCACTTTCACACAATAATAGTAATAATATTCCGGCTCCGGCTTGACGAGCGAATAGAAGGTGTCGACCACAATGCCGTCGCGCACCTTCACGGCCCCGATGGCGCAGATGCTCGAAGCCTCGTTGTTGGCTGTCTCGACGTCTATGGCGATAAAATCAGTCATCGCTATCCATCGCTTTTGCGGCTGCGTCGCGCACCTGCTCCATGAGCCACAGGGGCGTGCTCGTGGCTCCGCATATACCCACCGAGGCCGCATCCCGGAGCCACTCGCGACGCAGTTCCGAAGCATTTGCCAGCAGATGGGTGCGCGGGTTGACGTCGCGGCATCTGTCGTAGAGTATTCTTCCGTTGCTGCTCTTTGTGCCGGCCACGAACAGCACCACTTCGTGCGACGCTGCAAACTGGCGCAGATGGTCGACCCGGCCACTTACGCTGCGGCATATCGTGTCGCTGTGCTCAAAAGCAACACCCGGCGCCATCCGGCGGTCTATCTCCGCTATGATGCTGCGGTAGCCCTCAAGGCTCTTTGTAGTCTGCGAAAAAAGGGCTATCGGGCGCGTATAGTCCAGTCCGTCAAGGTCGGCTATGCTCTCTATCACTATGGCGTGGCCGTCGGTCTGCCCCACCAGGCCGTTCACTTCGGCATGGCCCGGCTTACCGTAAATCACTATCTGGGGGCGTTCGCCGGGGCGGGTATAAGCCGCTTTCACGCGCTGCTGCAGCTTGAGCACCACGGGGCATGTGGCATCAACTATGTCGATGTCGAGTTCGCGCGCCAGCCTGTAGGTGCTGGGAGGTTCGCCATGGGCACGCAGGAGCACCCTGGCGCCGCGCAGCGACTTCATGTCGTCGTGGGTTATGGTGCTGAGCCCCTTGCGGCGCAGGCGCTCCACCTCGTCGCTGTTGTGCACGATGTCGCCCAGGCAATACAGAGGCGTGCCCGCCTCAAGCTGCTCCTCGGCCTTGCGTATGGCCGTGACCACGCCGAAGCAGAATCCGGAATGCGAGTCTATCTCAATCCTGGCCATTGCAGCGTTTCTCGGCTTCGCGGAACTTGCCGAGCAGCCACTCGTCCTGCTGCTCGAGCGTCATGGTGGTGTTGTCGAGGTCCACGGCGTCATCGGCGCGGCGCAGGGGGCTCTCCTCGCGGGTCATGTCGATGTGGTCTCGCTCGGTCACGTTGGCCAGCACGTCTTCGAAATCCACTTTCTGCCCCTTCTCGAGCATTTCGCGATAGCGGCGCTCGGCACGGGTGCGCGCCGGCGCATTCACGTAGATCTTGAGTTCGGCGTCGGGAAACACGGTTGTGCCAATGTCGCGGCCGTCCATCACGATGCCGCCCTGCTCTCCCATGGTTTGCTGCATGGCCACGAGCGCGTGGCGCACTTCAGGAATAGCGGCCACGGGCGACACCGAGTCGCTCACGCGCAGCGTGCGGATATCGCTCTCGACGTCCCGGCCNTNCNGCAGCGTGTGTTGGCGGCCANCGGCTCCTNCAGGAGCGAAGTCCACCGTGATACCGNNCAGGGCTGCNACGATGGCATNGACATCCGGAGTGCCGTCCGCGGCTATCATGCCATGGTCGAGGGCATAGAGGGTCACCGCCCTGTACATGGCGCCGGAGTCAATATATCGGTAGGAAACAGCAGCAGCCAGCCGCCGGGCCATCGTGCTCTTGCCCGACGACGAAAAGCCGTCGATTGCTATAGTAAGCGGTTTCATAGTATATTGGAAAGGGGACAAAAGATGCTTGAGAAACCTCTTTCGTCCCCTTTATTCTTAGAGTCGGTTTTACATATTCATGCCGCCATCGACCTGGATAACCTGGCCGCTGACGTAGGAGCTCATATCGGAAGCGAGGAAGGTGGCCACATCGGCGATATCCTCGGGCTTGCCGCCGCGACGCAGAGGAATCTTCTTGGTCCACTCGGCGCGTACCTCATCGGGCAGGGCTGCCGTCATGGCAGTCTCGATGAAGCCGGGAGCGATGGCGTTGGCGCGGATGCCGCGGCTGCCCACTTCCTGGGCGATGCTCTTGGCGAGGGCGATGAGACCGGCCTTGGAGGCGGCGTAGTTGGCCTGTCCGGCATTGCCGTGCACACCNACNACGNNNGCCATGTTGATGATGNNGCCGNNNCGCTGNCGCATCATNNNGGGCAGAACGGCGTTGATGAAGTTGAAGGCNCTCTTGAGGTTGACGGCGATCACGGCGTCCCACTGCTGCTCGGTCATGCGCATCATCAGGCCGTCTTTGGTGATACCGGCGTTGTTCACGAGGATGTCGATGCGGCCGAAATCCTTGATCACCTGGTCTACCACCTCTTTGGTCTGAGCGAAATCGGCAGCATTGCTGGCGTAGCCCTTGCACTTCACGCCGAGTGCTTCTATTTCTGCTTCAGTGGCTTTGCCGTTCTCGTCGATAACGAGGTCGGTGAATGCGATGTTGGCGCCCTCCTGCGCGAAACGCAGGGCTATGGCACGACCGATACCGCGTGCGGCACCGGTAATGAGGGCGGTTTTTCCTTCGAGTAATTTCATTACTTGCTTGTTTTTGAGTTTTACGCTACAAAAGTAGCGAAAAAAATCAATATAGGCAAGTGCTAATTACCTGAGGTCGTAGGCTACGAGCAAAGAATCGTAGGCTGCCGAGCGGCTGAACTCGTCGAGCCACAGGTTGAAGCTGTCGCGCAGACTTTCGCGTCCCACGGCCCAGCTCTGAAACTGGCTGAAAGAAACGGGCACCGACACATCGAGCCTGTCGTCGGCGGCAGCCATGCGGCGCGCCGTGGCCTCGTCCACCACAGCCCGGGGTATCTCGCCAGAGGCCGTGAGCATACACAGATGCTCGGCCGAATAGTCGTCGACGGTGTTTACGTATATGGTGTCGCCAAGCTCCGCTCCGAGATTGGCCAGGCGCGACCGGTAGGGCGAGTCTTTCACCACCCACACCTTGTGGCCTGCAAGCTGCTCCTGCGACTTGATGTGGGGGCGCCCCGAGGCGCTGTCGCGGCGCTGCACGAGCACCTGGCGGCCGTGGTACACGGCATCCGTCATGTGGTAGCGGTCTACCATCTCCGAGGTGGCCGGCAGGGCTGCAACCACCACATCGTAGTCGCCCCGCTCCAGCCCCTCGAGGGCATAATGCAGGGGCACGAAGGGACGGAACCTGACGGGGAGGTCGTGCGCTGCGGCTATGCTGCGGATTATTTCATAATCGAGGCCGGCGATGGAGTCGCCGCTGCGAGTGTAGAGCAGTGGCGACATCTCGATGGCCACCACCAGCGTGTCGCCTGCCGGCCGTGCATCCGGCTCGGCTGCGAAATCGCTCAGGCGCTGCCGGCTGCAGCGGCCAAGCATCCACATCAACGCGAGAACGATGGCGAGCGCGCCCACCAGCAACGGCAGACGCCCTTGAATCATTTTGGGTGTATTACGCATAATATCGTTTTATAGTAATAACGCCCGAGCGGCCTCTTAGTTGGCGAAGTCCACGCAAAGGCCCATCTGGAAACGGCGGGGATTTAGCGGATAATCTACCACGGAGAAGTAATTGTTGCCGAACCATCCCTGGTTGATGTGGGTCATCATCACATAGAACCGCACCTTGCTCAGGTGCATGTTGGCATACACGTTCATGAACGGATAGTTACCAAGCTTGACGGAGTGCTGGTTGGCAAACGATGCCGTAGCCGGCTGATAGGCAGGACCGTAGTAGCGGCTGTACCAGTCGCAGTCGACACCCAGCTGCATCCGCAGCGTGGCGATGCGGCACTGCAGGAAGAGATTGCTGTACACGGCCAGCTTGGGCAGCGGCAAAACGTTTTCGTCGGACGATGTCTGATAGGTAATGGTATTGCGCCAGTTCAAGATGCCCAGCTNGNAATNCTNCTGCAGNCGCGCGTGGAACACNTGCACGTTGCCGCCGNGCTGCANGGGCANGAAGTCCTCTCCGAAATACACATAGTTCTGAAGATTCTTCACTCCGGCGCTGATGGTCGTGCGGGTGCGCCCGAGCTGCACGCTTCCTCCGAATGCATAGGTGCGCATCTTTCCGAAATCGTTGTTCCAGATGAAATGATTCGAGCGGTAGTGGCGCAGCAGATAGGGCATGGCTTCGTTGAGGAACTGGCCGTAGGCATGTATGCGCAGCGAGTCGCCGAGCATGGGCACATTGGTGTAGACATTGCCGCGCAGCCGCACGTCGCCGGCAGCGTCGCCCACTATGCCCAGCTCGCCAGTGGCATCATATTTGAGCACGCGGCCCTGCAGGCGCGTGAGCTGGGCGCCCACCCACGCCAGGTTTTGCGTAGCTTTCGTGTCCATGAACTCGGCGCCCTCGGGGAGCGGCGTGAGTCCCAGCGACTCATCGGAATGGTCGAGGGTGTCGGGCGTTTGCGTGAACTTGCGTATTTCGTAAGTGGCGTAGACCGAAAGGCCCATGGGCACGTATTTGTTGAAGCCTTCGAGCAGCTGTATTCCCACGGTGTTCGACAGCGACCAATAGCGTGTGTCGTCGTAGGTGTCGGTGGGATTTATATACTTGTTCTCAAAAAATGAGCTCGTTTCGCTGGCAGTCTTATCGACGAATATATGGCCCTGCTGCCTGTAGTGCATCGTCCAGACGAATGAAGTGACGGGCACATAGCTGCGTTTCTGGAGGGAATCAGGAAGGAGCTCGCCCAGGGAATCGGTCTCCTCCTCTACGCGCCAGAAGCCAACCTTGTAGCGGTTGTTGAGCCACAGGTCGGTACCGGTATTGCGGGTGTGGGCGTTGTTCAGCCGCGTGGGGATGCTTTTGGGCGCTATCGTGGTGACACCGCCCTGCACGGCCGCCGGGTCGGTGATATACAGCGGGTCGGTGATGCCGCCGTTTTCCTTATTGAGCAGGTTGAAGTGGTAGAAATATCCCTGAAACTCATAGCGGTCGCCTATGTACGAGCCCGAGAAGCCGTAGGTCATGTCGTTGGTGGCCTGCGCGTTGTAGCTGCCCTTGGAGTAGAGATAGCGCATCATTGCTCCCACCTGGGCGCGGCGGTTGATGTTGCCGGAGAAGGTGGCTGTGAGGTCGTCCTGCGAGTTGTCGCGGCCGCCTCCGGTGGTGTAGCCCAGCAGGGTCATGGGCATACGCGTGTTGAAGAAAATCCGCTGCTGCGGTTTCCAGGTGCGCAGGGCGTCGCCCAGAAAGAAATCGCTCACGGGTTTTCTCTCNTCGAAAATNATGTTTATACCTTCGGCGCCGAGGTTTCCCGTGGTGGCCCAGGCATCGCTGCGGGCCGACGGAATGGCACGCTGGTAGAAATGATATTCGAGTGTGTCCATGTCGCAGGGCTCTCGCAGGCCCAGCGGCTCCATGGGAGTCCAGGCCGTGGGAGGTGGCACGGGCTCGTTCTTTTTTGCCCACGCAGCCGCGGGCAACATTATAATAATGAGTATGGCGATACAAAGCTTGTTCATGCAGGCGCAAAGTTACTACTTTTTTCGTATCTTTGCACAAATTTTCCACACTAATGGCTGACCAATCTTTACTTACCCGCCTGGACGGCATAGAAGCGCGCTTTGAAGAAGTGGGCACGCTCATAACCGATCCGGATGTTATCGCCGACATGAAGCGCTACGTGCGTCTCAACAAGGAATACAAGGAGCTGGAGCGCCTTACGGCCGCCACCCGGCGCTACCGGGCATTGCTCAATGATATATCCGACGGCCGCGAACTCCTTGAGAGCGAGAGCGATGCCGAATTGCGCCAGATGGCCAAGGAACAGATGGAACAGGCCCAGCAGGCGTTGCCTGCCCTTGAAGAGGAAATCAAGCTGCTGCTGATTCCGGCCGACCCTGAGGACGGCAAAAACGCCATCCTTGAGATACGCGGAGGCACCGGCGGCGACGAAGCCGCTATTTTTGCCGGAGACCTGTGCAAGATGTACATCCGGTTCTGCGAGAGCCGCGGCTGGAATGTGGCCATCACGTCGGCCAGCGAAGGGGCGGCAGGCGGCTATAAGGAAGTGGTGCTCAGCGTCACGGGCGAAGGCGTCTATGGTGTGCTGAAATATGAAAGCGGCGTGCATCGCGTGCAACGCGTTCCTGCCACGGAGACACAGGGCCGCGTCCACACCTCGGCTGCCACCGTGGCCGTACTGCCTGAGGCCGAGCCTTTCGATGTGGAGATCAACGAAGGAGAAATCAAGTGGGACACCTTCCGCTCGGGCGGTGCCGGTGGCCAGAACGTGAACAAGGTGGAATCGGGCGTGCGCCTGCGCTACATGTGGCGTAACCCCAATACGGGCGTGACCGAAGAAATCCTCATTGAGTGCACCGAGACCCGCGACCAGCCCAAGAACAAGGAGCGCGCACTGAGCCGCCTGCGCACATTCATCTACGACAAGGAGCATCAGAAATACATCGACGATATAGCCTCGCGACGCAAGACCATGGTGAGCACCGGCGACCGCTCGGCCAAAATCCGCACCTACAACTATCCCCAGGGACGCATCACCGACCACCGCATCAACTACACCATCTACAATCTCCAGGCTTTCATGAACGGCGAAATCCAGGATGTGATCGACCATCTTATCATCGCCGAGAATGCCGAGAAACTCAAGGAATCCGAACTGTAGCACCAGCGAGACTGCAGCGAGACATCCCTGAAGAAATAAATATTGCAAAAATGGGCGCGATTATGGAATTTTTTCGCTAATTTTGCATCACGAACATATAGAAAATTAAAACTCTTAACAACATACCGTTATGACAATCGACAACTACAACTTCGCCGGTAAAAAGGCAATCGTGCGCGTTGACTTCAACGTGCCTCTGGACGAAAACGGCCACATCACGGACGACACCCGCATCCGCGGTGCCCTCCCCACCCTGAAGAAAATTCTGGCCGATGGCGGCAGCCTCATCCTCATGTCGCACATGGGCAAGCCCAAAGGCAAGGTGAACCCCAAATTCTCCCTGGCACAGATCAAGGACGACGTGGCCAAGGCCCTGGGCACCGACGTTAAGTTTGCTCCCGATTGCGCCAACGCCGACGAAGCAGCCGCCAACCTCAAGCCCGGCGAAGTGCTTCTGCTCGAAAACCTGCGCTTCTACCCCGAAGAGGAAGGCAAGCCCGTGGGCATCGACAAGGAAGATCCTGCCTACGACGCTGCCAAGAAGGAGATGAAGGAGCGTCAGAAGGCATTTGCCAAGAAGCTCGCTTCGTATGCCGATGTG
>WFLX010325296.1_pt1 | contig 13940 bp, 12 predicted proteins | sample 4967041 | NCBI WGS metagenome assembly WFLX01 (sample SAMN12857096, study PRJNA449069) | gut metagenome | isolation source: stool from male and female vole | host: Microtus ochrogaster | place: USA:Florida | collected 2017
GCAAATCCTGCATGAAGCGCCGCCTCTTTGGTTTCTTCCGCCTCTGTGATCGTCAGAATACCAGGGCTGACAATTACGGTGGTGGGCACATGTCTTTTGTATACACCGATCTCACCCTCTGTGGTATTAAACTCCACCATGGAAACCTGATTTTCATAAAAAACCCGGTCAGGGGTAATGATCTTCAGTGTAAATAAATTATTCTCTGCCATCTGCACCCTCCATCACTATTTTACACGGGCAAGTACATCGTCAATACTTCCTGCGTTAAGGAAATAGCTTTCGGGAATATCATCATGCTTGCCTTCCAGAATCTCCTTAAATCCACGGATTGTCTCACTGATCGGAACATATTTACCTTCCAGACCGGTGAACTGTCCTGCCACGAAGAACGGCTGGGATAAGAATCTCTGAACCTTTCTCGCACGGGAAACTACCAGCTTATCACCCTCTGATAATTCGTCNATNCCCANANTTGCAANGATANCCTGCAGCTCGTTTATATCTCNGAAGAATTTCCTGAACTCCTCTGGCCGTCTGATAATGNTCCTCGCCCANAATTCTGGGATCCANAATTCTTGAAGTGGACTCAAGAGGATCTACTGCCGGATAAATACCTAACTCAACAATGGATCTGGAAAGAACCGTAGTTGCATCCAGATGAGCAAACGTAGTTGCCGGTGCCGGGTCTGTCAAGTCATCCGCAGGCACATATACTGCCTGTACCGATGTGATGGAACCATTCTTGGTGGAAGTGATACGCTCCTGCAGAGCACCCATCTCCGTCTGCAGCGTAGGCTGATAACCTACTGCCGAAGGCATACGTCCAAGAAGCGCGGACACCTCAGAACCTGCCTGTGTGAAACGGAAAATATTATCAATGAACAGAAGTACATCCTTTCCACCCTTATCACGGAAATACTCTGCCATCGTAAGTCCTGAAAGACCAACCCTCATTCTTGCTCCAGGGGGCTCATTCATCTGACCAAATACCATGGTGGTCTTATCAATAACTCCTGACTCGATCATTTCGTGGTAAAGGTCATTTCCTTCTCTCGTTCTCTCTCCAACACCTGTAAATACCGAATAGCCGCCGTGCTCCGTTGCAATATTACGGATCAACTCCTGAATCAATACCGTCTTACCAACACCTGCTCCTCCGAAAAGTCCAATCTTTCCACCTTTCTGATAAGGGCAGAGAAGGTCAACCACCTTAATACCAGTTTCCAGAAGTTCCTGCTGTGTTGACTGCTCCACAAATTCCGGTGCAGGTCTGTGGATGGGCTCAAGACTTACCCCTTCCGGTGCCGGCTTATTATCAATTGGTTCACCCAATACGTTAAACATACGTCCCAGCGTATTCTCGCCGACAGGAACGCTGATAGGCGCACCTGTTGCAATTGCTTCCATTCCTCTTACCAATCCGTCTGTTGATCCCATGGCAATACATCTGACCGTATCATCACCCAAGTGCTGCGCAACCTCTACGGTAAGCTGACTGCCGTCTTTCAAAGGAATCTTGATTGCTTCGTTGATTTCCGGCAGCCTGCCATCTGTAAATTTGATATCCAGAACGGCACTGATAATCTGTGTAATTTTACCCGAGCAGAGTTTCCCGCTCGTATTTACATCCGCCATTTTTCCTCCAATCCAACCCGGGTGGTTCCGGGTTTATATTTTATCTAAATTCGCTATCTGAACCTATCGAGACTCGCAAACCCGCGCTTTCGCGCTCTCCTGCCGGCTTACGCCGGATGCTTGCCCGTTCTAAGAACAGGAAATCTTCGATTTCCTGTTGAAAAAACAAATGCCTGTTTCGCAGTCGCTTGTTTTTCTTCGCACCTAGGAGATCGCATTTGCTCCTGCAATGATCTCTGTCAGTTCCTGTGTAATGGAGCCCTGACGTGCCCTGTTATAAAGCAAGGTTAAATGATCGATCATTTCCTCCGCATTGCTGGTCGCAGAATCCATTGCCTGCATTCTGGCGCCGTTCTCACTTGCTACCGCTTCAATCATGGCACCATAAATCAGACTTGTTATATATTTGGGAATCAGCATATTAAGTGCTTCTTCATCATCCGGCTCAAAGTTCATCAGCGCCTTCTCATCTCCGGCATTCTCTTCCGCCGCCTCTGAGGTAATGCTTTCCTGTTCTCCAATCTCCACCGGCAAAAGCTTTAAGAGTGTGGGAACATGAACCACCGTATTTTTGAAACCGGTATAAGCAAGATAGATTTCGCTGATCTCACCCTTTGCAAAAGCATCTAAAACTTCTTTACAGATCACCATGGCATCTGCATAAACAGGTTCCTCAATCACATCGGAATAATCCGCCTTGATCTCGTACTTTCTCTGCAGTGCCTCTCTGCCCTTCTTTCCGATTGCATAGATCATCAGATCTTCGTCTGCAAGCTCTCCCCTCGTGATGAGCTTGATCACATTGGAGTTATATCCTCCTGCCAGACCGCGGTTTGATGTAATGACAATCACAGCCTTTTTCCCGGTTTCTCCGGCCTTTAAATATTTATGATCCAGATTTCCGGTTTTGCTTAAAATAGAGTTTATCGTATCAAACATGTAGTGGAAATAGGACTGTGACTTTTCAGCATTCTGCTTGGCTCTCTGGAGCTTTACCGTAGAGACAAGCTTCATGGCCTTGGTAATCTGCTGGGTGCTCTGTATACTGCCTTTGCGCCTTTTTATGTCTCTCATTGAGGCCATAAAACTACCCTATCCTTTCCTTATTTCAAAAACATCGCTTTAAACTCTGTGATTGCCTTCTTTAAGGTTTCCTCTACGGATTCGGAAATCACTTTTTCCTCTGCAATGCTGGAAGCAACCTGAGGATACTTGGTATCCAGAAACTCAAACAATTCCTTCTCAAAACGGGTAATATCCTCGGTGGGCACATCAAGCAGATACTTGTTAGTTGCCGCATAGATGATAATTACCTGATACTGTACCGGCATGGGCTGGTACTGAGGCTGCTTTAAGATTTCCTTGATTCTTTCACCCTGTGCAAGCTTTTCTTTGGTATCCGCATCCAGCTCAGAACCAAACTGGGAGAAAGCTGCCAGCTCTCTATACTGTGCAAGTTCCACACGGATAGGCGCCGCAATTTTCTTCATTGCCTTGATCTGTGCCGCACCACCTACACGGGATACAGACAAACCTGCGTTTACGGCAGGACGGAAACCGGAATTGAACATTTCTGTTTCCAGATAAATCTGTCCGTCCGTGATGGAAATAACATTAGTAGGAATGTATGCAGATACATCACCTGCCTGTGTCTCGATAATCGGAAGTGCCGTCAGGGAACCGCCGCCGTACTCTTCACTCATTCTGGCTGCACGTTCAAGCAGTCTGGAATGAAGATAAAATACATCACCCGGATATGCCTCACGTCCGGGGGGACGCTTAAGCAATAAGGAAAGTGTACGATATGCAGCTGCATGCTTACTTAAATCATCGTAAACTACCAGCACATCCTGCCCGTTTTCCATCCACTCTTCACCAATGGCACAGCCCGCATAAGGAGCGATATACTGCAGCGGTGCAAGTTCACTGGCTGTTGCGGCAACGACTGTGGTGTAAGCCATTGCTCCAAACTCTTCCAGCGTATTTACGATGGAGGCAACCGTAGATGCCTTCTGCCCGATTGCAACATAAATGCACTTTACGCCCTGTCCCTTTTGGTTAATAATTGTATCAATTGCAATCGCCGTCTTACCGGTCTGCCTGTCACCAATGATCAGCTCACGCTGTCCTCTTCCGATCGGCACCATGGAGTCGATTGCCTTAATTCCTGTCTGCAACGGTGTATCAACGGATTTTCTGGTGATAACACCTGATGCAACTCTTTCGATTTTACGATATTTATCTGTCTGTACAGGCCCTTTACCGTCAATGGGCTGTCCCAGAGCATTCACTACACGTCCTGACATAGCATCGCCTACAGGAACCTCAACCACACGTCCGGTGGTCTTAACGGTATCGCCTTCGTTGATGTTCTTCTGGCTTCCCAAAAGAACCGCACCAACGTTGTCCTCCTCCAGGTTCAGTACCATCCCGTACACTTCCCCGGGGAATTCCAAAAGCTCTCCCTGCATTGCGTTCTCCAGACCATGTACACGTGCTATGCCGTCGGCAACCTGAATAACGGTACCAACGTCTGAAACTTCAAGCTCTGAAGCATATCTTTTAATCTGCTCTTTAATAACAGAACTGATTTCTTCCGGTCTCAAATTCATGGTTCTTACGCACCTTTCTTTTCCTTCTTTATAGCTGTACCTTCAGCAGATCCCGCTGCAATTCAAACAGCTTATTTTTAACACTACTGTCCACCACACGGTCCCCAATACGGATGACCATGCCTCCAATCAGGTCTTCCTCCACCTGATAGTGCATTTCCATCCTGTGAAAAGGAGTGGTAGAAAGCAGTTTATTCTCTATTTCCTTCTTTTGTGCCTCATTTAAACTGACAGCAGTAGCCACATAAGCAATTCCGATTCCTTTATGCTGCTTTACCTTGTCAACAAAGAAATTCAAAATGGCATCAATCTCACCATATCGATCCTTGGTAACCACGAGATGTAGAAAACCAAGCAGCTCTCTGGAGATACGGCCCGAAAAGACCTCCTCCAATACCTTAAGCTTCTCTTCCTTTAAAATCTTGGGATGATTCATCAATCTGCCAAAATCGGGATTNTCATCAAGAAGCTGNTTGAGNGTTTCNACCTCANCTAAAAANTCCTCTTCTCTGCCGCTTTCGGATGCCAGTTCAAACAAAGCCTCTCCATATGTTGTCGAAACTAGCTTTGCCATGTGCTCTCACCTATTTCCTTTAACGTTTCATTAATCAGGCTTTCCTGTACGGTTGTATCAATAGATGCTTTCACTACCTTGCCTGCCATTATGGAAGCAAGCACTACCATTTCACGCTTCACATCATCTGCAGCCTTCTGCTTTTCAAGTTCCGCTTCTACCTTGGCTCTCTCAATGATCCGCCCTGCTTCTTCCTTCGCTTCGGCTACAATCCGATTCTCATTTTCCTGGGCACGCTTTCTGGCATCGCTTAAAATTTCCTCGGCTTCTTTGTCAATATTTTTCAGCTTTTCTTCNTATTGCTGNTTNAAATCCGCCGCNTCTTCTTTATCCTTNGCNGCACTGTCCAGCTCATCNTTGATCTTTGCCTGTCTTTTGGCAAGCATTTCTCTGACCGGATTNAACAGNAANTAAGATGNCGCNAGGAAAAGNACAAANACNGCAATAATCATCAGCGTNGCATCTGTCANAAGCTGCAGGTCAAGGTCAAACAATCTCGGTTCCATCCGTAAGCCTCCTTTCTTGTTATTGTTGTCGTTTGAAAGAATGGCTCCTATACCACTCTTTTCTCCTAAAATGCCGCTTTTCAACATTTTGTCAAACGCGGAAGAATGACCCGCGAGGGGTTTCCTCCGAAAATGCTGTTTTACAGCATTTTCAAACCAAGCTATAGTTATTCTTAGACGTTGTTCTTTAACGTCTTAGAATAACTCTTGGTTCTATTATTGAGCAGCGCCCAAAAGAGGTCTTACGAATAACAGCAGAATTGCAACAAGCAGACCATAAAGACCGGTTGTCTCCGCAACTGCCTGACCGAGAAGCATGGTTGATGTGATCTCAGACTTTGCACCGGGATTTCTTCCCACTGCAGCTGCCGCATGTCCTGCCGCAATACCCTGTCCTACACCAGGTCCGATACCGGCAATAACTGCCAGACCTGCACCGATTGCTGAACAACCTAAGATAAAGTTTACATTAAAATCCATTTTCATTTCCTCCTTATGCTTTATGCATGATTTATTTTGTTTTATTTTTAATCACCTGTGTTGCATGCATCCGTGATATAAGTCATGGTAAGCATACAAAATACGTAAGTCTGGATCGCCCCGGAAAACAGATCAAAGTACACATGCAATGCTGCCGGCCAGATAATAGCAAACTTAGAAAGCAGTGCATAAATGAGTGCCATGATCGCTGTTCCCGATAAAATATTGGCAAACAGACGCAGCGACAGCGAAACCGGAACCGCCAGATCACTGACGATGTTGATTGGCGCCCAGATCGGCCAAGGGTCACACAATCCTTTCAGTACCCCGGACACCTTCTGATACTTAAACTTATTAAAATGTATCAGCGTAAATGTGATGATGCCCAGTGCAAAAGTCACACCATAGTCTGCCGTAGGCGGCCTGAGACCCAATAATCCCGAGATATTGCTGATCAATATAAAAATAAAGATTGTTCCGATATAGTTTCGGAACCTGACAGCCTGCTTTCCCATTACGCCGCCTATCATGCCGTCCAGCATCTCCACAATCAATTCCACCACATTTTGAAATGCTCCCGGCACTTCCGTGGCATGCTTCACAGCCCTGTTCGCGGCAATGCAGAACCCGATGATGATCAACATAACGATCAGTACACAGACATGTGTGGTGGTGATCCATACCGTCTGCCCAAACAGCTCATAAGAAAATACCCCGTGGATCATGAAATCTACATTGGCTTCCTGAGATAACAATATTCCCTGTCCCATATCTTCACCTCCTTACCTATCCTGCTCCCCGGCAGGTTCTTCTACTAACGGAGGAAGAATCTCCTCTCCGTAAATCTTTAAGCTGATCTTTTTGGTCAGGAACTGCATGTAAGCAGACACCTTGATAGACATAATTCCCAAAAAGATAACGAGCGGATTGGCAATCTGTGTAACTGCCGCCGCACCCACCACCAGCACAAAGATCAGATACCGAATGATGTTGTGGGTACTCATACTCCGAACCGCCGCCTTCTCCGGAAGATCCAGCGCCCGATCCAAAGACCACCACATATGACAAGCCCCAAGCATTGCTGTCACAATACCGATCCAGAGTCCCAGACTGTACCCCGGCTCGTTCCTGATCAGTAAAATAACCAGCTGACACACCACACCAAAAATCAAAATACCTGTTTCCAGTTCAAACAGTGTCCGATTTATCTGTGTGATTCTTTTTTTCATCTGTTTTGCTCCTGTTCTTTCTTCCTTTATGCAGATAGGCTGACTGCTCCGCATCGCTCATATAAATCCGTCTGGCAAACCGGAAAACATTAACACCGCCCGCTAACGCTCCGACAAAGAAAAGTATAATGATCAGAAAATCCGTTCCCAGCCTGCGATCCAGAAACATTCCAAGAAAGGAACAAATAAAAACAGGGACCAGCATGTTTATTCCGAACTGTCCTATCATGGATAATGCCTGATATACGCTTCGATTGAACTTCACACACGTCTCCCCTTTACAATATTTACTACTTGATTATACTCATTTTTTTTATTCCTGTCTAGGAAAAGGTGGCAAGTTTTTGGCATTTAAAGAAAACAATCCGAAAAGGCCCGTCAGATGTCCGATGAGTCTCCCAAAAACTACCTGGATATTTTCCCTTAAAAAATCTTAATCTTTCTGTCAACAAAAACAGCAGGGCTTTGACTTATCCCTGCTGTACAATTACTTTATTATCCGTTATCGGCCGCTTCGCTTCCTGACATCTTAATTACTCCGCTTTCAATAAGTTTCAGCAATCGGTCGATAATGACCGGATCAAACTGTTTTCCGCTGTTATTTTTAAGCTCGTCAAGAATTACATCCGGCGTAAGAGCGCTGCGGTAGCAGCGATGGCTGTTCATTGCGTCAAACGCATCTGATATGCAGATAATACGCGCTATGATTGGAATATCTTCACCTGCAAGCCCATCCGGATAACCGTTTCCATCATATCGTTCATGATGACTGAGGGCTCCCATACCGATGCCCTCTATTGCAGTAAAATCGCGAAGAATATCTCTGCCATATACGGTATGCCTTTTCATTATTTCATATTCTTCCTCAGTAAGCTTTGACGGCTTGGTGAGGATTTCATCGGGTATGTATATCTTTCCGCAGTCATGCATAAGCGCTATGTAATAAATATGCCTGCACTCCTCCTCGGAAAACCCTATGCTCCCGGCAAGCATTCTTGAATACTGGGCAACGCGCAGTGAGTGTCCCATGGTGTTTGGATCCTTTGCCTCAATAAAATTAACAATTGTCCGCATCGTCTGCTCAATGATCTGCTCATCACGCTTCTGCTGCTCGGCAAAACGCTTTAGATTCAGTCGTACAATGATCATCGCAAGAAAACAGCTTATCCAAATGATCAGCACTACGCCAAGTATCCAGAAAAAGGGGTTTTTGAAAATGCTTGTATGCATATAATAGCGTATCTCACCCATTGAAAAATCTGCAATGTAGTCAATGGGTTTTCCCTGAATATACATAATAAACCCTACTTTTGCGTAGCTTTCCTTGTCTGCAGAATCAGCCTTTGGAAGGATTGGCTTATCCCCCCATACCTCTTCAGGATAATATGTAAAATAATCCCCCTCATGCAGCCAAACCATAGGCCCTGCTCCTGACATAAAATAATCAAGAGTTATATCATAATTAGAATATTCTGCCAAATCAAGAATCTGAACCTTTTCATTTCCTGATTTTACGTTCTGGTGATATTCAAAGTTCCCGTTCCATGTATTATTGATGCACATTTCCTCAGGAATATATACTGTAGCTACCCAGTCCGTAATGGTATCAGAGGAGTTGTTGATAACAAGCATCTCGTAAATCGTACCCACAGACTGCTCCAAAATAATGTTTCCGTTGTCATCTTCAAAGACCGGACTTATCCACGCACCGGAATCGCCGCCTCTTGTTGTAAAATCCACTGTAATATCGTCAAAAACATATGCCGTGTCCTCCCGTCTGCCATCAGAAAGAAGATGTACTCTTTCTCTGGTATTATACAGAATATTTTGCAGAAAAAGCACTCCCATGCCAATCACAATAAAAATCGGGAGAATTATATTAATAGTCACAAGCAGTCTGCTGTCCTTTTTTCTCATTAAAGTCTTAGCTGCCTTTCATCTGATTTCAGAAACTAAATCTTTACTATAAAACATTTCTGATTTTATCATTATAAAAGATAGGCTCTTTAAAGTCAATTGCGCTGCTGCTTTAGGATATGTATCCTATATTGCCTTCTTTCACTGCAGAATCTATATAAAGGGGCAGAGGAATGCTTGGCAAGAACTTAGTCGGGGTATGCGTATGAATGACATCCGCTCAGATGAAAAGAAGTCCTTTCGTCAACACGCTCGATAAAGCATTCGCGAATTGTTTCCTCAAGGATTTCTTTTCATCTGAGCTGGGTTATTGAATGACGCGAATCCCAACTGAAATCTTTACTAAGGTCGAGTGCCCCACTTTTTAGCGAATAGCCAGATAGTGGATTAGGAAACAATAGTGGAGGCATTAGCTGATTTTCCGTCAGCTAATAACTTAACCCGGATAGAAATCAAATTCTTAGGAGCCCTTTAAAAAGCGTCAGCACTTAGTGAGATTTTTTCGAACTTAGTGCTGTTACGCTTTTTATAGCGCGAGAGCATGGCGACGTAGAATTTGATTCTATCCGGGCTTTTATATTGATCCCGAAAACCAGCTAAACGTAAAATTAACTGCGTTTCGCAAAACCGCAGACCACTGTCATTTCAACTTCTGCATGACTTATTGGCAGAATACCCCCATTGCCTCAATGATTTCCTCCGTGAAAGAAAGAAGCATCTGTGCATCACGCTCCACCATACCGCATTTCTTATAGCGAAACAAGAAGAAAGGCGTCCCCTTATGATGAAAGGACAATTTATTATACTTCTTTAACAGCTCCGGGATTTTTTCTGCTTTGATCTGCGCATCCGGCTTCAAGGTGAACCGGATCTCCTCATTTCGTCCCCGGATCTCTGTGATGAACAGCTTATGCGCATTCACTCTGATCATGGCGATCCGCAGAAGATTTTCCACTGCCGCCGGAGTTTCACCGAAGCGGTCCAGCAATTCTTCTCTCATATCATCACATTCATTTTGATTTTCAATTCCGGCAATTCGTTTGTAAATATCCAGCTTCTGAACCTCGTTTACAATATAAGCAGGCGGAATAAAAGCATCCACATCCAAATCTATGGTAGTCTCAAAATCCTGTTCTGTAGAAATTCCCTTTAAGTTCTTAACCGCCTCATTCAGCATTTTACAATACAAATCGTACCCAACCGCCTGCATATGCCCATGCTGCTTCGCCCCCAGAAGGTTTCCGGCTCCCCGGATCTCCAGATCCCGCATGGCAATCTTAAAACCGCTTCCCAGATCCGTAAATTCTTTGATCGCCGCCAGGCGTTTCTCCGCAACCTCACGCAGCATCTTATCCCTTTTGTACATCAAAAAGGCATATGCCGTACGGTTGCTTCTTCCCACGCGTCCCCGAAGCTGGTACAACTGGGAAAGCCCCATATTGTCCGCATCATGAACAATCATGGTATTCACATTGGAAATATCCAATCCGGTCTCAATAATCGTGGTAGACACCAGCACATCAATTTCCCCGTCGATAAAATCATACATGATCCGTTCCAGCTCTCTCTCCTGCATCTGACCATGTGCAAATGCAACCACAGCTTCCGGAACCAATGCTTGAATAGACGCTGTCACATCCGCAATATTATTCACCCTGTTATAAACATAGTATACCTGACCGTTTCTGGCCAGTTCCCTGACGATGGCTTCTCTGACCATCTCCTCGTTATACTCCATTACATAGGTCTGGATCGGCATTCGGTCATTTGGCGCTTCCTCCAAAACACTCATGTCTCTTATTCCCACAAGGCTCATATGCAGAGTTCTGGGAATCGGCGTTGCCGTGAGCGTAAGTACATCCACATTTTCCTTCATTTTCTTAATCTTTTCTTTATGTGCAACACCAAAGCGCTGCTCCTCATCGATAATGAGAAGTCCCAAATCCTTGTATGCTACATCCGCCGAAAGGACTCTGTGCGTTCCGATCACAATGTCCACAAGTCCTTTCTTAAGATCCTCTACCGTCTTTTTTTGTTCTGCGCTTGTTCGGAATCTGGACAGCAGATCCACCCTTACTGGAAAGTCCTTCATTCTCTGAATAAATGTGTTGTAGTGCTGCTGTGCCAATATGGTGGTAGGAACCAGATATACCACCTGCTTTCCTTCTTGAACAGCCTTAAAGGCTGCCCTTATGGCAATCTCTGTCTTACCATAACCTACATCCCCGCAGATCAAACGGTCCATGATCTTAGTACTTTCCATATCCTTTTTCGTGGCCTCGATTGCGGCAAGCTGATCCTCCGTCTCCTCAAAGGGAAACAACTCTTCAAACTCCCTCTGCCAGACCGTATCCTTCCCATACGGAAATCCGGATTTCTCCTGACGCACTGCATAAAGCTCCACCAGATCCTTTGCGACCTCCCCTGTGGCCTCACGCACTTTGCTCTTCGTCTTGCTCCATTCCTGCGTTCCCAGCTTGTTTAATTTAGGACGCTTCGCATCTGCAGAGGCATACTTCTGGATCACGTTAAGACCGGTTGCAAGAACATATAAATTTCCCCCATCCCGGTATTCGATCTTGATATAATCCTTTACAACCTTCTCCACTTCAACTTTTTCAATACCGCGGTAAATTCCAAGTCCATGGTTTTCATGAACCACATAATCACCGATTTTCAGTTCATTAAAATCGTTGATTTTTCTTCCTTCATAGGTTTTCTTCTTTTTTTTCTTCTTTTTGTCCGTTCCGAATATATCACTTTCCGAGATAACCGCAAACTTCAGCATCGGGTACTCAAACCCCTTAAGCACTCTGCCATAAAAGGTCATGATCTCTCCCGGCTGCACCTCCCTGTCCGGATCCTCCGAGTAAAAAGCGGTCAGCTCATAATCCCGCAAATCTTCTGCCAGCCGTGCCGCCCGGGTTCTTGATCCGGATAAAAGGATTACCCGGTATCCGTTCTTGCGGTACCGCTTCATATCCTGTACCAATGCCTCAAAGCTGTTGTGGTATGACGAGATGCTCTTTACCGTCATATCCGCTTTCTTTTGAGGTTTAAAAAGGGAATTCTTCAGATCCAGCGCCGCCAATGTAACGATGCGTCCAAGTTCCATATTAGCTGCTACTTCACCGACAGAATACAAAAGCTCCATCTGCCCCGGAAGAATATATCCCTTTTCCACTCTATGCATCATGCTTTCCCGAAACTCCAGTTCCACAGCATCGGCATGTTCTTTCACACGGGCCGGTTCATCTACAAATATGCAGGTCTGCTTCCTGTCAAATAATCCCAGAAACGATGTGGTCTCTTTATAAAAATAATGAATATAGGCATCTAAATTGATTAGATTTCGAAATTCAACTGCCTGCTCCTTAAGTTCTCTGATCTGATTCTTTACACGATGAGCCTCTTCCGTATGAAACTCGCTTTGCAACTTTTCCGAAAAGATTTTCCCTTCCTTTTCAATTTCTTTGATTCCCTGTCTTATCTGTTCTTCAGACAAAAGCATCTCGCCGGCCGGATAAACAGTAATTTCGGTAAGCTTTTCAATAGAACGCTGACTGAGCACATCAAAACTCCGTATAGATTCCACTTCGTCTCCCCACAACTCAATGCGGTAAGGATTTTCCTCTGTCAAATCAAAAATATCTACGATACCCCCGCGAATGCTGAACTGTCCCGGAGCTTCCACCTGATAATTCTTCTCATATCCCATTTCCACCAGCATAGATGCCAGATATTTTTCATCTATTGTCCCGCCTTCCTCTATCGTAAGAAGATGCTCTCTCCATATTTCCAGCGGAACCTGGGGTGTCAAAAGACTGGAAAAAGTCGTGATCACTGTTACCGGTTTTCTCTCCAATATCCGGCGCAGACACCTGATTCTCTCCAAGACCAGTTGATTGCCTCGAATATCCGACTGATAAAAGATCAGGTCCCTGGAGGGGTAAACCACCACATCCTTATCATAAATCCGGTAATCCTCCGCCAATTCCTTCACTCTCAAATCACTAAAAGTGACGATGAGCTTATTTTGAAACCCACCGCCAATCCCATAAATCATATGAAGCTTTTGTGACTCTACGCATCCGGTAAGGGCCACGCAGGTTCTTTCCTTCACAAGCTGTTTTTTTATTTCTTCGTACTCCCCCAGCTCCTCAAGGGGTGCCGTTAAAGCTCTCATGTATCACTGTTTCCTTTCAAATTTTCAGCGGTAATCTTACGATTAAACTCATTCATGGCACGGTCAATCTCTCCGTTCATCATCAATTTTGCCGCACCAACCGCCTTTTCCACGCCTTCCTTCATCAGCAGCTGCTCTTCTTTTGAAAAATGCCCCAATACATAATCTGCCAGATCATATCCCTTGGGCTTTTCTCCTACACCTATCCGGATACGATAAAACTCCTCACTGCCCAGCTGCCCGATAACACTTTTTAATCCGTTGTGCCCCCCTGCGCTTCCCTTTTTCCGAATCCTAATTTGTCCGGGAGGAAGGCTCACATCATCCGATACCACAATCAGCTCTGCCGCCGGATCAATTTTATAATAGTCAGTCAGAGGACGAATACTCTCCCCGCTGAGATTCATATAGGTCAACGGTTTTGCAAGAATTACCTTGTGCCCTTCGATAATTCCCTTCCCCACCAGCGCCTTGCACTGGCTACTCAAAACAGATATGTGATATTGCTCTGCCAATGCATCAATAAGTGCAAAACCAATATTATGCCTTGTATTATCATATTCTCTTTTGGGATTGCCAAGTCCTGCTATAATGAACATTTTCTTTCAACCTTTCTTTAAAATCTTCCCTGCATATCACAGACAAAAGCATAAATTATCATACCAGACGACAGCCTGCTTCGCAAGCTGTCTCTGAACCAACGATGAGAAACACGCTTTGCGAGTTTCTCACGTTCGCGGGCGGCGCCAAATTGGAATGCAAGCATTCCAGCTTGGCTTATGCCTTCCGCGCAAAAAA